>ENA-OQHA01001039-OQHA01001039.1-human-gut-metagenome-genome-assembly--contig:-NODE-1039-length-11739-cov-2.208147_pt1 | contig 11739 bp, 20 predicted proteins | sample MGYA00242558_ERZ504707 | MGnify/ENA primary metagenome ERZ504707 (study PRJEB26092, sample SAMD00036197) | human gut metagenome | host: Homo sapiens | study: EMG produced TPA metagenomics assembly of... | reverse complement strand
TCTTGAACTGGCTAAGGAACTCCTTGCTTAACACCTCATCAGGCACTACTTGATTCTTTTCTTTCATAATCTTCTTCATTTTGCAAATCTATAAAATAAAAATACGAGACTCAAACTTGAATCCCGTATTTTCCATTTACACAAAATATTTTATAGTGCCCATTTTTATTGTATGTAAGACCTCTTTCTGTTTTTAACTTAATCCATCATAATATGAAGCTGATAGTAGAGGTCTTCTTTTTTAATTCAGATTCTATTTATATCAGGAACCAATTATTCGCCTTCCGTTTTGCATTCATGAAAGTGCATATCTTGTAGTGCTTTCTCGCGTGAGAAAGTAAAATAAGTACAAACAGCTTGAGTGCATATTTCTCCTGCTTCATTGAACAAAGAAGCATCGATCGTAACAATGTTTCGCCGTTGTTCACGAATAGATGCTCGCAGGGTTAACATATTATCTGTAGTATGTACAGGTTTTAATAGCGGGTTTCCATTTTTGAAGTAACTCCGGCCGTTTGAAGCTTTCGCATGATTACCCATCCGCATATTTCGTCTGGCAATACAGCCTGAATGCCTCCGTGCAGCGTATTAAGCCAGCCTTGGTATTTGCCGTCCGGATGCCAGAAGCTTACGATATCATCGCCATCCTCGTAAAACTCCATGTGCAGTCCTGACGGATTTTGAGGAGTACATCCAAAACAGTTGTAACCTTCTATTTCGCCCCAAGGATTGATTATCTTTTTCATATCTGCTTGAAATTCTAGAAAATATAATCTGTACAGGCACGGTCTTGTTTGGCTTCCTTTAAAATGCCGGCTGCTGCTACATGTGCCGGATGAACTGCATATGCTTTAACATCTTCTAATGTATCAAACTCACTTTCCAGACAAATATCCCATTTCTCGTCAGCATTGATATTTTGTCCGACAAAGATTTTTCGAATACTTGGTATGACAGGCGGCAAAGCTTCTATTGCTGCTTTAAATTTGTCTATAACAGCCTGTTTTTCTTCTGTTGACAGGTTTTCTTTCAGTTTAAATAAAACAATGTGCTTGACCATAGTTGTTTATATTATGATTTATCGTAAATTTGTATAGATGCAAATATATAACTAATTATTGGATTTTAGCTTATGATAATCATTGGAATTGCAGGAGGTACAGGCTCTGGTAAAACAACTGTAGTGAAAAGTATTGTTGATAGTCTGTCGGCCGATGAAGTGGCTTTGCTTCCGTTGGATTCTTATTATAATGACAGCAGTCATGTACCAGTGGAACTGCGTCAGAGTATTAATTTCGATCATCCGAATGCTTTCGACTGGGAGTTGTTGTCGCAGCATGTGGCTATGCTTCGCAGAGGAGAAGCGATAGAACAGCCTATATATGATTTCCTTACTTGTACGCGACAGAAGGAACGTTGCATGTAGAACCTCGTAAAGTGATTATTATAGAGGGTATATTGGCGTTGAGTGATAAGGAGCTGTGTAAGTTGATGGACCTGAAAATATTTGTCGATGCTGATCCGGATGAGCGATTGATTCGCGTAATGCAGCGTGATGTAGTAGAACGAGGACGTACGGCAGAGGCTGTTATGGAACGATATATGAGGGTGCTGAAACCTATGCATCTTGAATTTATCGAACCTGCAAAACGGTATGCTGACCTGATTATTCCTCAAGGAGGATATAATAAGAAAGCGATAGAGATATTGAAGATGTATATTGAAAAATAGTGGGACGATGAAGCTCTCCTATGTCTTCTGGAGCGTACTATGCCTGAGTCTGCTGTTTTATTCGTGTCAGTCACGAAAAGGAACTGTAAATGGAGAAGCAGCAATTGATTTACCCGAAATTATGGAGAGGGGAGAGTTTGGTTGTTCTTACAGCCAATAGCTCTACATCATACTTAACTATCGTGGTGAACCGATGGGATTTCAATATGAATTAGCACAACAGTTTGCACGTTCCCTTGGACTCAAATTAAAGTTGAAGGTCGTAAATAATCCTTCTGAATGGTGCGTTGCCTGATAAGAGGAGAAGGCGACCTGGTTGCATATAATCTTGATATCACAAATGCATGGAAGGACAGTCTGATCTATTGTGGTGAAGAAAATATCACTCATCAGGTGATTGTGCAGCGCAGAGGAAAAGATGCACTGAAAGACGTAACACAATTACCTGGAAAAGAGGTTTATACTACTTCAGGAAAATACTATGACCGGCTGATGAACTTGAATAGTGAGCTGGGGGGAGGTATCAACGTGCATAAAGTAGAGACCGACAGCGTATCGGAAGAAAATTTGATTACTTGGGTGGCAGAAGGTAAAATAGATTATACAGTTGCTACTAATGAAATTGCTAAGATAAACCGTACGTATTATCCTAATCTTGATATCGGTCTGGTAATCAGTTTCGACCAGCGCTCTTCATGGGCTGTACGTAAAACATCTCCTTTGCTGGCTGAAGCTGCGACAAGTGGCATAAAGAAAATATCAATTCATCGGAATTCAAGGCAAGTGCCCGGCGTTATTTTGAGCTGAATAAACGTCCTACCCATGGATCTATACTTTCAGTTAAGGATGGAAAGATTTCACATTACGATGATTTGTTCAAGAAATATGCAAAGAAATAGGCTGGGACTGGCGTATGCTGGCGTCGCTGGCATATACAGAATCGAATTTCGATCCGAATGTCATATCTTGGGCAGGCGCTCGGGGTTGATGCAATTAATGCCAGCTACGGCACGTGCTATGGGGATACCTGCAGGAAAAGAAAGTGATCCGGAGGAAAGTATAAAAGCTGGAGTGAAATATATCGCCCGTCTACAGAATATTTTCTCTAAAGTTCCCGATAAAGGTGAGCAGACTAAGTTTGTGCTTGCTGCATATAATGCAGGAGTGGGGCACATTACTGATGCCATGGCATTAGCGGAAAAATATGGTAAGAACCGTTATCTATGGGATCATCATGTTGATCATTACATCTTATTGAAGAGTAACGAAGACTATTATCAGGATCCTGTGTGTAAAAATGGATATTTCAGAGGAACAGAAACATATAACTTTGTGCGTGAAGTTGTAGAACGTGCCGAGGTTTATAAGAAAAAGATTAAAGGCTGATAAACAGTAAAAAAGCTGACCTTTTTCGTAAAAAAGACAAGTGGGTTTTGTCTTTTTGCGGTAGAGGTCAGCTTATGCTACGTGAAAATGAATATGTTGCTTTACTTAAACATTTCAACAATTTTATTTAGTTCGTTTGCTTCTATTACTCCACTTTGCCGCCATAACTGTTTTCCGTTTTTGAAAATCATGAGTGTAGGCACAGAGGATATTGCATAATGTTGTGCAATATTCATATTTTTATCTATGTCGATTTTTATGATTCGCAGCGAGTCACCTTGTGTTTCTTTTACTTTCTTTAAAATTCCAGCCATTATTTTACAAGGCGCACACCATTCTGCGAAAACATCCACCAGAACAGGAGTGGGCGATGATATCAAGTCAGCAAACGTTTCCATAAAAACTCCTTTTTAATACATTGTAAATTTCTTCCAACCTTTATAATATAACAAATCCATATATTATTTTGTTCGGGAAAGTTTGATAAAAAAGAGTATTTTATATCGAAAGTTTTTTGTCTGAGAAAAAGAAAGCCCTGCTGCTCTTTTTTAAGCAACAGGGCTTGAATATAATACAAGGTTTAAATTATTTTTTGCTTGATGCTGGGTTATAGCGAGCATTCAGTCCGTCTACGATTCCTGAGTAATATTGAATGCAGGATCAGCATACAGTAAGTTGTCGAAACCAGTGTTGCTGAATAATCAGGCTATATCCTTTATCCTTATTATATATTTTCAAGAATGAGTTGATAGAATCGCGGAGCTGCAAGCTTATTTTCTGGTTTTCTGCTTGTAATTCACTAGTCAATTTTTCCTGCAACTGCTGCAAGTCACGTTGTTTTTGGCTGATGCGTAAGTTTTCCTGTTCAGCACGTTCACGGCTGGCAAAACCATTATTTTCCAGTTTGCGCTGGAATTCTCTCATTTCTTTATCCAGATCTTTTGCTTTTTCGTTCAGTGTAGTACGGATGTTTTCTTCTTTCTGAATCATCATCTCGTTCAAGTCATTCCAATAACGATATTTTGTCAGCAGAGAGTCGATCTCTACATAAGCTATCTTCATGTTTACCGGACCGCCTACTACAGCAGGAGTTGAAGCTCCTTGTTCGTTAGCTTTGTTGTCAGTACATTGAGTAAACATCAGCACCATAGCCAGTGCGATAAATCCGTTCAGGATATGCTTCATTCTTTTCATAATGGTTTTTGTCTCTTAGTTATTAATTGTTTTTTCTGTTTCTGTTTCTGGACGCCTCCGCTCTGCTATGGCATGAGGATTCACTTTTTGTGCTTCTCTGTCTTGAGATTGCACACATCCGATACCTCTTTTTCTCATGGCTTTGCTGCCGCTAACGTGTGTGTTAGGGAAACGTCCGTTCTTCTGAAAGAGTATCTTTACCGATAATAGTGCTATGCAGATAGCAACTATTAACATTGTTATAAGGATAGTCTTAAGCATTTCTATTATTTTTGTGGTGCAAATATAAATCTTTTGTTACCGATTTACTCTTTTCGGTACGGAAAAAAGAGGGTACTTGCCTTATTAATCTATGTTTTTAACTTATTTTTACTGATAACTGAACAAATAAATAGACTATTTATGGAGAAAAAAGATTTGAAACCGGCTATTGTCTTCCGTTATTTTGAAGAAGTATGTCAGGTTCCGCGTCCTTCCAAGAAGGAAGAAAAGATACGAGCTTATTTGCTCGATTTCGCTCAGAAGCATAATCTGGCTTGTAAAACAGATGAGACCGGAAATGTGTTAATGTCTAAACCGGCTACAGCAGGTAAGGAAAATCTGAAAACTGTCATATTGCAATCGCATATGGATATGGTATGCGAGAAGAATAAAGATACACAACATAACTTCGATACTGATCCGATTGAAACCTATATCGATGGTGAGTGGCTGAAAGCGAAAGGTACTACACTGGGGGCCGACAATGGAATTGGTGTGGCGACTCAGCTTGCAGTCTTGGCGTCAGACGATATCGAGCATGGACCGATACAGTGTTTGTTTACTGTTGATGAAGAAACCGGACTGACAGGTGCTTTTGCTTTGAAGGAAGGCTTTATGGATGGCGATATCTTGATCAACCTTGATTCAGAAGATGAAGGTGAATTGTTTATCGGTTGTGCAGGTGGAGCAGGAACTACAGCTCAGTTCCCGTGTCCGATGACTGCTGCTCCCGAAGGCTATTTTTTCTTCCGTGTAGCTGTAAAGGGACTTACAGGCGGACATTCGGGTGATGATATCAATAAGAACCGTGCCAATGCCAATAAGTTGCTGAATCGTTTCCTGGTCCAGCTGATGCAGAAATACGACTTGCATTTGTGTGAAATAGATGGAGGAAACCTGCATAATGCCATTCCACGTGAAGCACATGCTGTTTGTGCTGTACCGATGAAAGATAAAGAATCAGTACGTGTTGACTTGAATATATATTTGTCGGAAGTAGAAAACGAGTTTGCTGTAACAGAACCAAATCTTGTGATGGAGCTGGAATCGGAAAGCCCTTGTGCAGAAGTTATGCGGCAGGATGCCATGAAAAACTTCCTTCATTCCATTTATGCTGTACATAATGGCGTATATGCCATGAGCCAGGATATTCCGGGACTGGTAGAAACTTCTTCCAACCTTGCTTCAATCAAGCAGCGTGATGGAAAACTCGTTGTTGTAACCAGTCAGCGCAGTTCTATTCTGTCTTCTCGCAAGGATATGTCGCAGATGGTAAGTTCAGCTTTCCTGTTGGGAGGAGCGGAAGTAACGACTGGCGACGGTTATCCGGGATGGAAACCTAATCCGTCTTCCGAAATATTGCAAGTATCGGTAGAAAGCTATAAGCGTCTGTTTGCTACCGAGCCTAAGATTAAAGCTATCCATGCCGGATTGGAATGTGGTTTGTTCCTCGAAAAATATCCTTCACTCGATATGGTTTCGTTCGGTCCTACACTCCGTGGTGTTCATTCACCCGACGAACGCATGCTTATCCCTACAGTCGATAAGTTCTGGCGTCATTTATTGGATGTCTTGGCTCATATTCCTGCAAAGGCATAATGAAATTATTTCCTGAAATATTGCTAGGGTTTGCTGCCTGCCTCACGGCTTCTGTATGTGAGGCGCAGCAAACCCTTCGTGTTATGGAATACAATGTAGAGAATCTGTTCGATTGTCGTCATGATTCACTGAAGAACGATTCGGAATATCTTCCTCATTCCGTTCGGGGATGGAGCTGGAAACGTTATCATGAAAAACTGAACCGCATTGCAAAAGTCATACTCGCTGCCAGTAGAGAGCAAGTGCCCGATCTGGTAGGACTTTGTGAAGTGGAAAATGCATATTGTCTGGACGGACTGGTGAAATACTCTCCGCTCCGAGATGCCGCCTATCGCTATGTGATGACTGATTCGCCCGACGAACGGGGAATTGATGTGGCACTTCTCTACCAGCCTTCCTCGTTCCGGCTGATAAGCGACCAGCATATTCGTATTCCTTCCTATAAAATAGGGCGTAAGCCTACACGCGATATCCTGCATGTTACCGGTCGGGTAGTTTCCGGTGATACACTCGATGTCTTTATCTGTCACATGCCTTCACGTTCGGGAGGCGAAAAACAAAGTGAACCTTACCGCCTGCTTACTGCACGTGTATTGCGTCATGCAGCAGATTCTGTTATGAAAATTCGCCAGACTCCATACCTCATTATCATGGGTGACTTTAATGATTATCCTGAAAGTCGTTCTGTTTGTCGGACCTTAGGAGCAGGGAAGCCAGAGAAAGATATCGATTCATACCGGCTGTATAACTTGATGAACGGCAAGCAGGGAGGCACATACCGCTATCGTGGTGAATGGGGCATTCTGGATCAGCTCATTCTGAACGGTACTTTTCTGAATCATACGGGTAATCTTACAACGGAGTATAATCGCGCCCGTATTCTTACTTTCCCGTTTCTTTTGGAGGAAGACGAAAACTATGGAGGCGACAAGCCTTTCCGTACCTATAACGGCATGAAATATCACGGTGGTTATAGCGATCACCTGCCTGTCTGTGTCGATATAGACATTAAATATCCAGCCCCATAATATAATCGTTCATGTAATAGCCGTTTCCAATGGGAAAATCTCCTTCGCGTACTTTTTTCATTCCCATATGTTCGTAAAATCCCAATGCCGGATTATTACGGTTTACATTCAGTTCCATACGGCAGGGAGCCGGATGAATTTCCTTGATACCTTTTATAGCCTGCTGGAAAGCTGTTTGCCCAGATGATACTTTTGATAATAAGGAATGACATAGATTTTCTCGAGATGAAATAAATCTGTGTCCTCCTGACGGATGGAAACATATCCTGCCGCTTCACATTCCTCATAAGCTATATAATAAATGTGTCCTTCTTCTTCCATCTGCTTGTGCAGGTTCTCTATGGAATACATCCAGTCCATCATATATTCTATCTGTTCGTGACTGAGGATATTTTTATATGTTTCAGGAAAACATTCCAAGCCAGTTTGTTTATCAGTGGAATGTCGGCTGTAGTTGCTTGTTTTATTACGAACATAGTTTTGAGTATTTAATATTTTGTTATGTAATGTCTGAGAGCGTATCACGGTGGCTTACCGTGAAAAAGTTTATGCAAAAATAAGGCTTTCCGCCTGTCGTTTTCCGTATATCTGGTTGTATTTCGTTAAAAATGGTAAATTAATAGTTCTATGTAATGCAAGGTATTGACATAATACATATATTTGTGCTATACAAAACAAGAGGATAGAAAACATGAATGTCGATAACGTAAAATCTCAAATGCGCAAAGGGATGCTTGAATACTGCATCCTGTTGTTGCTGCACCGCGAGCCTTCGTATGCTTCAGACATTATACAGAATCTGAAAGAAGCGAAGCTGATAGTAGTGGAGGGTACGCTTTATCCGTTGCTTACCCGTCTGAAGAACGACGATTTGCTATCGTATGAGTGGGTGGAATCTACTCAGGGACCTCCCAGAAAGTATTACAGTCTGACTCCGAAAGGGGAGGAATTTCTGGCAGGACTGCAACTGGCATGGGACGAATTGTCGGATACGGTAAATCATTTAAGAACAAAATTATTAATTTCAAAATCACATGAAAAGACACTGACTGTTAATTTGGGAGGCACTGTATATCATATTGATGAAGATGCCTATAACCTGCTCGATAATTATCTGAATAATCTCCGCTATCATTCCGCAAGGAAGAAGGAGCCGACGAGATTGTACGTGATATGGAAACCCGCATTGCAGAACTGTTCGATGAGTATATTCGTACCGGACAGCAGGTTATCACCATAGAGCAGGTAGAAGCTGTTATTGCCCGTATGGGGAAACCTGAGGAGTTGAATACAGACGATAATGATGAGAAGAAAGAAGAAAAAACTAACCATACATATGGCAATGGAACTGCCCGCCGTCTGTTCCGTAATCCTGACGACCGTATATTGGGTGGTGTGCTTTCCGGATTGTCTGCTTACTTCGGATGGGATGTAACGTGGATACGTATCGGAGTACTGGTAGCCGGATGTTTTGTCCAGGGATTGATTCTGGCTTATCTGATCGCATGGATTATTGTTCCGCTGGCAAAAACAGCAACGGAAAAGTTACAGATGCGTGGTGAACCTATCAATATGGAGAATATAGGACGTACCGTGACTGAGGGGTTCGATAAAGTGAACGATTATGTACATTCCGAGAAGCCTCGTTCCTTTCTGCATCAGTTGGGAAATATGATTGTAAAGATTGCAGGTTTCATCATCAAGTTCTTCCTTGTACTGCTGGCTATCTGCCTTACACCGGTTCTGCTTGTCGGTCTTGTCGTACTGTTTGCCTTGCTGCTGGCTGCTACCGGTATACTTGCCAGTGTACCTGCCGTGTTGTATTATTCTATGCCTGATGTAGACTGGAGTCTGATTGCTTCCTCTCCGGCTGCGGTGACCGGACTGTTGGTGTGCGGACTGTTCATCGTGGGTATTCCGGTGATAGGCCTGTTGCAGTTGCTTTTGCAGAGTTTCAATGTATGGAAACCGATGTCTACTGTGACCAAGGTTATCCTTACCTTGATATGGTTTATTTCGCTGGTTGCCGGATTTATCTTTTTGTTTAATACTTCCTTCATCGAGGGACCAATATTCTGGATGTAAAAAATATGATTGTTATGAAAACTGTTTTTGCAAGAGTTATCACTGCGTTGGTTATGATCGCGGGTTTTACTTCCTGCATTTGGGCTGGAAGTAAAGGTGAACATGTTACAGAGAAACGTCATGTGGCGGATTTTACCTCTATTGATATAAAGAGTGTGGGAAGTGTTTATTTTACACAATCATCCGATTTCTCGTGTACGATAGAAGGGGAAGAGAGCCAGGTAAAGAATATTACAACTAGTGTTGAAGGCAATGAGCTGAAAATTGGTTATATCAAGAAACTGAAAAACAACAAGAATGGGGCTGTTATCCGTATCTCTGCTCCCGATTTGCAGGAACTGGAATTTAAAGGAGTAGGTTCGTTTAATATCGACGGTAAGGTAACACTTCAGGACTTGGATGTAGATTTCAGCGGAGTCGGAGAATTAAATATAAAAGACCTGCAATGCCGTAAAGCAAATTTCGATTTGAAAGGTATAGGAGAGGTAAATATACATATCAATTGTGAAGAAGTAAAAGCTGATGTCAGTGGTATAGGTGCTGCTACATTTACAGGAACGGCACAAATGGCTTCTTTTCATAAAGGTGGTATAGGAGAGCTCAATACGCAGGGAATGGAAGTAAGCAAATAACTCATTCATAGTGTCTTAAATTTATCTTGTGACACGGCATGCCCAGGGTTGGAAAAAACATGGGCATGTTTATCTTAATTCATGCTGATTGTTTTGCCAAATTCATCAGCATGTTTTTTTATTTTTCCTGAAAAAATTATTGGAAGAATACGTCATCCAATCGGCTGGTATTTTCTTCTTCTATTTCAGTCAGTTTGTCTTTGCATGGATCAAAATCCTCGGGTATATCGAAGTGTTCATCTTGAGAATATCCCAACGACTTGTCGGCATAAACTTTTTGCATGTACAATCCCCATACCGGTAATGCCATTGAAGCACCTTGTCCGTCGCGCATTGTATCGAAGTGAATATCGCGTTCTTCACCTCCTACCCAACAACCAGATACCAGTGAAGGAGTGAAGCCCATAAACCATCCGTCTGAGTTACGGTTGGTTGTACCGGTTTTACCACCATATCAGCCTGTATACCATATAAGCGGCGAACTCGTCCACCAGTACCTTCGTTGATTACAGCACGTAACATGACGAGCATTTTGTATGCACTTGATTCACTTATCACTTCTTCTACTTGTGGCGTGAAAGTTGCGATGACGTTACCTTCATTATCTTCTATGCGGGAAACGAAAAGTGGCGCTGTACGTATACCTCGATTGGCAAATGCTGTATAGGCACTAACCATTTCTCCTACAGAAATTTCACATGGCCCCAGACACAAAGATACGGTTGGCTGTATGTCCTTGTTCAAGACACCAAAAGAATGAATCAATCGAACCAGTGCATATGGGTTGAGCTTGCTCATAAGATAAGCAGATATCCAGTTGTTGGAGTTTGCCAATCCCCATTTCAGTGTTACCATTTCTCCATAATGAGATTTAGAACTGTTTCGGGGAGACCATGCTTTTCCGTTTTCATCGAATAACGTCTGTTCTACATTTCTTACTTCGTCACACGGAGAGAATCCGTTCTCCATAGCTAATGTATATAAGTAAGGCTTAATGGTAGAACCAACTTGTCGGCGTCCAACCATAGCCATATCATATTGGAAGTAATTATAGTTAGGACCTCCTACATAAGCTTTTACATAGCCTGTAATCGGATCCATAGACATAAATCCGGCACGCAGGAAGTGCTTGTAGTAACGGATTGAATCTAACGGTGTCATGATAGTATCCTTTTCTCCTTCCCATGAGAAGACAGACATTTCGTGTTTTGTGTTGAATGCCTTCCGGATTTCTTCTTCAGAACATCCTGCTGCTTTCATTTCACGATAACGGTCAGACTGACGTACGGAACGTTCTAATATCGTATTTACTTCTTCCGGAGTGAGCTCGTTTGTGTATGGCGCAGTTTTACGTCCACGTTTTTCTTTAAAGAAGCGAGGTTGCAAGTATTTTGCTACATGTTCGTATACAGCTTCTTCAGCATATTTCTGCATACGTGAATCAATTGTCGTATAGATTTTTAATCCGTCTGTATAAATATTGTAATTGGTTCCGTCTTTTTTCTTGTTTTTTGCACACCATCCGTATAAAGGATTTGTCTTCCATGCCAAAGAATCTTCGTAATACTGTTGTTGTTGCCATCCTCTGTACTTCGAACGGACTGGTTCTTTGGCTGTCATTATCTTACGCAAATATTCACGGAAGTAAGTTGCCAATCCATCCTTGTGGTCAACCGGCTGAAATTTCAGAGTCAACGGTAAGGCTTGCAGAGAATCACGCTCAGCTTTTGTGAGGTAACCGGCCTTATACATTTGATCAAGCACCTGTGTTGCGGCGATCCTCGTGAACGTTCATTGAAACGACGGGGATTATATAATGATGG
>ENA-OQHA01001038-OQHA01001038.1-human-gut-metagenome-genome-assembly--contig:-NODE-1038-length-11744-cov-2.169235_pt1 | contig 11744 bp, 18 predicted proteins | sample MGYA00242558_ERZ504707 | MGnify/ENA primary metagenome ERZ504707 (study PRJEB26092, sample SAMD00036197) | human gut metagenome | host: Homo sapiens | study: EMG produced TPA metagenomics assembly of... | reverse complement strand
CGAGCCTGCCACATACCGTCAGATGCCAGTTCCATCTTCACCATACGATAGGCAGAACCTCCCTGCCCTTTTCGTACAGCAGCACCCGCACTTCCTGAGCCGAAGGAGCCCAAAGCGAGAAGCGGGTTGAAGCAGGCGTATAAGCCATTTCCACCCATTCCCCCTCGTACACCGGATATTCATCAAACGGCGTACTGGTATGCTGCTGTGAAGAAGTACATCCGGTAGCCACAGCCACGGCCGACATCACTACAAGCTGTTTTAATTCATGGTTCTAATCTCCTATTTCTTTATGCGTCCCGGATTCTTGGCGATAAAGTCCTTCCAGCTGGAATAAGCTTTCGGCATTTCCGGACGTCCCATCTGCAAATAATGGCAATAAGCTGCTCCCAAGGCATCCGTCGCATCCATAAAGGGGCCCATTTCCGAGTCGGGTATGTGCAGCATACGCTTCAACATATCGGCCACCTGCTCCTTGCTGGCCTGCCCGTTGCCGGTAATGGCCATCTTGATTTTCAACGGGGCATATTCTGTCACGGGGATGTCACGTGTCAATGCTGCTACAATAGCCACCCCCTGCGCACGTCCTAACTTCAGCATGGACTGTACGTTCTTTCCAAAAACGGAGCTTCAATAGCCAGTTCATCAGGAAGGTACGAAGAAATGATACCCTGCACGCGCTCATAAATGTGTTTCAGCTTCAGATACGAGTCGCCGCATTTACGCAGGTCGATGACGCCGAGTGTCATCACTTCCGGTTTGACACCCGTCACCTTCAGTATCCCGTATCCCATGATGTTCGTACCCGGGTCGATACCGAGAATGATTTTTTCCTTAACCGGCTGTATCACCTTATTACCTCCATTAATGTGGGGAAACCGATGACCTTATCCTTGAACACTTTCATCATCTCCGTATTCAAGGCAGCCTCCTGCTTTACATGCCAGCGATGCAACGTCGCGCTGTCTTCCACTTCCCACTGGAGTGAAAAGCATTCACTGTCCTGCTCCTTATGGCTCAAGATACGCAGGATACGGGGATTTTTCAGTTCACCCGATTTTTCCACTTCCGGAATGTAGATTCATTCAACCATATCACAAAATTACGGGCATCACCCATCTCTACATGAAAAGTAGTATTATAAATCAGCATATATCTTCTTATTTTAATCCGATTACAAAATTATACAATACGATGAAAACAACCTGATCAGGAATACCGGCGAGGATAACGCAACAGAATGCTCAGCACAGCCGCCACTCCCAGTGCCATGGGATAATAAAGGTATCCTATGATGTGGATAGGAGATAAACCCGAAAGCTCGGCCGCAATCAAGAGTTGCGCACCATAAGGGATAATACCCTGAATCACACACGAAAAGGTATCGAGAATACTGGCACTCTTCCGTTTGTCTACCCGGAACCGTTCGCAATTTCATTTGCCAATGGGCCACAGTGATAATGGCAATCGTATTATTGGCCGTACAGATATTGGCCAGGCTCACCAGTGCGGCGATACTTAGTTCGGCTCCTCGTTTTCCTCTTACATGCTGAGTCAGACGGTGCAGCACATAATCCACACCTCCGTTAAAACGTATCAGTCCAGCATACCTCCTGCCATCAGGGTTACGATGATCAGTTCTCCCATGCCCGTCATCCCTTTACCCAAAGCCCCAAACCATCCGAACACATCGAATGTACCGTATGCCATGCCCACAATACCCGTAGAAACCAGACCCAGCAACAGTACCAGCAATACGTTGACACCAGCCACTGCCGTTCCAAGCACAATTATATAAGGTATGACTTTCATCCATTCTACATGGGGAATATCCTGCACCACCTCAATATGGCTTCCATATATAACATAATACACAAATACCAGCAAGGCAGCCGGAAGGGCAATCAATGAATTCACCCGGAACTTGTCGCGCATCACGCACCCTTGCGTACGGGTAGCCGCGATGGTCGTATCGGAAATGAAGGACAGGTTGTCGCCGAAAAAGGCACCACCCACTACTACCGCCGTCATGAAAACCACGCTGACATCCGTCTTGGCCGCGATACCGGCAGCTACAGGAACCAGTGCGACAATGGTACCGACCGACGTACCGATGGAAAGAGAAATGAAGCACGATGCCAAAAAGATTCCCGCCAGCAGCAGATTGCCCGGAAGCAGCCGCAAGGTCAGGTTTACCGTCGCATCGATAGCCCCCATGGCCTGAGCCGACTGTGCAAAGGCCCCCGCCAAGATGAAAATCCATATCATCAGCATGATGTTCTTGTTGGCCGCTCCTGCGGAGTATTGCAACAAGCGGTCGTTTAAGCTCAGTCCTTTCGTCGTAGCTACGGCATAAATGGAAGACACCATGAAAGCTACGGTAATCGGAATTTTATAAAAATCATTGATGAGCAGGGAAGCCACCAGATACAGGCATAAAAATACCACCAGCGGACTCAGGGCCCACGCATTGGGTTTGTTCACAATGGGAGTCAGTTTCTGAAAATTCATTCTCTTCTTCTTTTATTTTTTTGACAAAGGTATATATTTTTCAGCTGACAAACATCCCATTTCAATGAACATTTCAGCAAAAAATGAGGTTATCAGCCCCATAATTAGGAAGAAGCAAAAAATATTTCACCCATCTTCTCCGAATATTTAAGAATATTATCTATCTTTGCCAAGCCTAAAAGGGAAAAACAGAACACATGAAACTGACCATGCTTAAAATAATGCTGCTGCTTACGGTCATCTTTATGAAAATAGAGGTGACAGAAGCTGTGTCATGCAATCAGGTGTCAAATGATTTTCCCAATTTATCTACGGTATCTTGTCAGAGAGAGACAAAAGAAACGCTCAATTTTATCCATGCCACCCTTGACAAGGCACATAATTTGTTCAGTACACTAAATCGCGACAATTCCTTCAACAGGTTGTTGACGGATAAGCGTGTAGTACGCAATGACGAACAAAATATAAACTTCTTCTTACGCTTACTACTTTTTTATCATTCCCTACGTGAAGTAGGCTTGTTGAAGGATAAGGAGTGCCTTTACCCTTCGACCAATATTCATTGTGTGATTCCTTCATGCAGATACTATGTATTTGCTATGAGAAAATCATCATTTAGCCGTTTTATAGATTAGTTGTTTTTCACTGCTCCGATACGGTTGTGCCGGGGCAGTATAGCTTTGCTTGTCTCATTTTTTTGAAATAAGCGAAATATCTTATGTCTCATTTTTAAAAAAATCTATAAAACGCATAAATCATGAAAACAAATAGTTCAAAAAATCATTTAAAGGAATAGAAGACGCAGGTTTAGTTATCATCGTATGTTTTCTCGTGGCTATAGGTATCTATCATTTTGTTTTTGGAAATCCGGCAAACTTCATGAACAATGACCCAAACAATCATCCGCTTCCAGGCAATATGTTAGGTACCATCTACAAAGGAGGAATCATTGTACCCGTCATTCAGACACTCTTACTTACGGTACTGGCTCTCAGTGTAGAACGTTTTTTACCCTTCGTGCATCTTTCGGCAGAAGCAAGCTCTCCAAATTTGTAGAACAGCTTAAAGAAGCCTTAAATAAAGGAAATTTGGAAAAAGACACAAAGAACTATGTGACAAACAGCGTGGTTCAGTGGCCAATGTCGTAAGTTCCACTCTCCGCAAATACCGTGAGATGGAGCAGAACAACGAATTGAGCAAAGACCAGAAAACTCTTGCTATACAAAAGGAACTGGAGGAAGCCACAGCACTCGAACTTCCTATGATGCAACAGAACCTACCCATTATCGCCACAATCACCACTTTAGGAACTTAATGGGATTGCTTGGAACCGTAATCGGTATGATCCGTTCATTTGCCGCACTTTCTGCCGGAGGGGGTACTGACTCCGTAGCTTTGTCCACTGGTATTTCCGAAGCTTTGATCAACACCGCATTTGGTATCTTGACCGGTGCGTTGGCAGTTATTTCTTATAACTATTATACGAACAAGATAGACAAACTGACATACAGTCTTGACGAAGTTGGTTTTTCCATTGTACAGACTTTTGCAGCCACTCATTAATTTCTGTCCCGCTGAGGATTTCCTCACGCAGACAGAAACAGAAGTTCCATTAAAAAGATTTCACTATGAGTAGAGCTAAAATAAAAAAGAAAAATATGTTCATCGACATGACAGCCATGAGCGATGTCACGGTGCTGCTGCTTACTTTTTCATGCTGACAGCCAGTTTCGTGAAAAAAGAGCCTGTACAGGTTGTCACTCCTGCATCAATTTCCGAGATAAAGATACCCGAAACGAACATCATGTCCATTCTGGTAGATCCCGGGGGCAGAATCTTTATGAGTCTTGATAAGCAGAATGACATGGCAGCTACGCTAGAAGCTATGGGAAAAGAGTACGGCTTGACATTTACCCCACAGGAAATCAAGAAATTTTCCTTATTCCCGACTTTTGGAGTGCCGATGAAAAATATGAAATCGTTCCTTGCCCTTAGCACGGAACAGCAAGACCGCATCTTAAAGGATCAAGGAATTCCTTGTGACAGTATTGACAATCAGTTTAAGGCCTGGGTACGCAATGCACGTGCTATCAATCATGACTTGCGCATTGCTATCAAAGCCGACCAGCAAACACCATACGCGGTCATTAAAAAAGTGATGAATTCCCTTCAAGACCTTAAAGAGAACAGGTACAACCTGATTACCTCTCTGAAATCAAGTCCTGAAGAATAAAAACAAAAAGTATGGCTGAAATTCAAGAAAAACAATAATAAAGAGAAAAAAGGTAGCAAGCAGAAAAAGATGAATATCCGGGTGGATTTCACCCCGATGGTCGACATGAATATGCTACTGATAACTTCTTCATGCTGTGTACTTCACTGAGCAAACCGCAAACAATGGAAATCAGCATGCCTTCCAATGATAAAAACATCACCGAAGAACAGCAGAATAAAGTCAAGGCTTCTCAAGCACTGACTTTGTTGCTGGCCGAGGAAGGAAAACTCTATTATTATGAAGGTGAACCGGATTACAAGAACTATGCATCACTAAAAGAAACAACCTATGATGCCAGCGGATTACGCAAACTGTTGCTCAGCAAAAACTATGAAGCAGTCAAGAAAGTTCGTGAACTGAAGGAAAAAAAGGCAAGACTTGAAATTACCGAAGAGGAATGCAGGCAGGAAATAGCCAGTGTAAAATCAGGAAAAGACACTCCTACCGTCATAATCAAAGCTACGGACAAATCTACCTATAAAAATCTGATAGACGCATTAGACGAAATGCAAATCTGCAGCATAGGGAAATATGTAATCGTGGATATTACAGACGGTGACCAATTCCTGATAGACAACTATCTTTCTCAAGGCGAGTTAAGTCAAAATGCGGCAGGCAACAATGTATAACTTTATAAAGAGAAAGAAAAATGTCAAAAGTTGATTTAACTTCTTTGGAATGGTGTGAACTCATCTTCAAAGATCGGAATAAAGTTACGGTGCTTATAAAATGCGCCGGGATTTGGGGAAACGACAGGCTGCAGCTTGATTATCGTCACTGTTGTGGCTTTGGTCGGATTTACCTTACCGCGTCTTATCAGAATGGCTATGCGGCTCAAAAAGAAGAAATGGTAGAAGTGACACGGCTTTCCACACTGGAAGAGCCGGAAATAAAAGAAGAAACGATGAAAAAGGTAGAACCTATCGCCCCTCCTCCTCCGGCTCTTAAAAGTACCATTAAGTTCACGGCACCAGTCATCAGAAAAGATGAAGAAGTGAATGAAGACGATGAGCTAAAGAGTCAGGACGAACTGACGCAAACTAAGGTACAGATATCCATTGCCGATGTGAAAGGAAACGATGAACTGAACGGAAAAGATATTGCCGACCTGCAGGAAGTCATTACCCAGACACCGGAGGTCCAAAAAGAAGAGCCCTATGACATGGTAGAACAGATGCCGCAGTTCCCGGGAGGTCCCGCCGAGCTTCTTAAATACATCGCCAAGAATCTGAAATATCCTATCATAGCACAAGAAAACGGCATACAAGGAAAAGTTATCCTACGTTTTGTCGTCAATGCAAAAGGATACGTGGAAGATATCAAAGTGCTCCGTTCATTGGATCCCTATTGTGATAAAGAGGCCGTACGTGTAGTAAAATCCCTGCCACAATGGATTCCAGGGAAACAGAACGGACGTAACGTACCTGTTTACTATACATGTCCCATCGTTTTTAAGTTACAGTAATTGTGTCAAAGTGTATGAAAAGTAAATTAATTCTATATCTGTGGTGTATGTGCACGTTCTCTGCCTGCACTTCTTCCGGAAAGGGAGGCAAAGAGGAAACCTTGTATTCGGGAGAAATCCGGATTGCCGTAGATGAATCGTTCAAGCCCATCATGGAAGAAGAACTTCAAGTATATCATGCTCTGACTCCGGAGGCTTTAATTACTCCTATTTACTGTAGTGAGGTAGAAGCAGTTAACTTGCTGTTGAAAGACAGTGTACGTCTGGCAGTCACCAACCGGCGGCTGACAGAAGAAGAATTGATTTCTTTTCATACACGTAAATTCTTTCCAGAGTCCATTCTGATGGCTCTTAGCGGAGTGGCACTGATTACACATCACAGCAATCCGGACTCCCTGATTACAGTAGAAGAGTTCCGGCGTATTGCAACCGGCGAAACCACGGAATGGAAAGGATTAAATCCAGACTCAAAACTAGGTTGCATACAAGTCGTATTCGACAATCCCAATTCAGGAACCGTACATTATGTCATCGACTCTATCTGTCAGGGGAAACCACTATCTCCCTCTTTAAAAGCCCTGAAAAGCAACGAAGAGGTCATTGACTATGTGGCAACCACTCCCGATGCCCTTGGAGTGATCGGAGCCAACTGGATAGGCAACAAGACGGATACCACACGACTGTCTTTCAACCAGAGAGTCAGGGTCATGTCAGTATCCGGAAACCGGAAAGCCACTCCTGAAAACAGTTACAGGCCGTATCAGGCGTATCTGGCTCTTAAAAAATATCCGCTGACCCATGAAGTGTATATCCTTATCAATGACCCAAAGGGAGCACTTCCTACCGGACTGATGACTTTCCTGACAAGAGAACGCGGACAACGGATTATCCTTAAGTCCGGACTGGTACCCGCCACACAACCGGTCCGAATCGTAAATGTAAAAGATGATTTCTAACTTTAATGAGAAACTCATGATGAACAATAAAATTTTATGTCTTGTATGCAGTGGAATAATATATTCCGCTTCATACAGTTATGCCCAAAAAATCTCTCGGATGAAGTCACCCGACAAATCACACAGATAGCTGCCAGCATTAATGACACACCGGAAACAGCAGCCAAGGAATTCAATGAACTGCTGAAAGGTAAAAACAAGAAAAACGTCCCTTTGCTGGTCGCTATCGGTAATGCCTATCTGAACCATAAGTGTCCGGATGAAGCACAAGTTTATGCAGACCGTGCCATGAAAATAGACTCCAAATCGGCACCGGTATATGTGCTGGCCGGTGACATTGCTCTGACACAGAAGAACGTCGGCATGGCATGCGGATATTATGAGCAGGCCATCCTGTTCGATGCCAATTGCTACGATGCATATTACAAATATGCACACGCCTATATCGGCGTAAGTCCCCAACTCTCTATCGATATGCTCACAAAGCTGAAAGCAAGTCATCCGGAACTGCCGGAAGTGAACCGGGAACTTGGCAATGCGTACTATCAATCGGGGAATTACGGAAAAGCCAAGTCTGCCTACGATGAATTTATGCAACAAGGTACTCCTGACACTCAAGATTACGAACACTATGCCATGCTGCTATATCTAAATAAAGACTATGCGCAATCACTGAATGCCGTAGAAAAAGGACTGGATGCGGACAAAGACAACCATCTCCTGAAACGTCTGCGCATGTACGACTTGTATGAAATGGAGGCTTATAAAGAAGGCTGGAAGCTGCAGATGCTTTTTTCAACCGCCCGGAAGAGAGCAACTATGTGTATCTGGACTTTTTATACAGAGGCCGTCTGTCACTGGCAGACCAGAGAAACGAAGAGGCCTTGCAATGGTTTGAAAAAGCCCTCAAGGCAGATACCGGAAACACACACCCGGAAATAGCCAAGGAAGTGTCTGCCGCTCATGAGAAACTGCAGAACTACCCCGAGGCCATCCGCTTGTACCAGCTTTATCTGGACGGCCTGAAAGAGAAGGCAGAAATAAGCGATACGTTCTTATTGGGAAGATTGTATTACATGGCAGCCGGAAGCAGCACAGTCAGCGAACCGGAGAAGAACCTTACCTGAAAAAAGCAGACGAAATATTCGCAGAAGTAGCCCAGCGGTACCAGACAATTATCTAGGATATTTCTGGAGGGCACGAACCAATGCCATGGCCGACCCTGAAAGTACGGAAGGACTGGCCAAACCTTATTATGAAGCGGCCTTGAACCTGCTGGAAAAGAAAGCAGACGCTTCTAAAGCGCTCATAATTGAATGTGAAAGCTACCTGGGTTACTATCACTTCCTACAAAAGGATTACGAACAGTCCAAAGTGTACTGGAACAAGATTCTCACGTTAGATCCTGAAAATGAGACTGCCAAACAGGCACTGCAAGGATTACAAGGCAACTGATTTTTCTTCTTAACCTCAGAAACAAACTTTATGAAAACGTTTAATTTGTCTCAGTCATATCCCACTCAGGATATCCGGAAACACACAAGTTTCCTTACCATAAGTCTTTCAGCCTGTTTACTGGCGGCCGGTCTCATTCTGCTTTTCCTGCCGGAAATCAACTCGCAGTCCAATATTGACATTTTAAGAATGGTAGCCGGAAGTCTGATGGTCTGCATCGCAGTCTATCTTCTGGTTTTTCGAGCTCGCTACCAGGCTTATGCAGAAACAGGCAGCAGGATATGCAAGAAAAGCCTGACTTTCACAAAGGATCAGTTCCCCCATTTGAACAAATATCTGGCAGATTATTGCAGCCTTCCGGTTTTTCCGGCAGAAGGGGCACAGCTATATCTGCAGGTAATCCATTCGAAAGATAACCGATACGCTGCATTTCAACTGCTCACCTACACATCTTTCTTGTATGAACCTGTCACAGAATTGTGCTGTCTGAAAGGAGAAAAAGCGGCTGCATTCATCAATTCTCTACACACTTCTCATGGATTTCATCATTGATACTTTTTTGCATATAGACCAGCATCTGATTTCACTCGTACAAGAGTATCACGGATGGACGTATGCCATATTGTTTGTAATCATATTTTGTGAAACCGGACTTGTAGTCCTGCCATTTTTACCCGGAGACTCCCTTCTGTTTGTCTCCGGTGCAGTGGCATCCTTCCGGGGATGCCACTGGAAATAAGCCTGCTGATGATGGTTATTTTCATCGCAGCCGTGCTTGGTGATTCCTGCAACTACCTGATTGGACATTATTTCGGGAAAAAACTGTTCTCCAAACCAGACTCAAAGATCTTCAAGCAAAGTCATTTGGAGAAAACCCATCATTTCTTCCAGAAATATGGCGGAAAAACCATAATCATTGCCCGTTTTGTCCCCATTGTCCGCACTTTTGCACCGTTTGTCGCCGGAATGGGACACATGAATTATTACTTGTTTATGATTTACAACCTTGTCGGGGCAGCTGTCTGGGTCTTACTTTTTGCATGACAGGCTATTTCTTTGGAAACATCCCTTTTGTGCAGCAAACCTCAAAATACTTTTGATGGGCATCGTACTGGTTTCACTCTGCCCTGCCCTCATTGAATATATACGAATAAAAAATAAACGAACAACAGTATGAAAAATTCCCTGTTAAACCGATTTGTACCCAAAGAAAGCAAATTCTTTCCTTTATTAAACCAATTGTCACAAACCGTACTCAATGCTTCTGAACTTCTGATTGACAGCATGAACCATGACACACCAGAGACATGGCAGGAGTATTATCACAAAGTGAAGGAAGCTGAAAGAAAAGGCGACCAGATAACCCAGCAGATTTTCATGGAGCTAGGCCAGACCTTTATCACCCCCTTTGACCGGGAAGACATACATGACCTGGCCTTTTCCATTGATGACGTGACCGACCGCATTCACAGTGCCTCGAAGCGGATTGCCATCTACAAGCCGCACGCCATTTCAGACAGCGGAAAAGAGCTGGCTGTCCTCATACAACAAGGAGCCTCCATCATCTGCAAGGCCATGGATGAGCTGGAAACCTTCAGCAAAAATCCGTCCAGACTGAAAGATTACTGTCAGAAGCTCCATGAGATAGAAAACCATGCGGATGAAGCCTATGACCTTTTCATCATGCAACTGTTTAATGAAGAAACCGACTGCATTGAACTGATCAAGACAAAAGAAATCATGCAGGAACTGGAAAAGACGACAGATGCCGCCGACCATGTAGGAAAGCTCCTGAGAAACATTATCGTAAAATATGCCTGAAAAAAGAATTGCACATGGAATTACTCATCACCATCATTGTACTGGCCCTGATTTTTGACTATATCAACGGTTTTCATGATGCAGCCAACGCAATAGCTACCATTGTTTCTACCAAGGTGCTGACTCCGCTTCAGGCTGTAATCTGGGCTGCCTTTTTCAATTTTCTGGCGTTTTTCATCGCTAAATACCTTATCGGTGATTTCGGCATTGCCAACACTGTGTCAAAAACAGTCTATGAGCAATACATTACTTTGCCAGTCATCTTGTCTGGAGTGATTGCAGCCATCATCTGGAACCTGTGGACCTGGTGGAGAGGAATTCCTTCTTCTTCATCCCATACACTTATCGGCGGGTTTGCGGGAGCCGCCATTGCTGCTTATGGATTTGGTGCCATTCAAAGTTCGGTTATCCTGAAAATCGTGCTTTTCATTTTTCTGGCTCCAGTCATAGGTATGCTTGTAGCCTTCCTCTTCACTCTGATAGTGCTGAATCTGTGCCGTAAGGCCCATCCTCACACCGCAGAGAAATGGTTTAAAAGACTACAGTTGCTCTCGTCCGCCCTGTTCAGCATCGGACATGGACTTAACGACTCGCAAAAGGTAATGGGTATCATTGCAGCTGCCCTGATAGCAGCCCATTCGCAAGGCATTGGCATGGGGGTAAACAACGTAGGCGATTTACCCGACTGGGTCGCTTTTTCCTGCTTTACCGCAATCTCACTGGGAACCATGTCGGGAGGATGGAAAATAGTCCGCACCATGGGAAACCGGATTACCAGAGTTACTCCGCTGGAAGGTGTCATAGCCGAAACAGCCGGTGCATTTACGCTTTATTTACGGAATATCTGAAAATTCCGGTCAGCACCACCCACACCATATCAGGAGCCATCATCGGAGTGGGCGCCACCCGTCGCCTGTCCGCAGTGCGCTGGGGAGTTACCCGAAGCCTGATGACAGCCTGGGTGCTTACCATCGGTAAGTGCGGCATTGGCAGCAGCCATCTATGCACTGATCGGGTAACCAATCTCTTTTTTCAAGGAATAACAAATAAGGAAGAAAAAATAGCACAAACATCAGATTCCAGCAAAAAAAGGACTTCATAGAGATAATTCTATTAACTTTTATTACTTTTGCACACATTGTGTCAAACATTGTGCAATTTGAAAATGGAAATACAAGACAGTTTTATACAACTTGTTGAAGAAAGCATCCGCGCCAACTGGGACCGTGATGCACTGACAGACTACAAAGGAGCTACGCTG
>ENA-OQHA01001037-OQHA01001037.1-human-gut-metagenome-genome-assembly--contig:-NODE-1037-length-11753-cov-3.422071_pt1 | contig 11753 bp, 8 predicted proteins | sample MGYA00242558_ERZ504707 | MGnify/ENA primary metagenome ERZ504707 (study PRJEB26092, sample SAMD00036197) | human gut metagenome | host: Homo sapiens | study: EMG produced TPA metagenomics assembly of... | reverse complement strand
ACAATTCAGAAATACAGCGAGAATTAACAAAGCTGCATAAACCGCTATTTCGGAATAAGAACTGTATTTCCATAGCCTATAAAATTTGAAAAATAAATAATCTATCATACTTAATTACCATTAATGGCTGGACGGGGAACGGCGTTAGTCCGTTATCCCGGCTTGTTATGAACTTACTTTACCTCTTGTGCCTTTTTATAATTTGCATAGCGAGCATTTAGAGTGTCCCGCCATTCTTGACTTGGGCAAGAGTTTATTAATTGAATATACCTATCATCATCAACACAAACGGACTCTACAAGTCTTAGTAAGCTCCACTGCAAATCATAAAAAGCATTTTCAGGGAAGATTTGTACCAACACCATAGCTTCATCAAATGATATGGGGAATTGTATTTGTTCTAATAAAGTATCATAAGCATTTATCAACTCATCAATGCTATCAGAATCATTGATACTTCATTAGGCATACGACCTAAATCTTTCAACTGTAAAATTTCATTTCTCATATCGTGTACTCTAATTGTTCATAATGGTTTGGTGAGCAACAGCGTTTAGCTGTTATCTCGACCTTGTTAACGATTTTATTTCACAATCATAAATTCATTTCCATATGGATAAAAGTCATTATCTATCCATAGTTTGGAGTAGTCTGATAATTTGTAAATTTCAGGTTTATACAGATTCAATACCTTATCCAAAACTCTTTCTCGGAATATTATACCATCTTTATATTCTATACTATTCAAAACAAAGAAATTCTGTTTGATTGAACTGTCTTTCAGTTTCATATCAGGATATACTGTAAAACAAGTACCTAGTTTTTTTTGAAAGTCACTCTGATATGTTATGCCTTTCCCGAAATGAAAATAATCGTTATCAAAATGATTTATACGTAGAGCATAGTATTTCTTATCCGTTAGAGATTCGTTTTTCTTGTCTACTACCTTGACAGTTGCAATATCATATTTATCGATAAACCCATTTTCTTGAAGTAAAGACAAAAAATCTTCCGATACGATTTTGAGTTCTATACTGCTTTTATCAAGAAAATCAAATTGCAGGATTCCCGGTTTCTTGTTGCATACAAGGAATAAGACGGGAGGTAAATTCTCGCGCCATCCGTCATTATTTTGCCACATCCATTGCCCGAGATTCTGAAACTTCTGCCTTTTACTCTCATCGTAAGTATCACAGATATCAGATCTACCATACTCCAATAATCCTTTAGGAAGTTTACCTATCCCATATCGCCAAATATAAAGTTCTTCTGTATTCATAATTATTATCGTTAATGTTTCAGCAGGGAACGGCTTGCCGTTATCCTGCGTTGTTATCAACTTTTTTCAAACTCAAAATTTATCTGAATCTTTGAATCTGCCGATTGTTTGTGTACTTATATCTATATAAGGAAGTGTCTTGACAATCTTGACATTTTCAATACTTTCACTTCCGCCCAATGCCAGCAGTGGAGAATATCCGAAACACTCGTCATAGTCCGGAGTTCCCATTACGTCTTGAATTACAGGATAATTTTCTAAATCAAACCAACCTTTCAAGATACTTTTGTTAAAGATTATTTTACCCAACAATAATACGAGATTATCCGGAAGAATTAAATATGTTCCGTATCTTACATTCAAATAAACAATGTAATTTTTCAATCTTGAATTTTTACATAGGCAAAGACATCACCGAAAGCCGTACACATGAATGTCAGAAACGATGTGTCATAGTCCATAATATAACAAGAGTTTAGTACATCTTGGTAATCTGACGGATTTATGATTTTAAGCATTCCATCACAATAGCTGCCCAGTCCAACTTCTTGCCATAGAGTAGTCAGTTCCGGATAAGACAAATCGGCGTATTTAGAAATAAAGGCATCATCAACTGTTTGCCTGATACTATTGATGTTCTTTTCTAAAAAAATCTCGTACATACATTTATTTACTTTATAGTTGATAATGGCTAGACAAGAAGCTGCGTTTAGCAGCTAACTTGGCATATTAATAATAAATAACGATATAACTGTTTTCATACGCTCTATCATTAACCGGCCTTTCCAACACACAGGATTATTAAACCATAATTCCTATTCTTCCCATTCCATCTCCAGTTTTCCATTGATGTCATAGCGTTTCCATCGTCCGGTGCGATGACCATTGCGATATGTACCTATTTCTCTTACTTTATCGTTCTTTACATATCGTGACTCAAAAGGACCAGTCTGTCGACCATTGACGTATGTACTTATTTCCCAATAATCGAAACGGTTATCGCGTACCAATGATTTTGCTTTACCGTTAAGACGTCCGACTGGTAGGTTGCCTCATAAATAAGTTCTCCAGTTTCAGGGTCGTATTCTCTATAAAATCCGTCATAACGGTTATTCTTTTTGTAAAATTCCTTTACTCGTGATCCGGTCGCTCTGTCGAAACGAACCTGAAGTCCTTCTTCGTTTCCGTTATTGTAAGTCGTTATATGAAGCGTATCTCCACTTTCTGCTATCTGTATCCAGGTACCATCCTTTTGACCATTATTGTAATGGCCGATAGTACGAGGCTGACCGAACAAGTAAAGTTGCTCAAAGTCACCATCAAGCAGTCCTTGTTCATTGTAATAGGATGTTTCTTTCAGTTCGAATGTACCCTTTATGTATGAATATTGTTTGCCAATCTGTTTCCCATTCTTATAGTTATGTTCCCTCCGCAGAGTTCCGTCAAATTCATAATACAAATCCTTCCCATCCTGTTTTCCTTCTTTGTAGAAACGCTCCATTTCCAGCTTGCCGTTTGTATAGAATGTACGATGTGCCCCATCAAGTTTTCCGTCCTTGTAGGATTTTTCTTCTGTCACTCTGCCTTCATCATCAAACTTCTTGAAGATTCCATTCTTCCATCCCTCTCTGTATGAGCCTTTGGCTTTCAGCTTATTGTACACATATTCCTCATAATCACCATTGTAGAGACCATCCTTGAACCCGGCAAGAATGTAAGCAGAATGATAACCGTCAATGATACGATGTTCGCCATTGAGAGGTTTATTGCCAGATATATCTCTGTGAAGAATACGCCCGTCTCCCAAATTGATTACAGTGACACAATCTATAGAGTATTCTTTCTGTGCATTTAGTGATGATACACACAGCATGGTTGCCAGAAGCAGCAGATAATAGTTTATTCGTTTCATGTCATTTGTTTTTAAAGTTGATTTTATTCTTTAAACCCTTTAATATCAATCACCGCTTTCATTTGAAACGGGTGTGCCATCCTTGTTCAACCACACCTGCACATATCCTTCATCCGGACCTTTCAGCTTGTACTCTAAGAGAATGGAATAGTCAAGTCCTAAGACAATGGTTTCAAGCGCTCCTTCCTGATTTTCTGTAGTACGATGTGCAGCCCAGCGTCCGTCATCCAGTGCATCTTTCACCATTACCAGCCAGTCGGCCTGTAGTTTAGAAAGCCCCGCCTCGTTCATCTTGAACACTACTTCTACCTTGCCATGCTGCGTCTGATAGTTGAAGCGGCAATAGGGTGAATTCTTTACATAATCAGTAACCAGTCCGGGGGTAAATATCCGATGGAAACGAGCAAGACCTTCCGGATTGACTGTCAGACAGGAAATGGTACATATCTTATCGTCAGCCTCTTCATCCAGCCCGTTAAGCAGGTCGCGGTCTGCATCCGGATTTATCCAGTGGAACTCCATCTGTTCAAGTGAGGCTCCCAGCTCTATCTCCCGGCCCAATGTCAGGAACTCATAATCGCCCGGTTCAAGTGAAAGCCCCTGCTTACGGCTTCCAGCGCGCCTTTCTTATCGCCGAAATAATAACGGAGTTTTCCTACCTGAAGCCATATCCAGGGATAATCGGGCTCTTCCTTTGCTCCTTGCTCGGCATATTTCAGGGCCTCTTCCAACCGACTGCAATACATCAGCGCACAAGAGTAACGATAATACATGTGGCACATCCTTTAGCATTCTTTTCCGAATCGGGCATCCACTGCATGGCACGGTAATAATATTCATAAGAGGTCAGGTTGATACAGCTATACGAATACCACAAGGCTATCTGGAGGTCAGCCCGGGCCTGTTCTTCTGTAAAACGGCCTTCCTTGACACCTTTCCTTACAAAATCTACAATGTAGCTGAACATTTTTCCGAAATAACCGGTGGCCCCTTCATGAAAAGCTTCCAGCGCACGAAGGTCTTCTGCCGAGAGCAGGGAACCGGTGTCCGGATGTATGCCCTGTTGATGAGCTTCTTCTTCGACTGTACGTTCCCATATTCTTACCGTACTTACATCACGGCGGAAAGAATGGAAGTATGCCCACGGCAGATTGGTGTGTGAAAAGACATCGGCAGCAACCTCTAATAGTTTCCTTAAATCCCAGGCCATAAAATCCAGGTATCCGCAATACAGTCCCGTAGCTCCCCCCAGAAAAGCTACCACATCATCGCCAGCCTGCTTCCGGATTTTCTCCTGCAAGTCATCCCTGAGTTGCTGCATTTGTTTCGTACGTTCCTCTCCTTCTACAGCTTCAATTGCCGGATAAATAAAGAATCCAGCCACAATGCCATCCTGATGAAGCTCATCCATGGCATCTGGTTCCGCACTTAAATAGCCGTTGATAAGTGCAGGCACACAGGCACTCCCTGTAAAGACATCCAGACGCCAGTCGGCATTTTTGTCTTCTTCCGGGCTCAAGTTATAGTTGATACGATTGTGAATCAGGAATCTTCTGCATCTTTGTAATCGGGCAGATTCATTGCCTTCAATGCGTCAGAAAGTACGGACAGCTTGGTGCTGATTCCCTTTTTAGGTGTAGCGGCCAATTCGAAACTGCGAATCAGAGACAGGTAAGCAATTTCACCCAGTTCGTGCGACATCAGGTTGGCCACCATCCACCAAGCCTTGTTTTCGTTTTCTTTCAGCAGAGGAAGCAGTTTCTCACAATAAAGAGTAAGCACCACCTGCTTGCCTTTTATCTGTTCTATCCACACATCCACATCTTTTCCTTTTACTTCATATTCATCTATACGAATTGTGGAATGAGGATTTTTCTGACGGCCTACTATAATGTCCCAGTTCTTACGCACGGATGCCGGAGCATGTTGTTGGAAATAAACCAGTGGAAACAGCTTCATCCGTTCTCCTTCAGGACTCAGCACCAGTTCATATCGGTCCTTTTGACAACCAAGTTCGAATGCCGTGTCACTCAGGGCGATGGAAAGGACACGCTCACAACGGCTAATCAGTTCTTTGCTACGCTCATGGCGTATATCTTCGCGCATAATCTTGCGCAGCCTTGCTTCTTCCCGTTCAAAAGCAGCCCACGCCTTTTCTGTACGTTCACGAAAGGTCTTGTTAAACCGGGGCAGCGACAAATCCTTACGGCATGCTTCTATCATTTGCCGGGTATCCTCATCACCAGGACGTGCATCCAGGGCCTGCCGGAAATAGTGGAGCGCTCTTCCCTCTTGCTCTAAATAATAATAAGCATAGGCTATGCGGAAATTCCAGCAATGGTCCCCCTTGAAATAGTTTTCATGGGGTTTCAGTAAGGCAAGGGATTTTTGAAAAAGGTGCCTGTCGGTAGGTTCGGCCAAATTGTTATAAGCACGGGCCAGTTCACTATCCAACTCCGGAGTGCGCTGGTCAGCTGGAATAGTTTCAATGGCATCTATTATTTTTTGAAACTCGTCTTGTTCATTCCACTGTTGGCATTGTTCTATAAGGTTCATAAGTTTTGATTTTCTGTGTTTTACATCTATTTTCATTCATCAGGATTCAAGGAAGTTCGTCAGGGGCAAAAAACGCCTTTACGTTTGTGTGAAAACGTTTTGACGTTTTACCTGAAACGTACTTGCGTTTTACTTGAAACGCAAAGGCGTTTGACAGCAAATGCACTTGCGTTTTTTCACTTCATTTGCATGGAGCAAACACAGACCAGGGCATAGCTCCATAGTCACCATATCAAGTAAACCGACTTCAAGTAATTCTTTCCTACCTGTTTCCTCCTTATTTTGTCTGTACCCTGAGTTTTCTGTCCTAAATTCTGTTACACAAAATTTATTTTGCACACACACCAACCATTCATTTGCTCAAAAATACCACAAATTGATTACCATACCTCATTTCTCCACTTAATATGTCTTAAAAAAACGACCACGCGGTCATAATTTAAGTTTTTTATACTTTTCAGTCTACAAATGAAGTTCCCAAGTATATTTTCTTATTAATTACATAGTTTTTTTGCAATTATTAAAAATATATTAAAACTTTTCGAAGAAGTTGTTTTTATCAATTCATATACCTAATTTCGTTTCGCACGAATTAAAACAACCTTTCATACCATTAAATGTCCGCTTCCATTTTATTAAGCCTGGACCCTTCTGTAAAGCACACACCGAAAAGCCAGCATTTGATTTGAAACAAGAATTACTACACTAAAAAATTCAATTATGGCAATCGGATTTAAACCTAAAGCAGAAATGACACTCAGTCTTCCCGGCTGTAGCCCAAGCGAAATCCTGCTGGTTGCGGCAGAAGCAGCCAGACAGTTAGGCTGGCGAGCGGGAGGCATGACACGCACAGAAGCTGTATTCTATACTCCCATGAGCATGAGGTCGTGGGAGGAAAAAGTAACACTTCGCGAAATAAACGGACAGGTTGTGGCCACCAGTGCCTGTTCTACCATACAGATAATAGACTGGGGGAAGAACAAATCCAATCTTAAAAAGCTTTTCAAAACCATGCAGCGCTTACACGACAGCCACTGCATTACAAATGACAAGGAGAGCGTGCATCCCTACATTGCCTATACCAGTGAGCAGAAAGAGGCGGTACAGGCACACATCCGCAAATATTTCGGCAGCATCAATGCCATTCTGCGAAGCGAAGAGACAAACTCTCCGGTAGAAATACTTCTCGTAGCTCCAACCAACCGATATGATTATTACACGCTGGTCACCTGTGGAGCGGGTGCCAGTTCCATGAAAATGCCACATAAGGATCTCCCCTCCCGGTGCGAGTTCTGCATCAGCCTTCCACCGGAATGGAACCCCGAAAGCAATGAACCGGAAGACAGATGGCCCGTGGAGTGGCTGTTCCGGTGTGCTGAACTTACCCGGCAGAAAGACATCTGGCTGACATGCGGACATACGGTATCCGACGGTAGCCCATTGCATGAAAACACAGCCATGGAGTCCCTTTTGCTCCTTTCCCCTGAAAAGCGGGATGAGCAGCCCGGAGAATGTACATTGCCCGATGGTGAGAAAGTAGCGTTCTACGAACTGTATCCCTTATATAAAGAAGAAACCGAATTCAAGCAGGCTAACGGACTGGCGAATCTACTTGACAAACTAAAAGACTGTTCACACATTGCCCGCACTGACCGTAGAAACACCTGTGAAGGTTACAGCGCGTTTCATTCCGCAGAAAACGACGGAGTCATACTGGACGATAGCAACAGAATGACATTCCGTTCCATACTGACCCCACGAAAAGGCAATATGGCCACCCCTATTTTGGTATACATCAACGTAGCCATCTTCCTACTGATGGTGCTCTGCGGAGTAAATTTCCTATTCCCGACGGGTATTTCCATCCTTAAATGGGGAGCCGACTTCGGTCCGCTTACCCTCTCCGGCGAATGGTGGCGCACGTTTACCTGCAACTTTATCCACATCGGGGTCATTCATCTCCTGATGAATATGTATGCCCTGCTTTATATCGGTGCCTACCTGGAACAACTCGTGGGTACCGACCGGCTGAGTGTGGCATACGTGCTCACCGGACTCTGTTCTGCATCTGCCAGTCTGATGATACACCCTGACAGTATCAGTGCAGGGGCTTCTGGAGCAATCTTCGGATTATACGGTATCTTCCTTTCCTACCTTCTGTTCCATCGCATAGAACGTCACCAACGGCGGTCGTTACTGTACAGCATTGGACTCTTCGTCGTGTACAACCTGCTCACGGGAGCCCGAACGGAAGGAATTGACAATGCAGCTCATGTAGGCGGACTGGTAAGCGGCTTGCTGCTGGGAGCAGGGTACGTGCAGGCCGACCGCATGCAAACAGACAGCCGGGCCATTTCCCGCATCGCCGAAGGAGTGCTTCTGGTGCTCTTCATACTGGCATTTACCGAACAGACACGTCTTGCTCCATCAGAATACGAGGAAATACAGGCAGCATGGAAAAGCGGAGAACTGGAAAAATATGCCACTGAAGAAACAGATGGAGAAGAAACTGCCAACTCTGACACTCCCATCTTGTCTCCTCCCACCACAACCGACCCTGACAAATGGGAAACTTATACTGTCGACCAGCTTGGATTCAGCTGTTCCTATCCGGCACACTGGATGACACAAAAATCAAACGAACAATGCATTCTCTATTTGCTGGATGAACAAAACAGCATAGCAATCAATCACAACAAGTTTGATACTGAAGAGGAACTGGACGAGATGCACCGCACCATCCTGCATTCCATGCAAGGAGAACCTGTTGAGAAAATAAACATCCAGGGAAAGGAGTTCGAAAAAATATCTGTTCCCATGGACTATCCGGTAGCTGGAGGAGGCACCATCCATGTTCAGCAAACCCTGGTATTCCGCCTGGACCGTGAAACACTCGAAGGCTATCTGATTATCTGCTTAACCACAGACGACAGCCATGAGGCTGAAGCCCAGAAGCTGATAGAATCCGTACAATTGAAATCCTGACAGAAATACTCACCTTAAAAACACATATCTTATGAAAAATCAAAATGACATGATAAAGGAAGTGCAGGCACTTCTGGAAAAAGGACAAATAGAAGAAGCCATCCGACTGATGGAATCTGTTCCCGAAGCAGAACGAGGTTATGAACTCACCGGTCTTCTGGCACGTGAATACGCAAACTATGGTCACAGCATAAACCATGGAGAATCTTATCTGCTCAAGTCACTGGATTTGTTAGAATCGACCAGAAAAGAAGGCCGGAACGACCCGAACTGGCATTGCAGAATGGGATACGCGCTGATGCACCTGGAACGTGAAAAAGAAGCTATACCCTATTTCGACGCCGTCATGCAAATGATAGATGACGACCCCGAAACCCAGGAATTCTGGAGCGATGTGAAAGAAGCACTGGAAGAATGCCGGCATGTGACCGACTTCCTCGCCTCTCCTTCCGAACAGCCTTTATCCTATTACGAAGAAAAATCATACATGCTCGCCATTCCCTGGAGCGACCAGGAAGACACCCTTTTCGACCGCGAAGAAAAGATCAGGCGCATCAGCCAGATGGAGGGAGTAGAAGTATTGTCCGTGGCTTCCGAGAACGACGGTGAGCAGCCTTTCATTACCATCAGCTATCATGGAGAGACTTATGCTGTCGACCTCTCTCCTTATCCCGCTTACGACAGTTACAAATCAATACAGCGCAGACACATCTTTTCTGATGAAGAAAATGAAGAACTGGCAAAGGCTGAATTCGGCCTGATGGTTATCATGCCTTTCGGAAAAGACCATAAGTCATCCTTCCACTTCCAGCTCAAGCTCATTGATGCCCTGATGCCGGAACCGGTGGCCATCATTGACGAAAGTGCCGAACAGATTTTCTCCGGACAATGGGCCCACCTGGCAGCTGCTTCAAATACTCCTCCCAGCCCACAGTACATCTATCAGATACATGCCGTGACGTATGAAAAGGACGAAGTCTGGCTTCACACACACGGACTGGCCCGATGTGGCTTGCCGGAAATAGAAATTCTGGATGCCGGAAAGAAAAACCTGAACGAAATTGGAGAAGTGATGAACACCATGGCTTGCAGTCTGCTTGACAACGAAGAAATTCCGGAAACAGGAGAACCGGTATTGCTGGCGCGATTTGCTGACAACTCACCATTAGTGGGCACACTGATACCATGGCCTGAAGCACTGCACCGATACCCTCAGAAGGTAAACGGAGGACTCCAGCAACGTAAATACGGACACAACACCCGCTCCTGCATGCTTTTTGCCTACCCGAGCGAAGAAGCCATGAATCAGCATCAATATGTACCTATTACCGACTTTGCGGACAAAATGGACGATAACCTGCTGTGCATGATTACCAATGCTGAAACACGGCGTATGAAAGACATGGCCCTTGAGCGCCTTGACTATATGAGAAGAGCTTGTGCATCCGACCCGGAATCGGCTATCGTCAAACTGGGGCTGACAGTCGATCCGGAATTCGCAGACCCCGATGAAAAGGAACAGAAAGAACACATCTGGTTCCGGATGAAAGGTTTCATCGGTCCCGACACATTCCAGGCAGAAGCACTGAACGAACCTTACTATATCAGCTCTTTGCATTGTGGTGACGTAAATGTGTATCACGTCTCTGAAATCACCGACTGGCGCATCCTGACGGAAGACGGACAAATTTCTCCGGATGACATTTACCTGCTTAACTACACCATTTCCGATTCCAAAAGCTGACATCCCCCAATGTACTTGCAGTCTTCCACCTATTTTTAGTAACTTTGCAAAAGTTACTAAAATCCACTCACTCATGAGAATTCTGCTCGCCATCGATTCATTCAAAGGCTGCCTTTCTTCAGAAGAAGTAGAGGCAGCCTTTTCCCACGCTCTGACAGTCCGCGGGGCAGAAGTCCGTTCCCTCCCCATGTCCGACGGAGGCGAAGGGATGCTTCCGGCCTTTATCACCGCCCTCCACGGGCAACTTCTCCAAGCGAAAGTACACGACCCGCTGATGCGTCCCGTCACCGCTTGCTACGGCATTGCTCCCGACGGAACCGCCGTCATTGAAACTGCACAAGCCTGCGGACTGACATACCTGTCTGCCGAGGAACGCAATCCGTTAGTGGCCACCACCTACGGCGTAGGCGAACTCGTGGCACACGCCGTACGGCACGGATGCCGACGCTTCCTTATCGGACTAGGCGGAAGCGGTACGAGCGATGCCGGAAAAGGCATGCTTCAGGGCCTCACTGAGTCCCTGGCTCCCGGCGGCACGATAGAAGACGTGTTGAACGGTCCTCTGTCCGGCTGCCACTTCATACTGGCCAGCGATGTACACAATCCGCTCTACGGACCCGAAGGCGCTGCTCACATCTTCGCCCCACAGAAGGGAGCCACTCCCACGATGGTGGAAGAACTGGACCGACGCGCCCGTCAGTTTGCCGAAGAATCCGCCCGACGCATGGGCAGAGACGCATCCTCCAACCGGTGCCGGAGCTGCCGGCGGACTGGGATACGCCTTCCTGCAGTACCTCCAAGCCATTACCCAATCAGGTGCCGACCTCCTGCTCGACCTCTGCGAATTCGACACCCTCCTGACACATACCGACCTCGTCATTACCGGTGAAGGACATGCCGACCGTCAGACACTCATGGGCAAGCTTCCCGAGCGGGTGATGCGGCGGGCACAGGCACAGCATGTTCCCGTCTGGCTGGTAGCCGGAAAAGCCAGCGATACCGAGTCCTTGCAGAATGCCGGTTCAGTCGAGTGGACAGCCTTACGCCCGACGATATGCCCTTGAAGAAGCCGTTCGTCCGGAAGTCGCCCGGAAGAATATCCACCGGTGGGTAGAAACCGTATGGAATCAGCTGAAAAAGTAGTATCTTTATCCCGAAATACACACATCCAAATTCCTAAAACATGAAAGCTTATTCGTTACTATATCTGTCGCTGTGTTCTTTGGTAACACTCTATGCGTGTCAGTCGTCACATACTACCCAGATGGAAAAGAAAG
>ENA-OQHA01001036-OQHA01001036.1-human-gut-metagenome-genome-assembly--contig:-NODE-1036-length-11760-cov-2.495745_pt1 | contig 11760 bp, 19 predicted proteins | sample MGYA00242558_ERZ504707 | MGnify/ENA primary metagenome ERZ504707 (study PRJEB26092, sample SAMD00036197) | human gut metagenome | host: Homo sapiens | study: EMG produced TPA metagenomics assembly of... | reverse complement strand
CCATTGCGGCCATCACCACCTGCCTGCTGGTGTCCGGGTCATCGGTGTGGAGAAGATCGAGGAAGAGGTCACGCTGGAAGGCAAGCCTTCCGCCGCAAGCGCATCTTCAACTTTATGATAAAGTACCTCTGCCCCATCTTCGCAGCAATCATCCTCATCAGCTCGGTGGCAAACGCGCTGGGCGTCATCTCCATGTAAGCAGACAACACAAAAAGCGCTGGAAGCCTTTACACCGCTTCCAGCGCTTTTTTATGCCCTTTTCAGGATGCTCTTTATCTCGTCCAGCTCTTTTGCAAAATAAATGCCGCTCTGCCGCTCGGGGCTGGACAGCCCCATCTCGACCATGTGGGCCAGCAAAGCTTTCAGCCGGCGTAGTAGCCGTCGAGGTCGTAGAGGATGCAGGCGCGTCCAGATGGCCCAGCGAGACCTTGGACATCACCTCGGCGATCTCTTCCAGCGTACCGGTGCCGCCGGGGAACGCAATAAAGGCGTCGCCCAGCTCTATCATCCTGGTCTTGCGCTCGGTCATGTCCTGCGTGACGATGAGTCTGGTCAGGCCGTCATACTGCACCTCGGAGTCGATGAAGAACTGGGGCTCGACGCCGGTCACTTCGCCGCCCGCCGTCAGAACGCTGTGGGCCAGACGCCCCATCAGCCGCTGCGGGAGCCGCCGTAGACCAGCGCGTTCCCGCTCTCGCCGATCCAGCGGCCCAGTTCCTCCACCGCCTGTTTCAGGCCGGGTCGCCTGCCCTCGTTGGCCCCCAGATAGACCGTAATATTCATCGGCATTTCCTCCGTTATCTTGCCCATGTCATTTCCTGATTCGGGCCGGTATAATCAAACTTACCGTCGTTCTTTTCTTCCAGCGCTTTTATCATGTGATAAGTAAACTCATTGTAGGGCGTCGGGATGCCCAGCTCTTTGCCCATCCGGATGAGCGCACCCGAGAACATATCGATTTCGGTATGGCGTCCGGCGTCGAGGTCTTGCAGCGTCGAGTAGCGGGCCGAGGGCTTGACGGCGCAGCCCTTGCCGGACACGGCATCCACCTTCTGCATATCGATGCCCTTGGCTGCGGCAATGGCTTCCAGCTCACGGCGGAGGCCGTCGCTGATGGCCTTCATATGGACGCTGTCACGGTAGCAGCCTACGCCTGCGCCGAGGATGGCCTGGGGCAGGTTGTTGCAGACGTTGAGGCGGAACTTGCTCCACATCTCTTCCTGGATGCAGTCGGTGGCCCGGAAGTGCAGCTCTGTGCCGCCGAACAAAGCCTCCACGGCCTTGACGCGGGGCTGTCGCAGGGCGGCTCCTTCTCCCGAAGATGATGCCAACGGTGGTCGCCGGGTCAAAGTGGAAGCCGTCCGCCTCCTTGTGAGACGCCACTTTGATGAGGGAGTAAAGCAGATGCTCCCCACCCACGGCAGAAGCAATGATGTCCTCACTATCCACGCCGTTCATCAGGCTCATGATGGTGGTGCGGGGACCAGTGACGGCTTTGATGCTGTCCAGTGCGCCGGGCAGCGCGCCGTATTTCAGGCAGACGATGAGAAGGTCGGCGTCATGCGCCTCCTGCGGCGTCCAGACCGCCGGACGGTAGACTTTGCCGTTGATGGCACAGCCTTCTTTTACCAGACGCTCGCCGCGCGGGCCATCGGCCACCACGCCAAGCTCAATGTCCCTGCGGGCCGAAAGCCCCCAGATAACATAAGAGCCGACCGCACCGGCTCCCAGAACTGCCACTTTTTGATGTTCATATCGTTCCACCTCAATATCGTCCGCATGATTTGCGGGATCCATTTCTGCTGCTTTGTAACCAGACCTGCCATCGTTCTCTTTTATAGGTTCCATTATACCATGAACGCAGTGAATGGTATAAATGCGCATCCAAAGCCGGTTGCCACGCAGCTCCGCAGGAGCAAGCGGCGAGGCACTGCGCATAAAAACTATAATATCGCATTAGCATATTATACCACGTTTTTCTCTCCCGGAAAAGCCTGGAGTGTTTCATTTTTGCACGTCAAAAATCCTTGACTTTTGGTGATAAGTTATAACAAAAGTGTAGAATCTCTTCGGTAAATAGAATCTTTATCAAAAAAGGGCTTGATTTTTTTCGAAAACGGACTAGAAATATCTTTTGCGGAAAGGTTTCACCTGTACAGCCTTCCGCGAAACTATTTTTCAAAGCAAGGAGATTTTCGAATATGAAACTCAAGAATGTTTGTGTTGCTGTTGTTGCTCTGGCTCTGGCTGTTGGCATGACCGCTTGCGGCGGTTCTGCTTCCTCCACTGCTGCATCCTCTTCCGAGGCTGCTTCTACCAGCACTTCTGTTGCTGCTGAGGCCGAGGAGAGCGCTTCTTCCGCTGTTGCAGAGGAGAACGGTTCTTCTTCTGAGGCTGCTTCCAGCGAGGCCGCTTCTTCTGAGGCCGCTTCTTCTGAGGCTGCTTCCAGCGAAGTTGCTTCTTCTGTTGCCGCTTGATCGCACAGCGCCTAAATTCCAATAAAAGCTGAAGCCGGGCACAGGGAGCCATGAGTTTTCCTGTGCCCGGCTTTTTACAACAAAACGCACCGGATCGTTCAACGAGAACCACCCGGCGCGTTATTTTTTATGCTCCCCAGAACAGGATGCCCAGCCCTGCGGAAATCAGGATCATGAGAATGGGGATGGTGCCTTGCCGTTCCTTTTGCGGCACAGCAGATGCAGCGCCCACAAAAGTACAAACACTGCAATGGAGCGCGCATCCGGTACAAAGTCGGTGCTGCGGCCCGCAAAGCCCAGCAGTGTGGAAAGTGCCATATTGATTGCCGTTGCAAGGATCATCGCCACCACACAGGGACGAACGCCGCCAAGAACTGCGTTGACTCCCGCATACTTCATCAGGTTCTGCAGCACCGATGCAACGAGCAGGATAATGACAAAAGACGGCAGCACCACACCCAGCGTGGCGCACAGCGCGCCCCAGAAGCCGCCCTGTGAAGAACCAATGAAGGTGGCCATATTGATGGCCAGCGGGCCGGGTGTGGACTCTGACACCGCAATAAAGCTGAGGAATTCGCCTTCCGTCAGCCAGCCGTGTCCTAAGACCGTTTCCCGCACCAGCGAGATCATCCCGTAGCCGCCGCCGAAGGACAACGCACCGATCATGAGGAAATTCCAGAAAAGTTCTACATAGATCACGGCTTCTTTTCCCCCTTCCGCAGCTGCTGTACTGCATACACCAGCAGCCCGGCCGCACCGCTGAACAGGATGTAAAAAATGGAAGAGAAGGACACTGCTGCAATGGAACAGCCCACCATGCTGCCGCAACCGTGGTCAGGATGACAATATTGAAAGCACTCCGTTCCAGCTGCTTCAGCATTTTCAGGCCCGCCGAGAGGATCAGATAGATCACACACACCTGAATGCCGTGGAACGCACTTGCCACCACCGAAAGGCGGAGGAACTGGTCAAAGAACAGCGAGATCAGATAAATGACCGCGAAGGACGGAAGACATACCGCCACCGTGGACGCTGCCGCACCTGCCGCACCCTCGATCTTGTAGCCGATATAGGTGGCACTGTTCACCGCCACCGGGCCGGGCGTAGACTCCGCAATTGCCACCATGTCCAGAAATTCTTCCTTTGTCACCCACTTTTTTCTTCCACAAATTCATTCTGCAGCAAAGCCACCATGGCATAACCGCCGCCAAACGTGAACGCACCAATTTTGAAAAACGTCCAGAAAAGCTCCTTTGTTTTCGACATAGCCTTCTCCTTTCTTGCGCCTTATTATATCATTTTTTGTTTTGATATGATATACTTTAATGGAATATGCTGTTTTCTTTGGAAAAAGCAGAAAAAGGAGTTTAGGATATGAAAACAAAATTTGGCATTGTAGGCTGCGGCTTTCTGGGCGGCATTGTGGCCAACGCATGGAAGAACGGTCTGCTGCCGGACTATGAGCTGGTGGGCGTGACCAGCCGTACCCGTGCTTCGGCGGAAAAGACTGCCGAAACGGTGGGCTGTGCCGTGTGTGACGATGTGGATGCCCTGCTGGCGCTGGAGCCGGAGTACATCGTGGAGACCGCTTCGGTGGAGGCTGTGCGCGCCATGGCTGTGCCTGTACTGAAAAGAGGCGTGAATCTGGTCATTATTTCCATTGGTGCCTTTGCGGACCTTGATTTTTACGAGCAGGTCAAGGCCGCTGCCGTGGAGGGCGGTGCAAGGTGCATCTGGCAAGCGGTGCCATTGGCGGCTTTGATGTGCTGCAGACCGTCACTCTGATGGCCGAGGCGCAGAAGCTGGCCGAGACGGCAGGCATTGAGACCCACACCGGAGCCAAGGGCTTCCGCAACACGCCGGTATGGGCCGACCACCTGCTGACCGATACCGAAAGACCACCGTGTTCATCCGGCAATGCCAAGCAGGCCATTGCCACCTTCCCCCGCCGCGTGAATGTGGCTGTTGCCACCTCGCTGGCCACCACCGGCCCGGAGATCACCGGCGTGACCATGCACTCGGTACCCGGCTGGGTGGGCGACGACCACTGCATCACCGCCGAGATCGAGGGCGTGAAGGCCGTGGTGGATATCTGCTCTTCCACCAGCGCCATTGCCGGTTGGAGCGTAGTTGCCCTGCTGCGCAACCTCTCCTCCCCCGTATGCTTCTATTAAAGGAGGCTTTGCAGATGTTCAACAAACTGGTGGCCATTGAGCCGGTCAGCCTGATTCCTTCCGCCGAGGAAGCGCTGCATCAGTACGCAAAAGAAGTGGTGCTGTACCGCGATATCCCGGCCAGCGATGACCAGATCGTGCAGCGCATCGGAGATGCAGATGCCGTACTTCATATCCGTTACATCGGCATGTGCTGCAGCCTGTATTCTGAGGAAAGCGCCAATGTGGATATCGCCTACGCCCGCACCCGCGGCATCAAAGTGCTGGGCATCCGGGACTACGGCGACCGCGGCGTTGTGGAGTACGTTCTGCATGAGCTCACCGGCATCCTGCACGGTTTTGGGATGCCCATGCTGCGGGACGAGCCGGTGGAGATCACCGGGCTGAAGGCAGGCATCATCGGGCTGGGTGTGTCCGGCAAAATGATCGCCGACGCGCTGCAGTTCATGGGTGCCGACATTGCCTATTACAGCCGCACCCGCAAGCCGGATGCCGAAGCTGTGGGCATGACCTATAAGCCGCTGGCACAGCTGCTGACCGAGAGCGAGGTGGTGTTCACCTGCCTGAACAAGAACGTACTGCTGTTGGGCAAGGACGAATTTGCACAGCTGGCGCAGGCAAGGTGCTGTTCAACACCTCCATCGGCCCGGGCTTTGACTCTGCTGCTCTGGAACAGTGGCTTGCTCTGCCGGGCACCCACTTCTTCTGTGACACCCGTGCCGCTGCCGGCCCAGTGGGCGAAGACTTCTTTGCCCGTGAGAATGTGCATTGCGCGAATGTTTCTGCCGGACGCACCAAGCAGGCTTTTGTGCTGCTGAGCCAGAAGGTGCTGGCAAATATCCGCACTGCACTGGGAGAATGATATAAAAAGGAAACGCTTCCCGGCCGGGGAAGCGTTTCTTTTAGGCTTTATTTAAAATTGTTGTGATCTCTTCCAGATTCGCCGCAAATCGGATACCCTGCTGGCGCTGCGGCGTGGAAAGGCCTTTCTCGATCATTTTGGCAAGCAGTGCTTTCAGGCTGTCGTAGTAGCCGTTCAGATCATACAGGATGCAGGGCGCGTCCAACTGGCCCAGCGAGACCTTGGACATTACCTCTGCGATCTCTTCCAGCGTGCCGGTACCGCCGGGGAATGCAATAAAGGCATCCCCCAGCTCGATCATCTTCGTCTTGCGCTCAGCCATGTCTCTGGTAACGATCAATTCGGTCAGGCCGTCATGCTGCAGCTCCTGTTGAATAAAAAACTGCGGTTCTACACCGGTCACGGTGCCGCCCGCATCCAGTGCGCTCTGGGCAAGCTGACCCATCAGGCCGCTGCGGGAGCCGCCGTACACAAGGCGGTGCCCGTTTGCACCGATCCAGCTGCCCAGTTCCCGGACAGCTTCCGCCAGCGCAGGATCATTGCCCGCATTTGCTCCAAGATAGACCGTGATGTTCATGGTATTTCCCCCTTTGTTTTTTCCATTTTACCACGCAGCGGGCCGATTGAAAAGGGCCATCCCCTTGCAAATGCAGCGGCACTGTGGTATTCTTGAACGCAGAAAAAAGGGAGCCTGCAAAAGCAGGCTGAGAGTGGGCTGTTTGCCCAGACCTGTGACCTGATTTGGACAATGCCAACGTAGGGAGATACTGCTGCTTCAAAGTGCGGAGGTGCCTCTTTGCGGGCATTTCCGCATTTTTTGCAAAGGAAGTTGTAACCATGAAACTGCATTGACGATTGCCGGCAGCGATTCCAGCGGCGGTGCTGGCATCCAGGCCGATATCAAAACCATGACTGCAAACGGCGTGTACGCCATGAGCGCCATTACCGCACTGACTGCCCAGAACACCACAGGTGTGACCGGCATTTTTGAAGCCACGCCCGAATTTCTGGCACAGGAGATCGACGCCATTTTTACCGACATCTACCCGGATGCCGTCAAGATCGGCATGGTATCCTCGGCAGAGCTGATCAGTGTGATCGCCGAAAAGCTGCACACCTACGGCGCAAAGCATATCGTGGTGGACCCGGTGATGGTTGCCACCTCCGGCTCCAAGCTGCTGCGGGACGATGCCGTGCAGGCACTGACCGAAAACTGCTGCCCATGGCAGAGGTGGTCACCCCAACATTCCGGAGGCTGAGATCCTTTCCGGCATGAAGATCACCGATGCGGCCGGAATGGAGGCCGCTGCAAAGCTGATCAGCGAGAAATACCACTGTGCCGTGCTGTGCAAGGGCGGCCACCAGATCAACGATGCCGACGACCTTCTGTGGCGGGACAGCTGCGGCAAATGGTTCCGCGGCAAGCGCATTGCAAACCCCAATACCCACGGCACCGGCTGCACCCTATCCAGCGCCATTGCGTCCAATCTGGCAAAGGGCTATGATCTGGATGCATCTGTGGAGCGCGCAAAGGCCTACATTTCCGGCTGTCTTTCTGCCATGCTGGATCTGGGCCACGGCTCCGGCCCGATGGACCATATGTTTGCACTGAAGGGAGAGTTTGTGGGTGAGTGAGCAGACCTTTGTGCAGCAGCTGGTGCAGGAAAGTCTGCCTGTGTGGGAGAAATGCCTGCACTCAGAATTTCTGACCCACCTTGCGGATGGCACACTGGATGAAGCCTGCTTCAAGGGCTACATCGTGGAGGACAGTCTTTACCTGCGGGAATATGCCAAGGTGTTTGCCTGGGGCATGACCAAGGCAAAGGATATGCAGACCATCCGCACCTACTATTCCCTGCTTTCCTTCGTGAATGAGAGCGAGGATGCAGCCCGCCTGCACTATCTCAAGCACTTTGGACTGACCGATGAAGGCATCCAGAGCCTGCCGCTGCGGCCGGAGAACCGTGCTATGTGGACTCTATGATCGAAGCCGCCAAAAACGGCGAGGGCGCAGCCGAGTGCATGATGGCCTGCCTGCCTGTATGCTGAGCTATGGCTGGATCTTCCAGAAACTGCTGGAAGAAAAGCCTTCCGTGCAGGATACCCTTTATGGTGCACTGGTGGTGGACTATGCTGACAAGGGCTATGAGGCGGCCTGCCGCGACTGGGCCGCGTTTGCAGAAAAAGTCTGCGAAGGCTGAGCGACGAGCGCCTTGCCCGCTGCCGCGAGATCTTCCATGCCTGCTCGGCGCACGAGCTGAGCTTCTGGGCCATGGCAGCTTTCCCGCGCAGTGACCTGTAATTTTTCCTAAAATATAAAATGCACCCGGCCTGTGGGCAGAACCGCAGCAACCGGGTGCATTTGTTTTGTTCAGGTTTTCGTGGCCGCAGCCGCAGGCATGAGCTTAGTGCCGGAAACATGGGAGCCCTAAAACAAAAACTCCCCCGGCTCTTCTGCCGAGGGAGTGGAAAAGAAAAACGCCCCTAACAGAAGAACTCTCTTCTGTCAAGGACGAATAAAATATGGCCTTTTATCCGCGGTGCCACCCTGACTTCATGGGCATGACCCCATGCACTTGGCGGGATGCCAACACATCCCCGGCAACTGACGTATGCCCTACGTTGCAGAATACTGTGCGGCGAAAGTTCTCCGCAGTTCCCTGCACCCTCAGCGGTCCATTTCGGGAAATATAACGCAAAGTCACACTTTCCTTGACGAACTGTTTCCGGTCTGCTTCTCAGCTGCGCAGGCTCTCTGTACAGGCATGGTTCGCCGTTATCTCCGCTTCAACGGTTTAGTGTATTGAATTTGGCTATATTAAACCACGGATTTTTCGTTTGTCAATACCTGTTTGCAAATTTTTCAAAATCAGCCTATGTCCACAGTGGGTTCAGCGCTTCCGGCGGCTGTTCGTGCTGGAAAACTTCACCGCTTTTGCCGGCCTGCGGCGGCTGTGCAACGCACTGTAGTAGCCAAAGGCAGTGCCGCATAAGCCGCCCACCAATGTGCATGAAGTTTGCTACATTGTCATGCACAAAAATGATATCGTACACCTGCTGACCAAAGTACAGCGCTGCAACCAGCAGCATGGTGACCGGGATGCCGCCGGAGAAGCCCGCCAGCGACGAAAGCATGATAAGCATGAACACGATGCCGGACGCGCCCAGCAGCCCCGAACGTGGGAACAGCACGCATTGCAGCACGCCGGTGACCAGAGCGGTGAACACCATGCCGCACAAAAGCGGCTTGCTGCCGTACTTTTCTTCCATTGGCGGGCCAACAACGAGCAGCAGCAGCATGTTATTCAGAAAGTGGTCCCAGCTGGCATGGCCCAGCACATGGCCGAACAGCCGGATGTAGAACAGCGGTCCTTCAGCGAGGAGCGGTAGACACAGAACAGATGCATCGTCGTCCACCCATCCGTCCACTGGTCGAGGAACAGCACCAGAAGTGACAGCAGGAAAAATGTGAGGATCACCGGGGAGTTGTACTGCAGTTCCAGTTTGAGTTTTACTTTTTTCATCCTCTTGTCTCCACCCAGTATTCGCCCATGCTCTGGCCGCTGGTTCGTCACTTCATCCTTGAGGTAATCGCCAAGGCCGCAGCTTTCCGGCTGCCATGCAAGGGCTGATTCCACCGTGGGGTACTCCACCTCGCATACCAGAACTCGGTGGGCTGGCCTTCGTCCACATGGTTCACTTCCAGCACAGAACCGTCCGGCAGGGTGTAGCTGCGGCGCAGCTTCGGATGAGAGGTTTAGCGATAATCTTGTATTCCAGATCATCAAACAGTTCTTTGTCGATGCTGCGCTCGATCTCCTCACGGGCAAGGCCGCCCCCGGATTTGAAGCAGAGGATGTAGTCCGTTCTGCCGCCGGTGAGGGCTTCTTCCCGGATGCGCACAGTGGGCCGCACGCTGATATAGCCCTGCCGCATGGCAAATTCCTCCCTGAGGGGCAGCCCCTCCGGCCAGCCCTTCACCATCCATTTGCGTTCGATTTCCATAATGCATCCCTCTTTCATGCGGTTTTTTGGCATTTCTTATTTATAATAACATGATTTTGTTGCTATTATAAGGGTAGATTTTTACTCCTTCAGTCTGCTTCGCAGCCAGCTCCCTCAGTGAGGGAGCCTACCCGCACGGTAAGCGTGTCGAGCGAACGCGGGACGAAGGGAGTTCGTCCATGATAAGGAGAACCATATGAAAGAACGCGCTTACCCTGTGTATACCGTCAACAAACACGCCGAGGGCCTGCTGGTGGGCGGGCACCCCTGGGTGTATGAGAACGACATCCTCCATTCCCCGGAAAATGAGCCGGAAAACGGCACGCTGGCCGATGTGGTCAGCACCAAGTTCCTACCTTGGCACCGGCTTCGTTTCGCTCAAGAGCAAGATCCGCGTGCGGCTGATCTCCCGCAATGCCAACGATACCTTTGATGCTGCGTTCTGGCGCCGCCGGGTGGAATATGCATGGAACTACCGCAAGACCGTGCTGGAACCTGCAGACCTTTCCGCCTGCCGCGTCATTTTTGGCGAAGCCGACCAGTTCCCCGGCCTGACCGTGGACCGGTTCAGCAACATCCTCGTCACGCAGACCCTGAGCGTGGGCATGGAAAAGCTCAAGCCCGTCCTCTTCCCCATTCTGGCAGAAGTCCTGCGCGCCGACGGCCAGACCATCGACGCATCTACGAGCGCAACGATGAGGCTCTGCGTGCCAAGGAAGGTCTTGAGCAGAACAAAGGCTGGTTTGAGCTGCCCGGTGAGACTCATCCGGCAAGCACCCAGACCGAGATCTGCGAGAACGGAGTTTACTATCATGTGGATTTCGAGAATGGGCAGAAGACCGGCTTCTTCCTTGATCAGAAGTACAACCGCCGGGCGGTGGCACGCCTTGCTGCAGGTCACACCGTGCTGGACTGCTTTACCCACACCGGTAGCTTTGCACTGAACGCCGCTGCGGGCGGCGCTGCCCGTGTGACCGCCGCCGACATCAGCGCCGAGGCTATTGCCATGGCGCAGCGCAATGCCCAGCGCAACGGTCTGACCAATATGGACTTTTTGTGCGAGGACACCTTTGAGCTGCTGCCCCGCTTTGGAAAGAGAGGGACACCCCTACGATTTTATCATTCTGGACCCGCCGGCCTTTACCAAGGCGCGCCGCACTGTGGAGAACGCCATGCGCGGTTACAAGGAGATCAACTACCGTGCCATGAAGCTGCTGCCTCGCGGCGGCTATCTGGCAACTGCCAGCTGCTCCCACTTTGCCACCGAGGAGCTGTTCATCAAGATGCTGCGCGCCGCTGCAAAGGATGCGCACCGCCAGCTGCGGCAGATCGAGGTGAAACAGCAGGCACCGGATCATCCGATCCTGTGGGGCGTGCCGGAGACGAATTATCTGAAGTTCTTTTTGTTCCAGGTGATCTGACCATTTAGAATGCCCTCCGCTTCGCTCTGGGCATATTTAAAGAAAATATTATTTTTATATTGGCGTTTGTCGCGGCCTGCGGGCCGCTCCAAACGCATTTTCACAAAAGGGGTCGTAGCGGGTAGTAGCATCTGCGGCTGTCACGCAACGGATAAGCCAGATTTTGCAAATGCAATTGTCCGTAACGACTCCTCCCGTGAAAAAACAGTTCCGGCTGGCCCGCAGGCCTGCCGGAACTGCAAATTTAAAAATATTATTTCCGCTGATATTGCCAGAGCGCAAGCGGAGGCAATTTCAAATCGTTCTGTTCCGGTTTAAAGGTTCAAAAGTCATACCAAGCTCAGTTGTGCCAAAATTCGCAGAGAGCGTTTGTGCAGAATCGTCAGATTTGTCAATTGCCTTTTTGCCCGGCAGCGGCTATAATCAAACCATAGACAGCAACGGCGCTGTGGGTCACCTCCTGACTCGCAGCGCCGTTTTTGTTAAGATGCTTTCGTACTTCTGGGTGCGGCATTGCGGCAGACCAGAATGCAGACGAAGGGTAAGAAAAATAAGATCAAGTAAGGAGTAGGATTTATGGCAGCGAATGTTATGGAAATCTACGGCAGCAAGGTCTTTAACGAACATGTGATGAAGGAGCGCCTGCCGAGCGCAACCTATAAGAGCCTGAAGAACACCCTGCACAAGGGTGCTCCGCTGGACATTGAGGTGGCAAACGTCGTGGCCAGCGTGATGAAGCGCTGGGCCATGGAGCTGGGTGCCACCCACTACACCCACTGGTTCCAGCCGCTGACCGGCATCACCAGTGAGAAGCACGATGG
>ENA-OQHA01001033-OQHA01001033.1-human-gut-metagenome-genome-assembly--contig:-NODE-1033-length-11791-cov-3.260802_pt1 | contig 11791 bp, 12 predicted proteins | sample MGYA00242558_ERZ504707 | MGnify/ENA primary metagenome ERZ504707 (study PRJEB26092, sample SAMD00036197) | human gut metagenome | host: Homo sapiens | study: EMG produced TPA metagenomics assembly of... | reverse complement strand
GTTTCTTAAGAAATCAGGTTTTGACGTTTCTAAATTAACTAAACCATAATATTCAATTATTCTATTTTTTCTAAATTATTCAAACTTATTTTTAAGTTTTGTCTTTTTTTATACGTTTTGATTGATTTTTGTTTCACACTTGCATACTATGCAAGCAGTACGAGGATCATCATTAAATGGGAACATATTATTTACTCAACAACAAGATATTTTCAATGTGGGGAGTATGTGGGAACATATCTACTGGTTGTACATCTAGAGGCTTATAACCCTTCTCTACCAAGTAAGTTAAATCTCTTGCCTGAGTCGCTACATTACATGAAATATAGACAATACGTTCAGGAGAGAGTGTAGTCAATCTTTCTAGGAATTCAGTAGAACATCCTTTTCTAGGTGGATCCACCATAACACAATCCACCTTTTCATGTCTTTCTACAAATTCAGTCATGAAATGACCTGCATCATCGCATACAAATTCCGCATTTGTAATATGATTTCTTTCAGCATTCTCTTTTGCATCTACAATTGCCTGTGGAACGACTTCTACACCGTAGACTTTCTTAACATGTTTCGCAAGAGTCAAAGAAATAGTACCAATACCACAATATGCATCAATGACTACATCAGTTGGTTTAAATTTCGCATATTCAATGGCCTTAGAATAAAGTACTTCTACCTGTCTTGGATTAATCTGATAGAAAGACTTCATAGAAATCTTATAAGTATTTCCTAGAAGTGTATCTTCAATATACCCTTCTCCATATAGTACCTTTTCTTCTTCTCCTAGAATCACATTATCATGACGGGAATTAATATTTTGAATAATTGTACGTATTTCTGGATATTCATGAGTTAAAGTATCAATAATTTCATGGATATGTGGGATTTTCTTCTTATATGAGATAAATACAACCATGACTTCATTCTTATGATAGCTTGTCTTAGTTAATACATGCTTGATATTACCTGTTTTAGTGAGTTTATCATAAGGCTGAATATGATATTTTTCAAATAATTCTTTAATACGTTTAATGACCTTATTAGAGAATTCATTCTGAATAAGACAGTAATCGTTATTAATGATATCGTTTGTACGTGCTTTATAGAATCCAGAGACAATATGTCCATCCTGCATTCCAAAAGGTACCTGCACCTTATTACGATAATGATAAGGGTCTTGATCCATTAAACAATCATTGACTCTCAAGTCCTGATGGGCAATCTTTAAGAATGTTTCTTTCACTCTATTAGTCTTAAAAGACTGTTGTTCTTGATCTGACATATGCATTAATGAACAACCACCACATTGTTTAAAACAGTCACATTTTGGCTCTATACGTTCAATAGATGGAGTCTGTAGTTCTACTACTCTACCTACACAATAACTCTTAAGCACCTTAATAATCTCTATTTTAGCTGTTTCATGAAGTAATAGATTCTTCACAAAAATAGTTGTATTATCATGCTTTACTACACCTAAACCATCATGTGTATAATCGATGCACTCATCTATAAATTGATCTCTCTTATTCATACATATCCTCCTCACTTAAAAAAAGCGATTAAAAATCGCTTTTTTTATTGCTCTGTTGCTTTCGCTTTATTTGTTGTTTCTTGATCCTTTACAGATGCAAGAGTAAAGGCGATATCATCCTTACCTGCCTGTTTTGTACCATACATTGGGAAATCAGTATCGTTACCACCAGTTAAATAAAGGTTTACTTCATACTGTTTTACACCATTATGCTTATTAAGTAATTCTGTATAGTCAGATCCTTCATAAGCAGATTGACCACCTTTAGAATCAAGGATTTTTACAACATCTTTTGAAATTTGTTCAGCAGTCTTTACTGATGTACCATTAGTAAATTCAATATCCACCTTGAACTGCTTACATGCTGTTTCAATATTCATAGATGCAATAGAACTATGTTTAGATTTAGCTTCGTTGACTGTATCATCTAAGACACTCTTTTGAACTGTTACAAGTCCTTCACAACGATCACCATATATAGCTCCTTCATCCTTTAAAGCACTATATAAATAGATTCCAAGTGCAAGTACAAGTACTGCAACGATTCCAAGCACAATATATCTTGTTTTAATTCTCTTTTTTGAATTATTAGAAGGTTTCATACCCATTTCTTTAGGAGTTGGCTTCTTTTCAGCCTTCTTCTTAGGTGTCTGGATAACTACATCTTCTTCATCATCAAAATGAAATCTTTCTTTGGACACATTAATCACCTACTTTACCCTTTTATTTTACCAAAGATATAAAGTAAAGTATAGTTATTTAATTCTTTCTTTAAGAAGTTCAACAAGTAACTTGTTAACCATACCTGGGTTAGCCTGTCCTCTAGACTTCTTCATAACCTGTCCTACTAAGAATCCTACAGCACGATCTTTACCATTCGCATAGTCTTCAATAGACTGTGGGTTGCATCTAATACTTCATTCGCCATAGTTTTTAAAGCGTTAGGGTCAGAAATCTGTTTCATACCCTTTTCTTCAATGATCTTTTCAGGATCTTTATTTTCTATCATCATTGGTTCGAAGACCTTTTTAGCCTGTTTAGAAGAAATAGTACCATCTTCAATGAAATTGATTAATTTAGCTAAATATTCTGGATTTAATTCAATATCATCATAAGACTGGTTGTTCTTATTTAAGAAAGCTAAAACATCACCTAATAACCAGTTAGAAGCATTCTTATAGTTCTTAGTATATTTGATTACTTCATTGAAGTAATCAGACATAGACTTAGTAGAAACAAGAATCTTCGCATCTACCTTAGGAATACCATACTCTTCTTCATAATGTTTTTCTCTTTCTCCAGCCATCATAGGTAATTCGTCTTTGATCTGTTCTACCCATGCATGATCTAATCTAATAGGTAAGATATTTGGTTCAGTATAGTACTTATAGTCTACGGCATCCCCTTTAGAACGCATCACTGTAGTCACTTTTTCTACTTCATCATATCTTCTTGTTTCCTGAAGAACTTCTCCTCCAGATTCAATGACTTCCTGCTGACGTCCTGCTTCATAATCAATAGCTTTCTGAACGTTGCTGATAGAGTTTAAGTTCTTGATTTCTGTACGTGTACCAAATGCTTCCTGACCAAATGGACGGATAGATACGTTAACGTCACAACGCATAGAACCTTCTTCTAGCTTTGCATCAGATACTTCTGTATATAAGAATACCTGTCTTAATGCTTCAAGATAAGCACTTGCTTCTTTACCTGAACGGATACAAGGCTTAGTGACAATTTCAATTAGTGGGATACCAGCACGGTTGTAATCAATTAATGAATAATCAGTTAAATGAAGCTGTTTAGCTGTATCTTCTTCCATATGTATCTTTCGATATCGATACGCTTTTCTTCTCCATCTACTTCAATCATTAAATAACCATTACGTCCGATAGGTCTTTTATCCTGAGTAATCTGGAAACCTTTTGGAAGGTCAGAATAATAGTAGTTCTTACGGTCAAAGCATAGTAATTCATCGATTTCCATATGTAATGCATGACATACACGAATCGCAATTCTACACCTCTTTTATTTAAACATGGTAATGTACCTGTCATACCCATGTCTACTTCATTGATCATTGTATTTGGATCTTCACCAAATGTAACTGGTGAAGCAGAGAACATCTTTGAATTAGTCTTTAATTCGCAATGTACTTCTAGCCCGATGACTCTTTCGTAATCCATCTTTAGTCCTCCCTCTTATACTGGTTCTTGAATCCTAATGCTTCTTCTAATGCGTAGGCGCAGTTCAAGACAGTCTGTTCTTCAAAAATACGTCCTGAAATATTGACAGCGACTGGCATATTATCTACAAATCCAGAAGGGATAGAGATAGATGGTGTACCTGCAAAGTTGGCAAGACATAACCAGTTTTCAAGAATAATATATTCATCACTTAAATAATCTTCAGCTGCTTCATCAATTAAAGGTGCAACACCTCCGCCATTAGGCGCAATGATGATATCGTAGTTTTCATAAATCTTATTTAATTCATCTACTACAAGTCTTCTGACTCTCTGTGCTTTTCTGAACATCTTTTCCTGATTTTCAGTTGCAAGAGCTAAGTTACCAAGAATGAATCTTCTCTTAATATGATCACCAAATCCATCTGTACGAGAATTGATCATCACATCATCAGGTGTATCACCTTGTTGTCTATCACCATACTTAACACCATCTAAGCATGAATGGTTACTTGTTGCTTCTGAGTTGGCAATAATAGTATATGTAGGAAGTAATGTCTTCATGAGTTTCTTATCCATTTCAACATCTTCTACTGTTGCACCAAGAGACTTTAATGTTTCAACAACATTTTCAAAAGTTTTCTTTACTTCTTCATTTCTTACTTCATTAGATACAGTCGTTAATACACCAATCTTTAAGTTAGAAATATCAGTCGTTAAGTTATCTAAGTAATGTGGTACTTCTCTATTTGATGAAGTCATATCACGATTATCTCTACCAGCTAATGCTTCAGTGACAATCGCCATATCACGTACATTTCTAGTAAATGCTCCAACATGGTCTAAAGAAGATGCATAAGGAATAACACCATAACGAGAGATTCTACCCCAAGTTGGTTTAAAACCTACAATTCCACAAAAACCTGCTGGTTTTCTAATTGAGTCACCTGTATCACTACCAAGTGCAAATGGGATAAGACCACTTGCAACAAGTGCTGCAGATCCTCCTGATGAACCACCAGAAATACGTCTTGTATCCCAAGGGTTGTGTACTGGACCAGTTAAAGCTGATTTATTAGTACCACCCATAGCAAGTTCATCCATAGAAGCCTTACCTACTAAACCAACACCATGCTTATTTAATAAATCAACAACATGGGCATTAAATACTGGTACATAATCAGCTAACATCTTACTAGATGCAGTTGTCTTAATACCCTTAGTGTTGTAGTTATCTTTTAAAACATATGGAATATGTGATAAAAGATCATCAGTCATAGGAGCTTCAATAGCCTTGTATGCTTCATCTTCAGTAATAGTTACAAAGGCATTCAGTCTTTCCTGCTGTTTCTTTGCTTCTTCAAATAATTCTTTATAATATTCTTTTACATCTAACTCTCCACTTTTGAAAAGTTCATGTAATTCTTCAATAGTATGTGTCACCATTATCCTACCACCTTTGGAACTCTGATCTGATTACGCTGTACAGTCTTGCAGTTCTTTAATGCATCTTCTGTACTGATTACATGATTAGGTTCGTCCTCTCTTAAGAATGTTGTTTCAACCACATAAGGGAATGCGAGAGGTTCTACACCTTCAGTATCAATTTCATCAAGTGCCTGTACATGGCTCATGAATACTTCATACTGTTCTCTTAATGCTGGCATTTCTTCGTCAGTGATGTTGAACATGGTTTTTCTTCCTAGTTTTTTCAACATTAAATCTGTATCGTCCATAATTGACCTCCTACTGTTCTAATATAGATGTCTTTGCATCTTCACCTTTTTGTTTAATAATCACAGCCATCAATTCATCCTGTGAATACACAAGAACCTTAATATTAAAGTCCTGTGTGAATTTACTATTAATGTTATCAGCAATCACTGAAGTCAGATATAGTAATTCTGTATATGTCTTGATATTCAAGTGTGCTGTGATTTTCATTGTCTGGATCGTATCATCGATATAGTTGGCCTGCCCAACTAAACCGGCAGCTTCAGTAGAAGCTTTCTTCAAGTTAGACTTGATAGTTGCAAATTCTGATGCAGTGGCTGGGTCTAACTTAGTTGCACGAGTACTTGTAAAGTATACATTTTCATGATTCACATTCTTTAAAGTACCGACACTGCCACCTTCACAGAAAGATTCATAAATATAATTACCATTTGTTTCAGATATTTCATTATTATTCGCACGATAAATACCAATCATAACTGGAACATCTGCAAGTTTTCTCTTCTTTGAACGGATATATTTGTATGCTTTCTTAACACACTGCTGGGCATAGCTTCTTAACTTTTCATCACTTAAAGTAATTGTAGGAGAAGAAAGCTTTCCATCAATCTGTTCCTTAGGATCAAGAATAATAGCAACACTTATACCTTTCAAGGCATAACTAGAACCACTCTTCTTATAATAATCCTGTTCAGTGATATTAGACACAAGTACAGGGCTTTGTAAGCCTTCATATGTCTTACCACTTTCTATCTGTAATGTATCAGGATATTTCTTATCTTCTTCTTTAGTTCCTGCAGAGTCTCTTTTTAATAGATTATTGTAATCAGTTGGTGTTAATTGTAATCCTTCTGATAAATAATAATCATTTGTTGAGAAATGCTTTGTTGAAAGAATCTGCAATCCTGAACCAATAGTAACTAAATCCTTTGTATTACTGAAGTTTAAATAGAACTTCTCACTATTCTTAGAACGACCATTGTTGATCATGTTGTAGTAATTACCATCAAATGTCTTTGCAGAAGATTCTTTTGTACTATTTGATGTTTTTACAGTTTTGCTGGAGCATCCTGTCGCAAAAATAAGCATGATACTAACAAGAGCTTTTAATAATTTATTCATAGTCCGCTAGCCTGCCACTCAAAATGTGATTAAATATACTCACATCGAGATAATGTAAGTTCTCACGAACATTACTTACTATGTCATCGTGTATGCTTTTGATTGACCGAAATCATATCTACTCACAAGTTCTAGTACACTCCATAGTCGTAAATTCCCGAAATAGCCTTCGGTACATACCTACGTTTGCGTTTATTTATGCAACTTCGTAAGTGGTAGCATCTCCCAGATTAAGTGCAGCATTGAAATCTCTGTCTTCGATATAGCCACAGTCACATCTGAAAAGTCTATCTGAAAGCTTTAAATCTTTTTTAATATTCTTACAACAATGACATGTTTTAGATGATGGGTGCCATCTATCTACAATTCGAAGTTCAATTCCATTCTCTTTGCATTTAGCTAGAAGTTTGATTTAAATTCAAAAATTCTGCGAAGCAACTGCCTTTGAAAGATGCCTGTTCTTCATCATTCCTGATACGTTTAGATCTTCAATCGTTATATAAGATAGCTTGGTTTTTACTATCTCTGCGATTATCTTATTGATGTAATCAGTACGAATATTGTCAATTCTACGATGAAACTTCTGTATCTTAAGCATTTATTTTTGTATATTTCTTTTTTGAGCGAACTCTCCTTTCTTTAGATTTTCATACTTTCGAGAAAGACTTCTCTGTTCTCAAATAAGTTGTTTTTTAAGTTTCTTTAATAAAGCAAAATCTTTTGGTTTATAATTTGAGATATTTGATGTGTTCATTTTAACACTCCCTATGAGCATATAAACACATTCAAACACAAGAGTCAATATATTCAGTTACTTATAATCTTCTCCTTAAATGCTGATTCGTTCATGATTGAAATACCAAGATCAACTGCTTTTGTATATTTAGATCCTGGATTTTCCCCAACAATCACTAAATCTGTTTTCTTTGATACACTTCCTGTGACATTCGCACCCTGGCTTGTTAAATAGTCTTTAATCTGCTTTCTAGTCATAAGTGTAAGTGTCCCAGTAATTACGACTGTCTTATCTCTAAATGGATTATCGCCTGTATCACGTACCTTTAAATAATCCATATTTAAACCTAACTCTTTCAAATGAGCAATCATTTCTAGATTACGTTCATTACGCTTAAATGCTGCAAGAGAAGACGCGATTGTATCCCCTACATCCTTGATGCTTGTTAATTGTACATAATTCGCATTAAGTAAAGCATCCATAGAACCAAAATGATATGCAAGTGTATCAGCCATCTTAGCTCCTATGCCCTTAATACCAAGCCCAAATAGGAGTTTTTCTAAAGAATTCGCTTTACTATTCTCGATTGCCTCTAGTAGCTTATCCATAGATTTCTTCCCAAAGCCTTCAATATCCATGATTTCTTTTTCATGTACATCCACATGATATATATCTTCAATACATGTCACAAAGCCTAAGTTATAGAATTGTTCGATGATCTTATCACCGAGTCCATCAATATTCATTGCTTCACGGCTGGCAAAATGAATCAGTTTTTCAATCTTCTTTGAATCACATTCTTCATTCATACAATAATAAGCTGCTTCATTAGGTTTTCTTACAAGTGGTGAACCACATTTAGGACATACTGTAATCATCTTAAAAGGTATTTCATGACCTGTACGTCTTTCTTTAATAGAAGAAACAACTTCTGGAATAACATCCCCTGCTTTTCTTACAATAACATCATCACCAATACGAATATCCTTACGGATACAATTGTCTTCATTATGAAGTGTCGCACGCTGTACGAGTGAACCTGCCACACGTACTGGTTCTAGCACTGCATTAGGTGTAATTTGTCCTGTACGCCCTATTGTAAAGACAATATCTTTAAGTTTTGTAATAACCTCTTCTGCTGGGAACTTATAGGCAATCGCCCATTTAGGTACTTTAGCTGTATAACCAAGTCTTCTTTGTGAATTAAGATCATTAACCTTAATAACAACACCATCAATATCATATGGAAGTGTTGGTCTAAGTTTTGCGACTTCTTCAATATAGTTCCATACTTCTTTAATGTTCTTGCATTTACGTGTATAAGGATTTGTCTTAAATCCAAGATTTTTAATCTTTTCTAAGCATTCATAATGTGTTGTTGCATTAAGTTGTGATGCTTCTGGTACATGATACAAGAAGGCATCCAGTCCTCTTTTTGCCGCTATACGACTATCTAATTGTCTAATACTACCTGCTGCTGCATTACGACAATTCGCAAAGAGAGGAAGACCTGCTTCAGTACGCTCTTCATTTAATCTTTCTAATGCCTTTTTAGGCATGATGATTTCACCACGTACTTCTAGTGGTCCATTAAAATCAATATGTAAAGGGATAGAACGAATAGTCTTAACGTTATGGGTGATATCTTCACCAATCGTTCCATTTCCTCTTGTTGCACCATATTGTAATACACCATCTGATATACAAGTGAGACAGATAAACCATCAAGTTTCAGTTCACATATATATTCAGGATTAGGAATCACATCTGTAACTCGATCATTGAAGGTATAGACTTCATCTTCATTAAAGATATCTCCAAGAGACATCATCATACGCTGATGTGTTACCTTCTTGAAACCTTCTAAGACCTCTCCTCCTACTCTCTGGCTTGGAGAATCTGTTGTAATCCAAGCAGGATTGGCCTGTTCAATTCGGATGAGCTCTTCCATTAAACGGTCATATTCCTGGTCAGTGACAGTAGGAGTATCCTGTACATAATATTCATAGTTATATTTATTTAATAAGGCTTTTAATTCATTAAGTCTTTCAAATGACATCTTACTCATTCCTTTTCTTTTACGTATTATAACAAAATTCTCTTCATAATAAAACTTAAAAATCAGTTTGATAAGCGCTTTAAAGCATGATGATTTCCCATTAAGGTCTTGATTCCATGAGGAACTTCAAAAGCTATATCGACAAGTGGTCCATTGACTTTGACAACAACACCCTTACCAAATATATCATGGTTGACTAAATCTCCCACCTTCCAGTCACTTACACCATTATCTCCAATTAAATCTGTATAAGATTCATGAACATAATTACGTGTCTTAAACTTTGAAGGTCTTCCAACATGTTCAACATGATTTCGACCTATTTCATCTACAAATCGAGATGTGACCTTAGGAGATTGGGATACAAAGCTAAAGCCTTGACTATCAGTCAAATAAAGACGCTTTTTAGCACGTGTAAAGGCAACGTAGGCAAGTCTTCTTTCTTCCTCTAATCCCTCATCTCCTCCTTCACTCATTGTTCTTTCAGAAGGGAAAATGCCTTCAGAAAGACCTGATACAAAGACATAGTCAAACTCTAGTCCTTTGGCCATATGAATACTCATAAGTGAGACATAGTCACCTGTCTTTTCTTCATCCTGAGATGTATAGAGAGCAATATCCTGTAAATATGATTCAAAATCAGGTGTTTCTGGATGAGTATTGACATAAGTATCAATAGAATTCTTTAACTCCATTAAGTTTTCAATACGGTTATCTTCCTGCCCATCCTTCATCAGTTTCAAATAACCTGTATCCTTTAATAAATCTTCATAAATATCAGCTAAGCTCTTATCAGAAACTCTTGCTTTCTCGATCACTTCTACAAGTTCTTTGAGTCCTTTTTTAGCTTTACCACCTACACCTGTTTCATCTAAGAAGAAGCAGACTGCTTCATAATTAGAGATTCCATGTCTTGAGGCTGTAAGGGTGATCTTTTCTAAAGTCTTCGCACCAATTCCTCGAGAATGGTGTATTGACGAACTCTTTCAAAAGATAAATCATCACCCATAACGACTAATCTAATATAACTTAAAGCATCTTTGACTTCTTTACGATTAAAGAATTTTAATCCACCAAAGATCTTATAAGGAATTTGTCTGCGAATCATTTCCTGTTCAATAGAACGAGATAAATAATTCGCACGATAGAGCACCGCAATATGGGATTCAGATACACCGGATTGTGTGATCTTCTGGATTGTATCACAGATATATTTTGATTCTGCCTCTTCACTTACTGCTGCATAATGAATAACTTTATCTCCTTCTTCTAATTCAGAGAATAAATCTTTTTCTAATCTGTTCTTGTTTTTCTTAATAAGATTATTAGAGATATCAAGGATTGTTTTTGTAGATCGATAATTCTGATCTAGTATAACAGTTTTAACGTTTGATAGTCTTTATCAAAGTTCATGATATAGTTCACATCACTGCCTCTAAATGAATAGATTGTCTGGTCTGGGTCTCCTACAACACAGACAATAGAATCCTGGGCAAAGTAATGAATAAGGTTGTATTCAATAGAACCAACATCCTGGAATTCATCTACATGGACAAATTGATAACGTCTAGACCATCTTGATACAATATCAGGATTATCCTGGAAAATCTTTAATGTATTGACTAAAAGGTCATCAAAGTCCATCATATTATGATCTTCTTTATATTTTTCATACATAGCATATATTTCTGCTTTATGTTTTTCTCCTGGCATATTACCAGCGAGCTGCAGGGCTTTGGCAGGAGAAACAAAGTTAACCTTATATGAAGAGATATAGTTAATCATAGATTTGATACTGATTGATTTTTGATCTATTTCTTTTTCTTTATATAACTTTTTAATAAGTGATTTCTGATCTTCTTCATCCATAATAATGAAGTTATGAGGATAGCCAATGGCAGTAGAGTGTTGTCTAAGTACTCTGACACATAAAGAGTGGATCGTACAGATTGTTGTACCTAAAGATGTACCTAGAATGTTTTCTACTCTTGTTTTCATTTCATTGGCTGCTTTATTAGTAAATGTGATAGCGAGAATGTTATGAGGATTGACTCCTACTTCTTCAATTAAATATGCTATACGATATGTGACAACACGTGTCTTACCTGAACCAGCACCCGCAATGATTCTTAGGTGTCCATCTAGATAAGTGGCTGCTTCTAATTGTTTAGGGTTTAATAATTGACTAAGTTCCATATTTGTAATCCTCCATTCGCATCCTCTAATATAATAGGGTAGACAGGAAATAATATCAATACTGAGATTAATTATTATTTCTGTACCTCCCGTTGCACCGTACGTACGGGTCTCGTATACGGCGCTACATTTATATGATAATTTCAAACTAACTTAGATAGTAGTTAAGAGGATTGACCAAACCTGGTCTCTCCTTTTTCTTTATGGCTAGAATCTTGGGACTAA
>ENA-OQHA01001031-OQHA01001031.1-human-gut-metagenome-genome-assembly--contig:-NODE-1031-length-11841-cov-2.262506_pt1 | contig 11841 bp, 19 predicted proteins | sample MGYA00242558_ERZ504707 | MGnify/ENA primary metagenome ERZ504707 (study PRJEB26092, sample SAMD00036197) | human gut metagenome | host: Homo sapiens | study: EMG produced TPA metagenomics assembly of... | reverse complement strand
ACGGGCAAGCAGTGCGGTATGGAAGAGCGTGCCCCATGTGCGGCGTGCCCTTCCACAGCTACGAGGGCTATGTGGCCCGCCTGATCGCCAAGGGATACAAGGTGGCGATCTGTGAGCAGATGGAGGACCCGTCCAAGGCAAAGGGACTGGTCAAGCGCGATATCATCCGGGTGGTCACGCCGGGCACTGTCATTGAGAGCAGTATGCTGCAGGATGACAAAAACAACTACATTGCAAGCATTTTTCTGAAAGGGAATGCGGCGGGCATCTGTTTTGCCGATGTTTCCACCGGTACGGCCCACATCACCGAGCTGAAACGAGAGAAGATCGTGCCTGCCGTGATCGCGGAGCTCTGCCGCTACCATCCCAGCGAGGTGCTGATGAATCCCGGAATGCTGGACTGCCGTGAGCTGACCGGCTATATCAAAAAGAACATGACCTGCTCTGTGGAGCTGGTGGAAGAGGAGCGCTACGCTCCGGGTCTGGTGGCCATCTCGTTGGAAAATCAGTTTGGCCGCAATTGGGATGAGACGACCTCTATTGATAAAAAAGGTCTGGTGCGGTTTGCCATGGCCGCGCTTCTGGAATACCTGCACACCACCCAGATCAAAGGTGTGGAGCGCCTGAAGACCGTCATCAGCTACAATGAAGCCCAGTATATGCAGCTTTCGCCTGTGACGCGGGCCAACCTTGAACTCACCGAGACTGCGGGGCCGCGAGAAGCGGGGGACCCTGCTCTGGGTGCTGGACAAGACCAGCACTGCCATGGGCAAGCGGCTGCTCCGCACCTGGATCGAGCAGCCGCTGCTTTCCAGCGATGCCATCAACCACCGTCTGGATGCTGTGGAAAGCCTGGTCAACCAGACCGTACAGCGCGGCGATCTGATCGAAGAACTGCATTACATCGCCGATCTGGAGCGTATGATGACCCGCACGGTCTACGGTTCAGCCACGCCCAAAGAGATCTATGCCATGGCACAGACCTGTGAGCGCCTGCCCAGCCTGCGCCAGCAGGCCGAAAGCTGCGGCTGCGCCGAACTCAGCGAAATCGTCTCCAGGATCGACCCGCTGAGCGATATCAAGGACAAGATCTATGCCGCTGTGGACCCTGACGCACCTTCTACCCTGAAGGATGGTGGTGTCATTGCCAAGGGCTACCACCCCGAGGTGGACGAGCTGCGTTCCATCCGCGATAACACCAAGGGCGTGCTGGCTCAGCTCGAGACCCGCCTGCGGCAGGAGACCGGCATCCCCAAGCTGAAGATCGGCTATAACCACGTGTTTGGCTATTTCATCGAGGTCAGCAACTCTTATAAGGCACAGGTGCCGGAGAGCTACATCCGCAAGCAGACTCTGACCACCGGCGAACGCTACATCACACAGGAGCTCAAGGAGCTGGAAAATAAGATCCTGGGTGCCCACGAGCGGCTGATCGCTCTGGAACACCGGCTGTTCAATGAGCTGCTGGAAAGCATTGGTGCCCAGCTCGACCGCATCCAGCGTACAGCCAACGCCGTGGCAGAGCTGGACGTACTGGCTGCTCTGGCTCAGGTGGCAGCAGAAAACAACTACTGCCGCCCCACTGTGGATGAGAGCGACCAGCTGACCATCGTGGAGGGCCGCCACCCTGTGGTGGAGCAGATGCTCAAGGGCAGTCTGTTCGTACCCAACGATACCACCCTGAATTGCGGTGAGGATCGCTGCCTCATCATCACCGGCCCTAACATGGCAGGCAAATCGACCTATATGCGCCAGAATGCGCTGATTGCCTGATGGCACAGATCGGTTCCTTTGTTCCGGCCAGAGAGTGTCATGTGGGTGTAGTGGATGCCATCTTTACCCGTATCGGCGCGTCGGATGACCTTTCGGCAGGTCAGTCTACCTTTATGGTGGAGATGACCGAGGTGGCAGAGATCCTGAAGAACGCTACCTCCCGCAGTCTGGTGGTGCTGGATGAGATCGGGCGCGGCACGTCCACCTTTGACGGCATGAGCATTGCCCGCGCGTGGTGGAGCACATCAGCGACCCTGCCAAGGGACTGGGCTGCAAAACCCTCTTTGCCACCCATTACCACGAGCTGACGGACCTTGAGGGCACCATCAGCGGCGTGAAAAATTACAACATTGCGGTGAAAAAGCGGGGTGAGGACATCACCTTCCTGCGCCGCATCGTTCGCGGCCCTGCCGATGACAGCTATGGCATCGAGGTGGCAAAGCTGGCCGGTCTGCCCGGCACTGTGACCCGCCGCGCCCACGAGGTGCTGCGCGCACTGGAAGCCACTGCCCCCAAGAACAAGGTGGAGCAGATGGACTTTGACGCGCTGCAGGAGTATAACTCTCCCGCAGTGCCCAGCGAGGTGCTGGAAAAACTGGATGCGCTGGATGTGGAAACGCTGACCCCCATTGAAGCGCTGAATTTCCTGTACGAGCTGAAAAAGACCTTGAAGGGCAGCCTGAACGGCTGATTTCCTAAAAAACAGGGGAGGGAACGAATATGGCAGTCATCCATGTTCTGGACAAGCACACGGCGGAGCTCATTGCAGCCGGTGAGGTGGTGGAGCGCCTGCTTCCGTGGTAAAGGAGCTGCTGGAAAACGCCATTGATGCCGGGGCAAGCCAGATCACCGTGACCATTGAATCAGGCGGCGTGAAGCTGATCGAGATCAGCGACAACGGCTCGGGCATTGAAGCAGAGTATATCCCCACGGCATTCATCCGCCACGCCACCAGTAAGATCCGGACGGAGGATGATCTGAACCATATCCACACCCTGGGCTTCCGTGGAGAAGCGCTGGCTTCCATTGCCAGCGTGGCGCGGGTAGAAGTACTGACCCGTACTGAGAACGACGAGTGCGCCTCTGTCTACCGCATCGAGGGCGGCGAGGATTATCCGCTGGAGCCCGGTGCACGCGGCGTGGGCACTACCATCCGAGTGCAGGATCTGTTCTACAACACCCCGGCCCGGATGAAGTTCCTCAAAAAGGATTCCAGCGAGGGTACCTTTGTGGCGGATATCGTGGCCCATGTGGCCCTGAGCCACCCCGAGGTCAGCTTCAAGTTTGTCCGGGAAGGCAAGCTGCAGTATGTCACCCCCGGTGACGGCAAGCTGCGCAGTGCCGCCTACGCGGTGCTGGGCCGGGAATTCAGCCGTGACCTCATGGAGCTGGACAATCAGGAAGGGTCTACCGGGTGTGGGCCTCATCACCCAGCCCAGGAGCTGCCGCGCCAGCCGCAGTATGCAGTATTTCTACATCAATGGGCGCTATGTTCGCAACCGCACCATGATGGCGGCCATGGAAACAGCGTTCAAAGGCACCACGATGCAGGGCAAGTTCCCTGGAGGAATCTTGCTTCTGGAAATGCCTGCTGACCTTGTGGACGTCAATGTCCACCCGGCCAAGACTGAGGTGCGCTTTGCCCGGGAAAACGATATCTTTGATCTCGTTTATCACGCTGTCAAGCTGGCACTGGCCCAACCGGGCACCGGAGAGCGGCGCTTCGCCTTTGAAGAGGATAAAAAAGATGAAGAATCCAACAAATATGAAATAAGCGATAACACGATAGAAAATGATGTAAAGAAGAACAACTTTACAGGACTTTCTGCCATCATTCCGGGCCAGGCTGAGCCGGGAACGCTCCATGAGCATACCCCTCAGCCCCAGCGGAGCTTCCGGAGCTTCACTCCGGCACCGGCAGCAGTACCGCTGTCCCGTCCGGCACCTGCAAGCCACCCGGATATCCTGCCTGTGCCGGCACTGCCGAGGATAAGCCGACAGAGCACAGCTGGACAACGGTTGCATCGGGCCTGCCCATCCGGCAGGATGCCACCCTGCACAGCCCGGCACCAGCTCCCACGGAGAGTGAGCCTGAAGCACCCGCCTTTGCCGCAGCGCTGGGAGAAGGTGCATTGGACATTGAACCGGACAGTGCAGATCTGCCCGAACATCAGGACCACATGGCGGCATGGGATCCTGCCCCCAAGGAGGAAATGCCTGCGCCCCAGCTCCGCAGCAGACCTTTGCTGCCGAGGATACGCCGGAACAGCTGGGCTTTGACGTGCAGGAAGGCCCTGCCCCTCTGCGCTATGTGGGTGAGATCTTCAAGACCTATATCCTCGCTGAGCGCGGGGAGGAGATCTGTATCATTGATAAGCACGCCGCCCACGAGCGCCAGCTTTTCGAGAAGCTGGCGGCAAACTATGGAGATGTTCCGGTCCAGCTGCTGCTGAGCCGCTGGTGGTGGAGCTGTCGGCGGAGGAAAAGACTGCCTCCTCTCCAACCTTGAGCTGCTGGAAGCGCAGGACTGGAGATCGATGACTTTGGCGGCAACAGCGTGTTCCTGCGCTCTGTGCCCGCGGATGTGGAACAGGGCAGCGCCGAGGATCTGCTGGTGGAGCTGGCGGATAAGCTCTCCAAGGGCAGCCGCGATGCCCTGAGCGAAAAGACTGAGTGGGTGCTCCATTCCATCTCCTGCCGCGCGGCCATCAAGGCGGGGGATAAGACCTCCCCGCAGGAGCTGATGGCATTGGCTGAAAAGATCCTCTCGGGCGAGGTACCGCCCTTCTGCCCCCATGGTCGGCCTTGTGTCCTTAAATTGACCCGGAAGGAGCTGGAAAAGCAGTTTGGACGGATCGTGTAACAAAAAGCACCCGGTGCTGGCCGTGGTTGGCCCCACGGCTTCCGGCAAGACCGCGCTGGGCGTTGCACTGGCCGAGCAGTTCGGCGGTGAGATCATCAGCGCCGATTCGATGCAGATCTATAAAGGTCTTGATGTGGGCACCGCCAAGGTGACCCCGAGGAGACTCGCGGCATTCCGCACCATGGGTAGATATCCTGCAGCCCGATGAACTGTTCAGCGTGGCGGATTTCACCGCGCTGGCCGGAGCGCTGGAGCATGAGATCTCCAGCAGAGGACATCTGCCCATCCTCGTGGGCGGCACCGGGCTCTATGTCCAGAGTTTTTTGTATGGTGTCCGCTTTGCTGCTGAGAAAACGCCGGACGGTTTGCGGGAACAGCTGGCCGCAGAACTGAATGAAAAAGGCCCGGAAGCCATGTATGCGGAGCTGCAGGCAGTGGACCCCGAAGCAGCGGCGGCCATCCATCCGAACAACCATGTCCGGGTGCTGCGGGCGCTGGAACATTACCGCGCCACCGGGAAAAAGCTCAGTGAGCAGAAAGCAGACTCGCTCCCGCCCGAAAAGCCCTACCGTTCTCTGATCCTTGGGCTGGATTTCCCGGAGCGCGCCCAGCTCTACCGCCGCATCGACCTGCGGGTGGATCAGATGATGGAGCAGAATCTGCTGAACGAGGCAAAACGTGTGTGGGAACACCGGGATACCTATAAGACGGCGGCCCAGGCCATCGGATACAAAGAATTCTTCCCCTACTTTGCGGGGGAGAGTGCGCTTGCCCCTTGCGTGGAAAAGCTGAAACAGGCTTCCCGCAACTATGCCAAGCGCCAGCTGACCTGGTTCCGCCACATGGAGGGCATCTGCTGGCTGGATGCCTCGGCCCCGGATGTCCGGGAACAGGCCGCATGTCTCACAAATGAATTTTTAGCGAAAGGATGAGCGATATGCAGGAAGAAAACCGCGAGGGCATCTCCGGCGCACTGAAAACGCTGGCCGCTGTCGTCATCGTGTTTCTGCTGCTGGCGGCATTGTATGTGGGCTATCAGGCAATGCAGGTGCTGTTTCCGCCCAATACCTACGAGACCGCCCTGCTGGCTACGGTGGAGGACACCGTGGATGCCGAGGGGGTGCTCCTGTTTGAGGAAAGCTACGTTGCGGGCGGCGGCACGCTGGGGTATCTGGTGGCAGACGGCGAACGTGTTCGGCAGGCACAGCGGTGGCTGAGATCTACAGTGATGCAGCACAGGCCACCCTGCGCCAGCAGCTGACCCAGATCAATGACCAGATCGACCTGCTGCAGCGCTCCCAGAACACCACTTCGGTGCAGCTGGAATCCCTGCGCAAGAACCGTTCCGCTGCTCTGTACGACCTGATGGATTCGCTGGATGCAGGGGACTACGAGGATACCGATGCGGAGAAGGAAAATTACATTCTGGCCCAGAACAAGCTCTGGGTCATCACCGGCGAGGTGGCCAGCTTCTCCGACCAGATCACCGCGCTGACCAGCAGGCCGCCACGGTGCAGTCCCAGCTGGGCAATCCATCCCAGATCACGGCCCGCAGACGGGCTATTTCATCCGCAGCTCCAGCTCCGGGCGGCTGAACGCAGGTTCTGCCGATATCCTTGCCCTGGATGCAGCCAACCTGAAAGCCTACGTTGAATCCTCCCCGGAGATCGCGCTGGACGGCTGCGCAGGCAAGATCGTTTCAGGCTTTACCTGGTACTATGCCGGGGTGTGCTCAGCCAAACAGGCGGAAAAGCTGCTGGGCAGGGACGGCAAGCCCTTGACCAAGAGCGTTGAGATCCGCTTTCCCGGTCAGGTGGAAACGCCCCTCAAGGCAAAGGTCAGCGAGGTGAACATCGATGCGGAGAACGACATTGCCCGTTTCGTCCTCTCCTGCGAGATCATCAACGGCGATGTGCTCCGGCTGAACTGTGCCGATGCCCAGATCATCGTGGGCCGCAACACCGGCCTGCGGGTGCCTGCTGCTGCGGTGCACTACCTCAAGGAGGACGGCTCCGAGGCAGAAGGTCAGGGTGAGAACTACATCCCCGGTGTGTATGTGAAGTACGGCAACCTGGCCCGCTTCTGCCGCATCGACTGTGGACGATGCCCACCCGCAGATCACAGACGGTGATGACCTCATCGTTTTGCCCAGCGGAACGGCTGGTTCTGTCAGTCAGGTTCGGCTTTATGACGAGATTATTGTCTCCGGACAAAATTTGTATGATGGAAAACTTTTGTAGTTATTGACATCTGCGGCAAAAAATCCGATAATAGTAAAAGCTATTTGCATCTCTTTTGCAAAAGGCGCCAGGCAGCTGCGGCTGCCCGAATGAAAGGAGCAGATACTATGTCTTTCGTGGATAGTCTCAAAAAGGGCCTTTTCGGCGGTGAGGACGATTACGACGATCAGTACATCGACGACGGCCCCAGATGGTGAACAACAACAGCGGTCTCGGCGTTGGCATGGACGATGCAGAGGAAGAGCCGGTGGAGGGTGCCCAAAAGAAGAACAAGGTGGTCAACATCCACGCCACCACCCAGCTCAAGGTCGTTCTGGTAAAGCCCGAGCGCTTTGAGGATGCCAGCACCATTGCAGACCACCTGAACAACAAGCGCACGGTCGTGCTGAATCTGGAGTCTACCAACAAGGAAGTTTCCCGCCGTCTGGTGGATTTCCTGTCCGGCGTGGCTTACGCCAACAACGGCCAGATCAAGCGCGTTGCCAACAGCACCTTCATCATTACCCCGTACAACGTGGACATTATGGGCGATCTGCTGGACGAGCTGGAGAACAATGGCGCGTTCTATTGATCCTGCTCCCAGGGCAGTGCGGGGCTTTGTGCCCGCCCGCACCGATGAAGAGCGCTTTCTGATGCGGCATGTGGAGGATCTGGCCCGCGCGGCCGAGGGACGCGGCATTGCCCGCTACTCCGGCTTTTTGAGCGACAGGGAACAGGATCTGGCCCGTGCTGCGCTGAACCGTGCCGATGTGCCGGAGAGCGACTATCATTTGAAGGCGGCTGGCCCGGAGCAGAGCGGAAGCTGCTCTGCCTGGAGCCGGAGGCTGCTACCCTGCAAGCCCGCTGTGCTGTGTGAAGCTGACCTGCCGCACCCTTTCAGGGGCGGCACTGCCGAGTCACAAGGATTATCTGGGCAGCCTGATGGGGCTGGAGCTGCGGCGGGAAGCGCTGGGAGATATCGTGCTCCCGGCCGATACACCGGCACTGCCTATGTCTTTGCGCTGGAAACGGCGGGGAGCTCATCTGCCGAGAACTGCTGCAGGTGGGCCGGACAGAGGTCACCACCACGCTGCTTTCGCTGGATGAGGTACCCGAATTCCCACAGGCAGAGCGCAAACGCAGACAGCCACCGTGTCATCTTTGCGGCTGGACGCTGTGCTTGCGGCCATGCTCCATTGCAGCCGTGGGCAGGCGTGTGAGTGGATCGCGGCGGGCCGGGTGGAGATCAACCATCTGCCTGCCGAAAGTGCCCACGCCCCGGTGTATGAGGGTGATGTATTCACGGTGCGCGGCAAGGGGCGCTTTAGCCTGACGGCCCTGCCCGGAAAAAGCAAAAAAGACCGATCGATCATCGAGTTTTTTCAATATTGAATGAAAAGGGAGGAAACCACTATGCTGACCCCGCGGGATGTGCGTGCTGCACAGTTTGAAAAGAACATCCGCGGCTACCGGACCGAAGAGGTGGACCGTTTCCTGGATAAAGTAGAGGAGCAGCTGAAGCAGGATGAAGATCAGGCTGAGGAGCTGCGCCGCCAGATCGCTGAGCTGACCGCCGAGAATCAGCGTCTGCACAAGGAAATGGAGAGCTACGAGGCTGACGGCGATATGCTCAAGAGCGCGCTGATCAATGCCCAGCGGATGGGTGAGAATGTTATCCGGGAAGCAAACCAGAAGTCGGAAGAGATCCTGCATCGCGCAAATCTGCGCGGTGATGATATTATCCGTGATGCCAACGAGCTGCTGCAAAAAGCCAGTGACCGCGCGGATGAGATCATCAACGAGGCAAACGAGAAAAAGCTTGCCCAGGAGCGCGAGTATGACCGCGTCCGGCTGGAAGTGACTCGTTTCAAGTCCGATGTGCTGAACCTGTACCGCAGCCATGTTGAGTCTCTGAGCCGCTGCCTGAGTTCCAGAAGGAGGAGCCCGCTGAGGATGCTCCTGCCGAGGACGAGGCGGCAGCTTCCGAAACCACTGCCGCCGCTGTGACCGAGGAGATCGCCGAGGCACAGCCTGCTGCAGCGGATGTGGATGCTGAGGACGAGACCCCTGCGGATGAAAAGACCAGCGAGGAGTTCTGGGCACAGGACGAAAGCCAGCTCAAGCTCGACCCGCCCCCGGCCCCTGCCGCCGAGGATGAGGCTGCAGCGCCGGACTACGCCGCTTTTAAGGGCGTGAAGTTCAGCGAGTGATCCCAAAGCGTTTTAGTAAATTAGAGGAGTGTGTAACCATTGGCTAAGAATAAGTCTCAGTACGACAGTACCCTGAATCTGCCCAAGACTCTGTTTGAGATGCGTGCCGGTCTGCCCAAGAAGGAGCCCGCCATGCTGGAGGATTGGGAGAAGAATGACCTGTACAACAACCTGATCAAGCACAATGACGGCAAGCCCAAGTTTGTCCTGCACGACGGCCCTCCGTATGCAAACGGCAACATCCACATGGCACCGCCTGAACAAGATCATCAAGGATATCATCATCCGCGACAAGAACATGGAGGGCTTCCAGGCTCCCTATGTGCCCGGCTTTGATACCCACGGCCTACCCATTGAGCTGAAGGCTCTGTCCTCTCTGGGCGAGAAAAAGAAGGACATCTCCAAGCTGGAGCTGCGCCAGATCTGCGAAAAGTTTGCCACCGAGCATATCGACATTATGAGCGACCAGTTCAAGCGTCTGGGCGTTATCGGTGACTTTGAGCACCCCTACCTGACCCTGAAGCCTGAGTTCGAGGCCCGCCAGATCGAGATCTTTGGCGAGATGGCCAAGAAGGGCTACATCTACAAGGGCCTGAAGCCCGTGTACTGGTGCCCCGACTGCCGCACCGCTCTGGCTGAGGCAGAGATCGAGTACGGCGAGGACGACTGCGATTCCATCTTCGTCCGCTTCCATGTATCTCAGGACCCCAACGGTGTGCTGGCAAAGCACGGCATCCCGATGGATAAGACCTACTTCGTGATCTGGACCACCACCACCTGGACCCTGCCCGCCAACGAGGCCATCTGCCTGAACGGTGCCTTTGAGTATTCCTTTGTCAAGATCGGCGAGGAGTACCATATCATGGCCACCGAGCTGGTCAAGAGCGTGATGGATGCCTGCCATATTGAGAACTACGAGATCGTGGGCGAGCCTGTTTCCGGCGCTGAGTTCGAGCTGATGCGCTACAACCACGTCTATCTGCCAAGGAGGGCACCGTCATCCTGGGTGACCATGTCACGCTGGAAAGCGGTTCCGGCTGCGTCCACACCGCAGGCGGCCACGGCGTGGATGACTTCAATGTTTCTCAGAAGTACAACGTGCCCATCACTGTTCCCGTGGACGACGGCGGCTGCCTGACGGAGCTGGCCGGCAAGTACGCAGGTCAGCGTGTCTGGGCTGCCAACAAGACCATTCTGGCCGACCTGACCGAGGCTGGTGCCATCATGGGTCAGGTGCACATCAAGCATCAGTACCCCCACTGCTGGCGCTGCCACAACCCCATCATCTTCCGTGCCACCGAGCAGTGGTTCTGCTCTGTTGCCAAGTTCCGTGACGATGTCTACAAGGCCATCGACACCGTGAAGTGGATGCCTGACTGGGGCCACGACCGCATGAAGGGCATGGTCCGTGACCGCAACGACTGGTGCATCAGCCGTCAGCGTACCTGGGGTGTGCCCATCCCGGCTTTCTACTGCAAGAAGTGCGGTGCTTACCACATCACCGATGCCACCATCAAGGCTGTCAGCACGCTGTTCCGCAAGGAAGGCTCCGATGCCTGGTACAAGTACGAGGCAGAGCAGATCATCCCCGCAGGTGAAGTCTGCGAGAAGTGCGGCGCTTCCGAGTGGACCAAGGACACCGACATCATGGATGTCTGGTTCGATTCCGGTTCCACCCATGCTGCCGTTCTGGAGGAGCGCCCGGAGCTGAGCTTCCCGGCCGACATGTATATGGAGGGCGGCGACCAGTTCCGCGGCTGGTTCCAGTCCAGCCTGCTGACCAGCGTGGCTGCCAAGGGCTGCGCACCTTATAAGTCCGTTCTGTGCCACGGCTGGGTTGTGGACGAGCAGGGCAAGCAGATGCACAAGAGCGCCGGCAACGGCGTGGAGCCCAGCGAGATCATCAAGGACTACGGTGCGGATATCATCCGCCTGTGGGTCGCTTCTTCCGACTACACTGTGGATGTGCGCGCCGGTAAGAATATCTTCAAGCAGCTGAGCGAGGCTTACCGCAAGATCCGTAACACCGCCCGCTTCATTCTGGGCAATCTGGATGGCTTTGACCCCAACACCGATTGTGTGGCAGATGACCAGCTGCAGGAGATCGACCGCTGGGCACTGGCTGCTCTGGATGACCTGATCGTGAATGCCAAGGCAGGCTATGATGTGTATGACTTCAACAAGGTCTATCACGCCGTCTACAACTTCTGCGTTGTTGCTATGTCCAACTTCTACCTGGATGTGACGAAAGACCGCCTGTACTGCACCAACGGTGTGGGCCGCAAGGCTGCCCAGACCACCATGTACAAGATCCTGGTCGCTCTGGACAAGATCATTGCCCCCATCCTCTGCTTCACCAGCCAGGAGATCTGGGACTTCCTGCCCAAGACCGAAGGCATGAACAAGTACGTTGTGTTCGAGCAATGCCCAAGGCAGGCCAGTACGCTGCAGACGATGCCTTCAAGGCCAAGTGGGCACAGCTCATTGCTGTCCGTGACGAGGTCAAGAAGGTGCTGGAGCAGGCCCGTGCAGAAAAGACCATCGGTGCTTCTCTGGAAGCTTCCGTTACCCTGTACTGCAATGATGCCGTCTATGACCTGCTGAACAGCATTCCCATGGACGAGCTGGCTGACCTGATGATCGTCTCCCATGTGGAGCTGGTCAAGGCGAGGGTGGTTCCGCCTCCGCTGTTGAGGTCTGGCGTTGCTGCTGCACATGCCACCGGCGAAAGTGCGAGCGCTGCTGGAAGTATTCCGCAGACATCGGCACCCACGCC
>ENA-OQHA01001030-OQHA01001030.1-human-gut-metagenome-genome-assembly--contig:-NODE-1030-length-11843-cov-2.318880_pt1 | contig 11843 bp, 20 predicted proteins | sample MGYA00242558_ERZ504707 | MGnify/ENA primary metagenome ERZ504707 (study PRJEB26092, sample SAMD00036197) | human gut metagenome | host: Homo sapiens | study: EMG produced TPA metagenomics assembly of... | reverse complement strand
TAGACGAAGAAATGAATCGGTTTCTGGACTGGTTCAATTCAGATGCACATAACGGTTATGTAAATCGGCAATAGCCATTTGTGGTTTGTCTGCATCCATCCTTTCGATGACGGGAACGGACGAATCGGACGAGCCATTGCTGATATGGCACTTTCACAGGCTGAAGACTCAAAGATGCGTTTCTTCAGTATCTCCCATCAGATAAATAAGGATAAAAACAGTATTACGACATATTGGAGAAAACGCAGAAGGGAGATTGCGAAATTACTGAATGGATCATCTGGTATCTTGACTGCCTGCTCCGTTCTGTCGAGCAATCCGACGAAACATTGTCAAAGGTTCTTAACAAGGCCATATTCTGGCAAACCCATGCCGAAACAGTCCTGTCCGAACGACAACGTGAAGTCTTGAATTTATATTTGGACGGTTATCCCGGTAAACTGACGGCTAAGAATTGGGCAAAACGTGTAAAGGTATCACCAGATACAGCAGCACGCGATATAAAAGATCTGGTAGAAAAGGGTATTCTGATACCTCAGCAGGGGCGGGTTCGTGACGTATTCTACGGAATCCGGTGCAGTGAGTCTATCCTTGTCATCCCCATGCCGGAAGATGTATAATTGTTCATCATACAAGCATAAAGGCTGTGTGACATTGGTTTATCCAAACCGGCACACAGCTTTATGCTTATCTTTTATTTACCACTCATATATGCTTCCCGATAATTCTCCTGAAGCATTTTCTCAATATCACTCTCCCGGTAAAGGATTTTACCACCCAACTGGTAATAGGATATTCTCCCTTCATTACGATAATCCTGAAGCGTGCGTCTGCTCAGTTTCAATTGTGCCGACACTTCCTTGTCGGTCAGATAGCGTTCGCCACCCAATACGGGACGGTTTCCGACCGCCAGATTCTCAATCCCGACCAACATACGGTCAAGACTTCCCATGATACGGTGTACCCATTCTCTGCTGTCTGTTCTCAGTTCACTCATGTTATTATGGATTTAGTGGTTATTGTTTAACTGTTATATGTTACGACCTCTGTAATGAGCTTCTTTTCTTCTGTCCTCAACTTTCTTGACGATACCCTGCACATCCTCCGGTTTATAGAATATCTTGTGATTGATTTGAGAAAAAGGCAGTGTACCGTTATCACGGAGTGTCTGCAGGGTACGGGGCGAGATGTTCAGATACCGGCATACGTCCTGATTGTCCATCCACTTGTGCAGCGTCCTGTCGTTCTCCCGGTTGCAAATTTCCATGACCCGATGCTCAAAGTATTCAAACTTACGCACCAATTCTTCAAACAGTTGTTTTTCTATTCCTACAAATTCCATATTGTTTCCTTTTTTGTTGATTGATGTTTATTCTTTTCTCGTTGTTTGCGACAAAGAAAAGCCATATATTCTGAAAGGCAATGGTTTCCGCCTAACTGGCAGCATGTGGCGCTGATTATCCTAGTTATGAGGCCACATTCATATCCTTTTCTGCAAATATTCCTATATTCAGGGACTCCATCCGATAATGAATTACAGAATAAAAGATCTATGAACCTGATTCAATAAAGGTCCATAGCAATGGATAAGGAATGGTTTATTTCCATGTAACCTTACTTCATCACTTTTCCAAGCCATTGATTAGATAAGGAAGCAAAGAAGTGTTCCTTCAATGATTCACAGACATGAATATTTACTACAGTACGACAATACGACATTAAGTCAGTAAATATTCAAGTCAATAGATCAGTAACTGTTTGAATCCCCGGTTCATTGTTTCATCAAACAGGAAAAATGCCGCATTCTACACCGATTGCCTGCATGCAAACTGCAACAAGGCACATTATTGCCACATCCCTACCAACTGTTTGACTATTGGAAACTTATATTCTTTTTTTGCCAGACAATTCATTCCGAGATATATCGGAACATGGCAAACAAAATGAGAAAATACATGATGAACAGAAACGGAAAAACAGGCCTGTCCCCTCCATAAGATGATACCGACAACGGTATTATTTCTCCCGAATTTATAGAGGGCATATTCTGAGCTGCTAAAAATAGCGGGACTCTGGTTTTTAGTGGAGCAAGTTTGTGTTTCGGGCAGACCGAAACCGCTTGCTCCCACTACTGGACGCAGTGAGAGGTTCATCCCGCTGGTCTAATCAGTACATTCATTTTATACAATAGTCAACAGATGGAAAAGAAACAGAATGCAGAAAGAAACAACAAAGGCGGCCGTCCTCCCAAGAGTACGACCGACAAACTGAAATACCGTGTTACCGTGAAACTGGCAACACCGGATTACTACACGTTGAAAAGCAGGGCAAGAAGCGCAGGCATATCGGCAAGCGAATACCTGAGGGAATGTTTCCGTAAGGGATATGTCCGGCAAAGACTTACAGCAGAACATTCCGACTATATCCGTAAGCTATGCGGTATGGCGAACAATCTGAACCAGCTGGCTCATAAGGCAAATGCCGGAGGATTCGATACGGCAAAGCTGGAATGCCGTGTACAGGTGGCAAGAATCGAAGAACTGCTGAACCATATCCTGCTATGATTGCGAAGATTGTAAAGGGAAGCGGATTCCGTGAGGTTACCGGCTATATCATTGACAGTAAAAAGGATGCCAGGATTATCGCACATGCCGGCTTGTTCATTGAGGATGTTAACACAATAACAAAGGCTTTCGAAGCACAGGCCGGCATGAATCCGAAAGTATCCAGACCGGTCGGACACATTGCACTGGGATTTTCCAAAGAGGATGAAAGCAGGCTGACCAGCCGGATTATGGCAGAAATAGCTTTGGAATACATGGGACGGATGGGCATAAGGAACACACAGTTCTTTATAGCCAGACATTTCGACAAGGAGCATCCTCATATACATATCGCCTACAACCGGATAGATAATGATGGCAGGACCATATCCGACAAAAACGAGCGGTTACGGAGTGCACGCATCTGCAAAGAACTGACCTTGAAATATGGTCTTCACATGGCCAAAGGTAAGGATCATGTCAAGACTGAGCGCTTAAGGGAGCCGGACAAGACAAAGTATGAACTTTACAGTCTGCTTAAAACGGAAGTCAGAAAGGCCGGAAACTGGAAGGAACTGATTACCGGATTAAACGAAAAGGGAGTGGATGTACGGTTCAAATACAAGGGAAAATCCGATGAAGTACAGGGTATCGTGTTCATCATGAACGGCTATTCCTTTAGCGGTTCCAAAATTGACAGACAGTTCAGCTATTCCAAGATAGATACCGCATTAAAGACACCGTCATATTCGGAAACAAAAAGACAGGTAGTTGTTCAGAGTGAACCGGCATATCAACAGGAATCGCCTGGCAATGATTTGTACAGCGGTTCTTTAGGTCTGTTCACACCGAACCCGCAAACGGAACAACCAGAAGGTTATCCGGATGATTATTTGAGAAAGAAGAAAAAGAAAAAACAACGTAAAATAAGATGGTAAAGTATGGAAAAAATATTTCAGCTATATATGTTTGTTTCATATATAAACACTATATTTGTATTATATACCAATAAAGTGGTCTATAATGGGAAATTTGAATAGAATAAAAGTCGTATTAGTAGAACAAAACAAAACGGGAAAGTGGTTGGCTGAACAACTTGGAAAAGATCGTTCCACCGTTTCCAAATGGTGCTCGAATAAGATTCAACCTGATTTAGCAACCTTATCTAAAATTGCAGGATTGCTAAATGTGGATATTAGAGAATTATTAAATAAAAGCATGTAAAAATATGGCAAAAAGAAATATAGATAAGGCAAAAGAAGCGAAAAAGGATGAATTTTATACCCAGCTTGACGATATCAATAATGAACTGAAACATTATCGCGAACATTTTCGTGGTAAAACCGTATTATGTAACTGTGACGATCCACGAGTAAGTAACTTCTTTACCTATTTCGCATATAATTTTGAGTTTCTTGGTTTGAAAAAGCTGATTACTACATGCTATAAGAACCAGAATATGGATTTATTCAGCCAAAATCAAAGCGAGCAGGCTGTATATCTAATTTATGAAGGAGATAAGAATGGAAATCATACTCCGGATGCAAATGAAATAGGAGTAATGCCACTGAAAGGAGATGGTGACTTCCGGAGCAAAGAGTGTATAGAATTACTTAAAGAAGCAGACATTGTAGTTACCAATCCTCCATTTTCATTATTTAGAGAATATGTTGCTCAATTGATTGAATATGACAAGAAATTTTTGATTATAGGACATCAAAATGCACTCTCTTATAAAGAGATTTTTCCTTTAATTCGTGATAACAAAATATGGCTAGGATATGGTTTTAAAGGTGGAGCTGGACATTTTATTTCTAAATACGAAGATACAGCAACAGCAAGTAATCATAAAGAAGGAATGATAAGGGTTTCAGGTGTCAACTGGTTTACTAATATGGATATAAAAAAACGACACGAAGAACTGATTTTATATAAACATATTCTTCTGAACAATATCCTAAATATGAAAACTATGATGCCATAAATGTCAATAAAACTGAAGATATACCATGTGATTATGAAGGAATAATGGGAGTACCTATTACATTTATGGATAAATATAATCCTGATCAGTTTGAAATAATTGGTTTAGGTATTGCAAATTTAGGATTGTCTATAGGTGTACAACCATATAAGCCTGAACATAAAAAATATCGTAAAGAAATTCAAAAGCGAGGAGCAGTAGATGGAGATTTATATATGATGAATGGTGATGAAGTTGTTGTTCCATATGCTCGAATTTTAATAAGAAGAAAAAAATAAAAGCCATGAAAGCCGAAGAAATAATAGAACTATTCCAGCAATTTGAATCCATCGCCAACGAATACGAAGGAGTAGAATGCTGGAGCGCAAGAGAACTCTCTACCTTATTGGGTTATGCCCAATGGCGTAACTTCGAGAATATCATAGAGAAAGCAAAGACAGCATGTGAAAATGCAGGCCAAGAAACAGCATATCATTTTGCTGACGTCAGCAAATGATAGAATTAGCAAAAGGTGCTCAGCGTGAGATAAATGACTACATGCTGACGCGCTATGCCTGCTATCTTATAGCACAAAATGGAGACCCCCGCAAAGCCCAAGTAGCATTTGCACAAAACTACTTTGCTGTACAGACACGCCGAGCAGAACTTGTGCAAAAAAGGATCTTGGAACATGAACGTGTTGTGGCACGCAACAAATTAGCTGAAACGGAAAACCGCCTGTCTGGCATTCTTTATGAACGTGGCGTGGATAACAAGGGATTCGGTATTATTCGTTCTAAAGGCGACAAGGCATTATTTCATTTAGACACAGCATTATTAAAGCGTAGGTTAGGCGCTCCTGACAATCGACCTTTAGCAGACTTTCTTCCAACAATCAGTATCAAAGCAAAAGATTTCGCTGCAGAAATGACCTCAGTGAATGTACAACAGAAAGATTTGCATGGCCAAGAACAAATAACCCGTGAGCATGTAGACAACAATGCTGCTGTAAGGAATATGCTGCTTCAACGTGGAATTGTTCCGGAACAATTGCCACCGGGAGAGGACGTAAAAAAGGTAGAACGGCGATTAAAATCTGAGGAAAAATCCTTGACCAAGAAACAAAGCACAAACAGAACTTCAAAAAAAGGAAAGGAGTAAGATATGCAGATAGAATTGAAATCAATAAAAATTGCAGATCTTATTGACGGTTATGTCAATGATCCAGATACAGGTGTTAAAGCTATCATGGAAAGTTGGATATACGCCCACCCTATCAGCGTGAGTTCCGTTATGATGAGAAGCAACAACAGGCTGTAATAGATACTATACTTAAAGGGTTTCCTCTCAATATTATGTATTGGAGTGTGGATGATAATGGCAATTTTGAAATGATTGACGGACAGCAGCGTACTCTTTCAATCTGCGGATTCTATACCCATGACTTCAATATAGTTGACCATGATCGAGGTACACTTTATTTTTCAACACTTACTGCTGAGGAAAAAGAAAAATTCCTCAATTATGAGTTAACGGTCTATTTTTGTGAAGGTACAGATAAAGAAAAACTGGATTGGTTCCGTGTAATCAACATTGCTGGAGAAAAACTTCTTGACCAAGAATTATTAAATGCAGTTTATTCTGGACCTTTTGTAACTGACGCACGTTAGACACTTCTCAAAGAATGGTTGCCCGGCATATAAAATGGGGGCAGATTTTCTAAACGGTAATGCAATAGAACAAGCATATTTATCCACAATCTTAAAATGGGCTGCTCGTCATGACGGTGTAGAGAGTATTGACAAGTATATGGCTTTGCATCAGTTTGATCTTAATGCCAATAAACTTTGGCTTATTTCGTATCAATCATCACATGGATACGTTCTACATTCGTTAAGTACCGCCGTGAAATGAAAGGTTTGGACTGGGGCGAAATATTCGACAAATATGGTGATGGTGTCTATGATACCGCTGCGTTGGAAAAACAAATTCATGATTTGATGGAAGATGATGAAATCATGAAAAAATCTGGTATTTACCGTTATGTCCTGAGCGGTGATTTACGTGATTTAAGTTTCCGTACGTTTGATAAAAAACAGAAACGTGAAGCCTACGAACGTCAGAAAGGTATTTGTGTACATTGTGGCAAACACTTTGAGCTGGAGGAAATGGAAGCTGATCATATCACACCATGGAAAGAAGGTGGTACTACTGTAGCTGAGAATTGCCAGATGCTTTGTAAGAATTGTAATAGAATAAAAGGAGGGAAATAAATATGGGAGAATGGTCAAAAAAAATTGGTGAATATGGAGAGGATGTAGTAGAAAAATTCCTCTCCATTATTGGTTGGCATGAACCTGTTAAAGGCATAACTATACCATGTTCTATGCAAAATGGAGAACATAAAAACGATAGGGGAGAAAGTGTTAAAACACACGGTATTGATTTTATGTACTCATACATGAACCCACTCATTGATAATCAATTGAATAATGTAATCATTTCTTCTAAGTATTCAATGGAGAAATATCCCAATAGTCCCACGCAAAAATTTAAGTGGTTTATGACGGATTTAATTAATACAATGCAATGCTTTGGCTGTTCAGGGAAGAAAACAGAAATCTCGGAACAATATTCTTGCAGTTCTATTAATGATATCGGGGTATTGTTTTGGCTAAATGGGGGCAAAAAAATAGTAATGATGACTTAATTAGTTCTATTTCTTCCGCTAGGATAGATATTGAATGTAATAATCCAATCTATATTGTTGATAATAGACATATCGTATTTATTCTTGAGCTGATGAAATACATCAAATCATTACAAAACTATAACTATTCATTTTATTACCCTTCAACTGGTCTAAACATAAATCCGGTAACTCGAAAGAATACGGGTGATTTCCTGCCAGTTGAGTATATAAACTCATCGTTAATTCCATTTAAATTAGAAAATAAAAATAATCCAAATGAAACCATACTATTTATTGGTACAATCGAAGATTTTGAAAAAGATTCTTTTATACGATTAATGGGATTAGCAAAAGATCTTTCAACTAATTTAGCAGGTCAAGTAATTATAGGATTCCCAGATTTCAACAATTTGTTACATGAAGATGTTGTCAAAACATCCAAATTGGGATTCCAAGATGCTAACTATACCAAAACTGTAAAAGCAATAAACTTCTTAACCCGATAGACGCATTATAATTATGAATACATTACATAAAGACATAAATAAAATCATTCCTTTTGGAGAATTTCTTAGAGGATTTATTAATCAACGTTATATAACAGTCTCCGACTTATCTAGAGTATTACGGGAACGTGGAATTTTTGTGCTTAATCATGAAAAAGACATTATGGTTCCTGTAATGCAGAATCTCTTATTATCTCCCACTGAATTTGATAAGATACGATATTCTTTCTCTGAAAAAGAAGATAACGAGAAAAAATTCTCAAGGGAAATAATATGGAGCCGTAACGCCCAAATATTTGATCAAGAATTTCTAACTGTGCCATTGGATAACTTTATAAAAAAACGCTTGCCAACATGTAAATTAATTCGTCCTGTGATATTTACCAAACAAGATAATAACCCTAATCATATCATTGCGACTTTTTGAAATAGAAAGACATGATATGAATAAGTCATGGTATGAACAAACAAATATTTTTCATGGTAGTATTGAGTTTATAAATGACAATGGGAAAGGATATGTTAGAATAACTCACACAGCAGCTGAAACCAAAGATTTAGCCGAGGAAATCTTGAGGGTCCAGGTCAATCGATATAAAAATAAAGGAACTATACCGCAAACTGTTATACCTAAAAAAATCCTCTTTTCAGAATTTACAAATGCAAATAGATTCGTGTTTTTCTATCGTCTTACAAATCAACTAGAAAATGATATCTTTTCATGTAATAATATAAAAGATATTTCCATAAAACCAGAAGAAATAGCATACTTCCGGAAGGTATATCATGGATGAATCGAATGAAGAAAATCCTAATTTCAGGAGAGTCTCTAGATAAAACTTTTTTCATGAAAGAAAGAGCATATCACTCATCTCTAATTCTGTGGAATATAGATGCTGTTTTTTCATTTGATTATAAAGGAGAAAAAGGTACTGTAAACTATTTGTTTGGGATTTCCAGATTATAATAAGAAGGCACAAAATGCAGAATTTGAAATTACAATACATTCTTTAAATAGCGATAATAGATTATCGCCTCGCGACAAGAAAAAACTTGAATCACATTTACTTTCAGAGATGGATAAGCAAAAATCTTTAGTGTATAGTAACTTCATTGAATATCTTAAGGAACAAAAGAAATGAAAGTTTCATATTTGGATACAATAATAGAATCTATTTGCTTGCACAAAGTTGGTAATAAGATTGCAGATGAAGGTGTCAAACTATCAAAAAACAATTTAATAGTACAAGATAATATCAAAACATCCTTCTTAAATATTTTATAAACTCTTTTCACTTTAATGAACTGTTTACTTTCTATCATGATTATGACCTTTCATTAAACGAAGTTTATTACTATTGTTCAAAAATCTTTGCTACAAAAGAATGTATGCATGAGCAATCTATAAATCTCGCAAAGCATCTATATAATAATAGCACACATCCTAAAATCAAGATGGGAGAGTTTTATGTTGTCTATTTTAAAGATTGCGTTATAGATGAGCAATTTGTAGATGCAATAGGTCTTTTTAAATCTGAAAACAAAGATACATTTTTAAAGATATATCCTAAAGATGATGATTTTGAAATAGAAAGCGAAACAGGTATTAATATTAATAGATTAGACAAAGGTTGCATAATCTTTAATACTCAGAAAGAAAATGGTTATATCGTTGCAGTTATAGATAATACCAATAAAGGAACAGAAGCTCAATATTGGATTAATGATTTTCTTCACGTACGACAAAGAAAAGATAATTTCAATCAGACTCAAAACATGCTTTCTCTATGCAAAAGTTTTGTCTCTCAATTGCCTAGTGAAAATGGCAAAGTAGAAAAGGCAACATATATGAATAGAAGTGTTGAAGCACTGAAGGAGGAGTTCTATTAATATTAAATACTTTTGCAGAACAAGTTTTTGAAACGCCCAAGTTAGTTTCTGAATTTAAGCAATATAAAGAAACCTATCAAAGAGAGCGTGATATAGAAATTGATGACACCTTTGAAACTGAATCAGCTGCAATAAAACGTAGGGCTACAGGTACAATGACAACAATCAAGTTGGACCGGAATTTTGATATAAACATTCATGGTGGAGAGCAATATATAGTTAGAGGTTATGACGAAGACAGAAAAATGTATTATTATCAATTATTCTTCAAAGAAGAAAAATAAATATGATGAATACTGAATCTTCAAACATAGTTTCCCGACTTCAAGAGCTTGACTTGGTAAAATCTATGGGAGATAGTTTGATCCGTATTGTTGTACCTATAACTGCTTATGATAATGTATCTGAACATATAAGAACTCTTTTTGCTTGTATAGATGATGAAGTAGATAGGAAACACTGCAATTAGCATTAGGAATTAAGCATCGAATATATTTTCGTAATACATATCTTAAACCCTCTATGAATGAATGCTATATATTACCTACTAAAAAGCAAAATAAGTTGCAAAATACCGTCTTACGGCAAAAGGGTTAGCGTTGAAAGAGTGTTTGAGGAATAGCAAATAGCAATTTAGATAATAAACATGAACGAAGAAAATAAAATAATTCTATATCAGGACGATAACGAAATAACTCGTGTATCGGTACGCTTTGCTGACGAAGATTTATGGCTGACTCAGAGTCAGTTAGCAGAGATATATGACACATCACAACAGAATATTAGTCAGCATATAGACAATATCTATAAGGATGGAGAACTTATAGCAGAAGCAACTAACAAGAAATTCTTGTTAGTTCGTCAGGAAGGCAATCGTCAGGTAAGGCGTAATATAGACCATTACAACCTCGATATGGTTATAGCTTTGGGATATCGTGTCCAGTCTCAAATAGCAACACGCTTCCGGCGTTGGGCGACACAACGTTTGCATGAATATATTCAGAAAGGTTTTGCGATGGACGATGAACGGCTGAAACAGGGAGGAAACCGCTATTTCCGAGAGTTATTGCAGCGTATCAGGGATATTCGCAGTAGCGAACGAAATTTTTACCAGCAGGTTACGGACATATATGCTACAGCTACGGACTATGATCCTCGTAGTGAAATGACTAAAACTTTTTTCGCCACCGTGCAAAACAAACTGCATTATGCGGTTCATGAGAATACAGCTGCTGAGGTAATATATAACCGTGTGGACAATGAAAAACCGTTCGTCGGAATGACCAATTTCAAAGGTAATTACGTAACCAAAGATGATGTAAAAATTGCGAAAAATTATTTGTCAGAAATAGAGCTGCAACGGCTGAATCTGTTAGTTTCAGGATTTCTCGATTTTGCAGAATTCCAGGCATTGGAGATGAATCCTATGTCTATGAAGGACTGGATAGAAGCTCTTGACAATCAGATTATAGCTCACAAACGAAAAATCCTGATTGGTAAAGGTAATATTTCACATAAACAAGCCATAGAAAAAGCTGAAAGGAATTTGAGATATACCGCAAGCGAGAAATGGATATGCTTGAAAGTGATTTTGACAAAGAGGTTAAAAGATTAAACAAGAAATAAAGTGATATTATAATATGAATAATGCAATTGATTTAGCCTTTCTTACGGCAAAAGTAGCTACATTAAAAGATGAGAAAGCAAAAATGATTGTTGAAGGTGCTTCTTTAGCATATAACATAGCTCAAGTTGCCCGTTTCCGTTCTATGATTGTGGAATTATTACAAATATGCAACTATATTGTGTACAAAGCTAGAATCACAGGAGGATGCACACAAGGAGAATATGATTTAGCTTTGGAATGCCAACGGCAAATTGAAGAATGCAACCAACAAATTGCCAAACACGGGACAATGACTGTGGTAGATGGTATATCTTTGCTTATGGATATGTTTGGTAATTTGAATAAAAAATGAATCGGTTGGAATCCCACACCGAGCTGAAGCAAAAACACAAGTCATCTGCTTGTATTTCAAAATAAAGCGTTACCTTTGTAGAGTAATAGGAAATCGACTCCGCAAGACACTGCAAAATATAGCAAGAATCTGGTGGAGCAATAGCGGGAGATTACGTTTTTAGCTAAAAGATACATCAAAGATATTCAGCCACTTATCGTTAGATTACGATTCCTGGTGGCACCACTTTGAAGAAAATAAAAGACAATGAAATCCTGATTTCCAAGCGAA
>ENA-OQHA01001028-OQHA01001028.1-human-gut-metagenome-genome-assembly--contig:-NODE-1028-length-11849-cov-1.975260_pt1 | contig 11849 bp, 11 predicted proteins | sample MGYA00242558_ERZ504707 | MGnify/ENA primary metagenome ERZ504707 (study PRJEB26092, sample SAMD00036197) | human gut metagenome | host: Homo sapiens | study: EMG produced TPA metagenomics assembly of... | reverse complement strand
CTTTACTAACATTTAAGCATAGCTTTTTTATTTTATAATCGGTATTATGTTTTAATTATATATTTTAAAAACCTTCTATTCCATCCTACAACTTTATTATATAGATTATTGAATAAAAGGCCACCCCAATTTCTTGAGGCAGCCCTATCGTAAAAAGAATAAAACTTCAAATTACATAGTCAATTCCTTTTCCAAAGCATCATATTCAGCCTTATTCAATTTCCAATATATATTCAACAAATATTGTCCCCATAATTGTCTATTGTCTGGCTTAAGTTCTTTAGCTTTTTCGTAGTTAGGTCTTGCTTTTTCGTAATATTCCTTGATCTTAGCTTCATTTGCAGCGTACTTCGGATCATCCATAGAAATCTTACTGTTTTCTTCTACAATAACTTGTGCTGGGAAGAAATAGCAATCACCAATCTTAGAATATGCTTCAGCTACGAAATCAGAGTTCTTTGCAATGATAGAGTTAAAATGTAGCAATAGCTGCATCATAATCTTTCTTTTCGTACTGCAAAACACCCTTTACATACAAGAAGTACGGAGTTTCATTCTTTGCCAAAACCTGATCGATTTCAGTTAATCCATCATCAATTCTACCTTTCTGGATATAATAGTCCATCAAGTTACCAATGAAATATTCCTGAGATGGGAATCTTTCTGTACCTTCCTTGATAGTAGCTAACCATTGAGTTGAATCAGGATTTTCACCTTTACCATAAGCTTCAGCCAAGCACATCAAAGCTCTATAGCCTTCTTCTTTGTGAGATTTACCTACAGTTGCATATTTAACAACTGCATCCTTATCATTCAAAGAGTTTGCAGCCAACGCAGCATAACATGCGATTAGCGGAGTCAATGTATCATTCTTTACTGCATCTTCTTCTTCAAACATCGGATTTTCTGCTGCATCAACATACAAGCCAAAGAATTTCAAAGCATTAGCATAATTTCCTGAGTTGTAAGCATCAGAACCACCATTAGTCAAGTTAGGACGAACTGTAGCCAATGTCTTTGATAAATTTCTTTTCTCAATTTAGGCCTTCTTCAATTCTCCACTCTTTACTTTTGCCTGTTCTACTTCATCGCACTTTGTATAATATTCGAACATTTTAACCAAACTGTTATACAATTTTGATGTATCAGCCTGACCACCCGGCAAATAAAGCTTCATGTTTTCTTCATCGTAGATTGCCTTCTGGAAATCACCAGCCAGTTTCCATGTTTCAGGATCATTGGCAGTTGAAGGATCAACCAAAGCTGGTTCAATTATCTGCGCAGCCTTTACAGGATCACTTTTTGCAGATTTAGCTTCCTTTACAACACTTTCCTGTGCTGATACAGCACATGCTGTAAGGAATAAAGCTGTAGTAAACAATACTTTTTTCATAACTGTTTTTGATTTAGTAATACAAATATATTCAATTTATTTTATTCTTGCTTTTCGTCGGCAGAACCTTCTTCATTAAAAGGTATACCATCTACAGAAACAGAGTCTTCATTATCTACATTCTCCTCTTCCGATTCAGATGTTACCTTACAAACAGAACCAATCTGATCATTACGCTTTTCAAGGTCAATCAGACGAACTCCCTGAGTTGCACGTCCCATAATGCGAACACTTGCTACATGCAAACGGATAGTTATTCCCGATTTATTGATAATCATCAAATCGTTTTCATCTGTTACAGACTTGATTGCAACCAGTTTTCCTGTCTTTTCGGTAATGCTTAAAGTCTTAACACCTTTACCACCGCGATTAGTTTTACGATAGTCTTCAATATCAGAACGTTTTCCGTATCCATTCTCAGAAATAACCATAATAGTTTCTTCCTGCGGATTTTTAATACAGATCATGCCAATTACTTCATCTGTACCGTCTTCATCGAGTGTAATACCACGAACTCCGGTTGCTGTACGTCCCATCTCGCGAACTGCACTTTCATGGAAACGAATAGCACGTCCGTTACGATTAGCAATGACAATCTCATTGTTTCCATTAGTCATACGTACTTCAATTACGCGGTCATCTTCGCGAATTGTTATAGCATTTACACCATTCTGACGCGGACGAGAATACTGTTCAAGCAATGTTTTCTTGATTACTCCATTCTTTGTGCAGAACAATACATAATGACTATTGATAAATTCTGTATCATTCAGATTCTTAACACGCAGATATGCAGTAACAACATCATCAGAATCAATATTCAGCAGATTTTGTATAGCCCGACCTTTCGATGTCTTGTTTCCTTCAGGTATTTCATATACTTTCAGCCAGTAGCACTTACCTTTCTGAGTAAAGAACATCATGGTATTATGCATTGTAGCCGGATAAATATGTTCGATAAAGTCTTCGTCACGAGTTTCACTACCCTTCGACCCTACTCCACCACGATGCTGTGCACGGAATTCAGACAACGGAGTACGTTTGATATATCCCAAATGAGAAATAGTTATCACCATTTCATCATCGGCATAGAAATCTTCCGGATTAAATTCTTCCGAAGCATATACAATTTCAGAACGTCGCTGATCACCATATTTTTCCTTCACTTCGATAAGTTCATCCTTGATAACCTTTTTACAAAGTTCTTCATTAGTCAGAATTTCTTCAAAGTAGGCAATCTGTTTCATCAGTCTTCATATTCAGCATGCAACTGATCTTGCAGAAGTCCTGTAAGCTGACGAAGGCGCATTTCTACAATAGCACGCGACTGAACTTCTGTCAACTGGAAGCGATCCATCAAATTTGTGATAGCCTCATTCGGAGTCTTGGCAGCACGTATGATGCGAATTACTTCATCGATATTATCAGAAGCAATTATCAGTCCTTCCAATATATGAGCACGTTCCTTAGCCTTGCGCAAATCGAACTGAGTACGACGGATCACTACTTCATGACGATGCTCAACAAACAAGCGAATCAAGTCTTTCAGATTCAGCAACTTCGGACGACCATGTACCAAGGCAATGTTATTTACGCCGAAAGATGTTTGCAAAGCTGTCATTTTGAACAGCTTGTTCAATACAACGCTGGCATTCGCATCACGTTTTACATCAATTACAATGCGCATACCTTCACGGTCGGACTCATCGTTCACATACGAGATACCTTCTATTTTCTTGTCATTTACCAGAGCTGCAATATTCTCTATCAGCTCCTTCTTATTTACATTATAAGGAATCTCGTTAACGATAATCTTATCGTGTGTTAGGATGTGATTCGATTTCCGTCTTGGCACGCATTACCACACGTCCACGCCCGGTTTCATAAGCATCACGCACACCGCTTATACCATAAATATATCCACCAGTCGGGAAATCAGGAGCTTTGATATAATGCATGAGTCCATCTACATCAATATCATTATTGTCAATGTAAGCAACACATGCATCGATTACTTCCGACAAGTTATGAGTCGGCATATTGGTAGCCATACCTACTGCAATACCCGATGCTCCGTTTACGAGAAGATTAGGTATACGTGTAGGCATTACGGTCGGTTCCTGTAATGTATCGTCAAAGTTATTCGTGAAGTCAACAGTCTCTTTATACAAGTCCTGCATCATGTCTTCACCTATTTCTTCAAACGAGCCTCTGTATAACGCATTGCAGCCGGACTATCCCCGTCTACAGATCCGAAGTTTCCTTGTCCGTCGACCAATGGATAACGCATAGCCCAATCCTGCGCCATACGCACCAATGCACCATACACAGATAAATCTCCGTGCGGATGATATTTACCTAAAACTTCACCTACGATTCTTGCTGCTTTCTTATATGGCTTGTCTGAAGTATTTCCCAGCTCCATCATACCGTATAAGATACGACGATGTACGGGTTTAAAGCCATCTCTTACATCTGGAAGGGCGCGAGCAACGATTACCGACATAGAGTAGTCGATGTACGACTTCTTCATTTCCTCCTCGATGTTGATTTTTATTATTCTGTCTTGTTCTTGCATTGAAACAAAATTAGTTATTATTTAGATCTCTCTGGCTTATTAAAAACCACGCTAAAGTACGACATTTTATTGAAACAGCAAAAAAAATATAAAGTTTTAGCCATTCCCTACCTCGACCTCGGTTAAAACTATAAACAAACTCAAAGGCTTAACACCAAAGAATTTTACCAGGATAAAAAATCATTGGGAAATATTACCTGCAACGAGTTTTCTTTTTACCAGATCGATATTTCATTGACATAAAAGACAATCTTTCCACATTATACGAAGCAAAAGCACAACATATCTGGCATGATTTTTGTTAAATAGAAAAAAGAGCTTATTATAGTATTATATTTATAATGTATCTTTGCAAAAAGAAATGTTTTGAGGGAGAAAACCAAATTTATGAATAATCCATTTTCACAAAGAATATCCGACGTAATACAGTTTAGTAAAGAAGAAGCAAATCGCCTGCGCAATAATTATATAGGTCCAGAGCATCTGTTGTTGGGACTTATTCGCGAAGGTGAAGGAAAAGCTGTCCAAATATTGAAAGACTTATACGTAGACCTGGAAATGGTCAAAAAAACGTTGGAAAACGATTTAAGATCATCGGCTGTAACTCCTGAAAATTATTCAGAAGATATTACATTCGATGAGAAAGCATCGAAAATATTAAAAATGAGCATATTGGAGTCGCGCATACTGAAAAGTCCGGCTACCGATACAGAACACATGTTATTAGCAATTATGAGAGAAAATCAAAATAAAGCCTCACAGATATTGGAAGAGAATGAGGTTACTTATCAGAAAGTAATGGACAAACTTGTCCCCAAGGCTGAACCGCAAAGCGGACTGGATTTCGGAGAGGATGAAGAAGAGGAAGAGGAAGCATACGCCGACAGCCAACAGGCAACGGAGAAAGCTCATTCTTCTCACAAGAAGCAAAGCAAACCACTCGTACACAGCAGCAAAAGCCTAACAATGACACTCCTGTACTCGATTCATTCGGTACAGACATGACAAAAGCTGCCTCAGAGGGCAAGCTCGACCCGATTGTCGGCCGTGAAAAAGAGATAGAACGTCTGGCTCAGATATTAAGCCGCCGCAAAAAGAATAATCCGATTTTAATTGGAGAACCAGGAGTCGGAAAATCTGCAATCGTTGAAGGTCTGGCACTGCGCATCATCGAGAAAAAGTATCACGTATCTTGTTTGATAAACGCGTGATTGCACTCGATATGACGGCTGTAGTGGCTGGAACCAAATACCGCGGACAATTTGAAGAGCGCATCCGTGCAATTCTCAACGAATTGAAGAAGAATCCGAATATCATTCTGTTTATCGATGAAATTCATAACATAGTGGGTGCCGGTTCGGCAGCGGCTCTATGGATGCCGCCAATATGCTGAAACCAGCGTTGGCACGTGGTGAAATTCAATGTATCGGTGCAACCACTCTCGACGAATACCGTCAGAATATTGAAAAAGACGGTGCTTTGGAGAGACGTTTCCAGAAAGTTATTGTAGAACCGACTACGCCGGAGGAAACACTTCAGATTTTACAAAATATCAAAGAGAAATACGAAGAGCATCATAATGTGACTTATACAGACGAAGCTCTCGAAGCATGTGTCAAATTGACAGACAGATACATTACCGACCGTAATTTCCCTGACAAGGCCATTGACGCTATGGACGAAGCCGGTTCACGTGTACATCTGAAAAACATCACAGTTCCTAAAGAAATAGAACAACAGGAACAGATGATAGATGAAGCACGCACACATAAAAACGAAGCCGTACGTCTGCAAGACTTTGAACTGGCTGCCAGTTTCCGCGATCGGGAGAAGTCATTGATGAGCGAACTCGAAGATATGAAACAGCGTTGGGAGGAAAGTTTGAAGGAAAATCGGGAAACAGTTGACAAAGAGCAGATAGCAGATGTTGTTTCCATGATTTCCGGAATACCTGTACAGCGTATGGCCCAAGCTGAAGGTATCCGACTGAAGGGCATGAAAGAACAATTGCTTGCTAAAGTTATTGCTCAAGACAAAGCCGTAGACACCTTGGTAAAAGCTATCCAGCGCAGTCGTGTAGGCTTGAAAGATCCCAACAAACCTATCGGAACATTCCTTTTCCTGGGGCCTACCGGAGTTGGAAAAACTCATTTGGCAAAAGAACTGGCCAAGCAGATGTTTGGTTCGGCAGACGCTCTTATCCGTATTGATATGAGTGAATATATGGAAAAATTCACCGTTTCACGACTCGTAGGTGCTCCTCCGGGATACGTAGGTTACGAAGAAGGCGGACAGTTGACAGAAAAAGTACGCCGCAAGCCCTACTCTATCGTTTTGCTGGATGAAATAGAAAAAGCACACTCCGATGTATTCAACTTGCTGCTTCAGGTAATGGATGAAGGACGTTTGACTGACAGTTATGGCAGAACTGTTGACTTCAAAAACACAGTGATTATCATGACGTCAAATATCGGAACACGCCAGCTGAAAGAATTCGGCAAGGGAATCGGTTTTGCCGCACAAACCCGTACAGACGATAAGGAGTATTCACGAAGCGTCATAACGAAAGCGTTGAATAAATCGTTTGCTCCGGAATTTATCAACCGACTCGATGAGATTATTACATTCGACCAGCTTGATATCAATGCACTGGAGAAAATCATTGATATTGAACTGAAAGGACTTTACGAACGTATGGAATCTTTAGGTTATAAGCTGGTTATCGATGATGCAGCCAAGCGTTTTGTTGCGTCCAAAGGATATGATGTACAATTCGGCGCACGTCCTTTGAAGCGCTCCATCCAGAATAATCTGGAAGACGGACTGGCAGAACTTATCCTGAATGAAGATCCTCAAGCAGGAGATACTATTCATGTTGGTTTAAACGCAGAAGGAAATGAAATAAAGATGGAAATCGTAAAATAAAGCAATACGATAAGCATTAAAGAAACAGACAAAATGTCAGGCGAAATTCGTCTGGCATTTTTTTTTGTCAGTATGCCATCGTAATTTGTTACAAACGAATCAAAATAGTAAAAAATTAAAATATAAGAACTATGCAAAAAGGTAATATTGGGGTAACAACAGAGAACATCTTCCCCATCATTAAGAAATTTTTATATAGCGATCATGAAATATTTCTTCGTGAATTAGTTTCAAATGCAGTCGATGCTACACAAAAACTGAAAACTCTGGCATCTACAGGAGATTTCAAAGGCGAATTAGGCGACCTTACTATCCATGTAAAAATAGATAAGGATACAATTACCATCTCCGATAGAGGTTTAGGACTTACTGCCGAAGAAATAGATAAATATATCAACCAGATTGCCTTCTCTGGAGCTAATGACTTCCTGGAAAAATATAAGAACGATGCAAATGCAATCATCGGACATTTCGGATTAGGTTTCTATTCTGCCTTCATGGTAGCAAAAAAAGTAGAAATAGTAACCCGTTCTTATAAAGAAGATGCTAAAGCTATCAAATGGAGTTGTGACGGAAGTCTGAGTTTACTCTGGAAGATGCAGAAAGAGATGACAGAGGAACAGATATCATTCTGTACATCGACGACGACTGCAAAGAATTTTTGGAAGAGTCACGTATACAGGAATTGCTTAACAAATACTGTCGTTTCCTGCCGGTTCCGGTTGCTTTCGGAAAGAAGAAAGAATGGAAGGATGGCAAACAGGTAGATACAGAAGAAGACAATATCATCAACAGCTCTTGCCCTATCTGACTAAAAAGCCAAGCGAACTGAAAGATGAAGATTACAAGAAGTTCTACCGCGACCTGTATCCGATGTCGGACGAACCTTTATTCTGGATTCATCTGAATGTAGACTATCCGTTCAACCTGACAGGTGTACTTTACTTCCCTAAGATAAAGAGTAATATCGACTTGCAGAAAAACAAAATACAGTTATACTGCAATCAGGTATATGTTACAGATTCTGTAGAAGGTATCGTACCCGACTTCCTGACATTGCTTCATGGTGTAATCGACTCACCTGATATACCATTGAACGTTTCACGTTCTTACTTGCAGAGTGATTCGAATGTAAAAAAGATTTCTACATACATCACCAAGAAAGTGGCAGACCGTCTGCAATCTATCTTCAAGAACGACCGTAAAGAGTTTGAAAACAAATGGGATGACCTGAAGATTTTCATCAATTACGGTATGCTTACTCAGGAAGATTTCTACGAGAAAGCAAATAAGTTCGCCTTGTTCAAAGATACAGACAGCAAATATTATACTTTCGAAGAATATCAGACTCTGATTAAAGACAATCAGACAGATAAGAACGGAAGTCTGATTTATCTGTATGCCAACAACCTCGACGAACAATATACATACATTGATGCTGCAAAGAACAAAAGCTACAATGTATTGCTGATGGACGGACAATTGGATGTTCCGATGATAAACATGCTGGAACAAAAGTTCGAAAAGAGCCATTTCACACGTGTCGACAGTGATGTAATCGACCGTCTGATTGTCAAAGAAGAACAGAAAGGTGAAGAATTGGCAGATACCAAACGTGAAATTTTGGCAACTGTATTCAACGGCCAGTTACCTAAGGTACAGAAGACAGAGTTCCATGTAGAAACACAAGCTATGGGAGAAACATCCGCTCCTATCATTATAACTCAGGCTGAATATATGCGTCGTATGAAAGAAATGGCCAACATACAGCCGGGAATGAGTTTCTATGGAGAAATGCCTGATATGTTTAATCTGGTTCTTAACAGTGACCACCGACTGATCAAACAGGTATTGGATGATGCAGAAGCTTCCTGCTCAGAAAAGCTGGTTCCTGTAGAATCTGAAATCGCTATGCTGAAGCTTCGCGAAAGCGAACTCCACAAAGCTCACGAAGGTAAGAAGGATGAAGAAATTCCTACAACAGAAAAAGATGAACTGCATGACATCGAGAAGAAACTTGATGAACAGAAAAAACAAAAAGACAGTATCATCAATGAGTATGCTGCAAGCAATAAGGTCGTACATCAGTTGATCGACTTGGCCTTATTACAGAACAACATGCTGAAAGGGGAAGCTCTGACAAACTTCGTAAAACGTAGTATTGACCTGATCTAAAAGCATTCTCTCTCAAAATATCTAACGCCGGATAAGGGCTTCAGCCTTTTATCCGGCGTTTTTTTGTCTATACATACAATTTTCAATATCAATCTTCTATAAATTCTTCATCTTCTTTTGTCAAAAATATCATGAATTTTTTAAAAATTTGTACGAAAGTAAGGAAGCTTTGTACAAAATTTTCAAAAAACATCAGGTTCTTTTCCGGCAATGTTCTGATTCATCAAAATTATCTGTAGCCAAATCTTCCTTAAAAGGACGCAATTTTTCCCTTTTTTCTTGAATAGATAAGGAGTTTTTTTCTATCTTTGGTTTTATATCAAAAATAATTCTATTGATGAAAAAAGCATTATATATGTTCTTCCTGCTTTTTGTTCTGACATTCCAGATACAGGCACAAAAAGTTGGTCTTGTATTAAGTGGAGGCGGAGCAAAAGGCCTGACCCACATAGGTATCATCAGGGCATTAGAGGAAAATCACATTCCTATCGACTATATAGCCGGAACATCTATGGGAGCTATTGTGGGTTCGCTATATGCCATGGGGTATTCGCCCGATGATATGGAAAGATTACTGAAATCGGACAGTTTCAAACGATGGTATACGGGAAATATAGAGGAAAAATATATTTACTACTTCAAGAAAAACCCTCCTACTCCTGAATTCTTGAATATCAGGGTTTCTTTAAAAAATCCCCTGCACAAGGTAAAAACGCAGTTTCTTCCTTCCAGTGTAGTAGATCCGTTGCAAATGAACCTGGCCTTTCTCGAGCTCTTCGGTCAGGCTACTGCTGCATGCAACAATGACTTCAACCAGCTTTTTGTGCCTTTCAGATGTGTTGCTTCGGACGTATACAACAAAAGGCCGATGATATTTGAAAAAGGAGATCTGGGAGATGCCGTCCGGGCTTCCATGAGTTTCCCTGCCATGTTCAAACCCATAGAAATAGATTCGACACTGGTTTACGATGGAGGAATCTACAATAATTTCCCCGTAAATGTAATGGTAAACGATTTTCATCCGGATGTCATTATCGGAAGTGTAGTAAGTTCCAACCCGGGAAAGCCTCAGGAGGGAGATATCATGGGACAGCTGGAAAACATGATTATGCAAAAGACTGATTACTCTCTACCCGACTCATTGGGCATTTTGATGACTTTCAAGTACGACAATGTGAATCTGATGGATTTCGACCGCTTTGACGAACTCCACGACATCGGTTACAACCGTACCATACAGCTCATGGATTCTATTAAGGCACGTATCTCACGACGAATCAATTATCGTCAACTGGAGCTGAAACGTATTGCTTACAAGAAAAATATGCCAGAGCTGCGCTTTCGCGAAATCTCGATTACAGGCGGAAACGAGCAGCAAAAGAAATATATTCGCAAAGAGTTCCATTCGTCGGATCACGAAATATTCTCTTTGGAAGACTTACGGAAAGGTTACTTCCGTCTGATGTCGGACAATATGATATCAGAAATCATTCCGCATGCAGTATACAATAAAGTTGATACAACGTTTACCCTACACTTAAAAGTAAAGATTGAAGATGACTTATCGCTCCGTGTAGGAGGAAACGTAGGCTCAAACGGCGCTAACCAAATTTATGTAGGAGCTACCTACCACAACTTGAACAACTTCTCAAAAGAAGTTTCGCTAGACGGACAGTTAGGACAAATTTATAACAATTTGCAAATAGCAGGACGCATTGATTTCCCTACCCATATTCCAACATCCTTCCGCCTGGTAGGATCAATCTCTTCATTCGATTATTTTAAGCAAGAAAAACTTTTCTCAAAAGGTAATTCTCCTGTTTTCAATAAAAAGAAAGAGAATTTTGTCAAGCTGCTGGTTTCAATGCCTTTCCTTACACGCCAGAAAGCAGAATTCGGCATCGGAATCGGAAAAATACAAGACCTGTATTTCCAGAACAATGTCATTGACTTCAACAATGACAAAAATGATATCAGCAACTACACTATTTTCGGAGGGTCTGTGGCAATGGACGGAAATACACTAAACAGCAGACAATATGCCACAGCAGGACGCAGAGAGAGACTTGTGGCACATATATACACCGGAACGGAATCATATGAAGCAGGATCAACTCCAGACCCGTATAACGTACATATAATTATGTCCAGTCCTGGCTGCAATTATCCTATGAAATGGAACGATATTATTCGCTTTCCTCCAAATTCGTATTGGGAAACTATATTCGCGCCTACTATTCTTCACGTAATTTCAGCCATAATTATACCGCAACCATGATGCAGGCAGGTGAATTCTCACCTACACCACATAGCAAGATTACGTATAATGAAGCTTTCCGTGCCAATCAGTTCATCGGAGCCGGTATCATGCCTATCTTCCAGATAACACCAGTCTTCCATGCCAGAGCTGAATTTTATGGCTTTGCTCCTATTTTTCCGATAATGCGTGACGAAGAATCGAAAGCATATTACGGTGAATTATTCAGCAAAATAGAATATATGGGAGAAATTTCACTTGTTGCCAAACTTCCATTCGGAGCGATAAGCGTTTACCTAAATCACTATAGCTCACCGTCAAACAACTGGAATCTTGGCATTACATTGGGCTGGCAGATATTTAATTCACGATTTATCGAATAAAAAACTTTAAAAAAAGAGCGAAAATATTTGGAAGTTTAGCAGAAACTCTATACCTTTGCACCCGTTAAGAAAAAAGACATGGCCGCGTAGCTCAACTGAATAGAGTAGCTGACTACGGATCAGCCGGTTACAGGTTTG
>ENA-OQHA01001027-OQHA01001027.1-human-gut-metagenome-genome-assembly--contig:-NODE-1027-length-11850-cov-4.838096_pt1 | contig 11850 bp, 16 predicted proteins | sample MGYA00242558_ERZ504707 | MGnify/ENA primary metagenome ERZ504707 (study PRJEB26092, sample SAMD00036197) | human gut metagenome | host: Homo sapiens | study: EMG produced TPA metagenomics assembly of... | reverse complement strand
CCTATTCCGAGGCTGATGTCAAGCGCCGAGGCCTTCGGCGCGTGGATGACAACGGCACCGTCTTCGTCGAAGGATGGCGCGCGAGCGCGAGTAGGCCAGTTCCCGGATGTCTCCAAGGAAGAGGCGTTGGCACTGTACGCCCGTCGTTTCCTGGATCTCAAGGCCAAGCTCGATCTGCTGGCCACCCGCCTGGCTTCCCCGAACATCAAGGCCCGTGAAATCGACGAATCCGTGAAGCTCTTGGGTGAAGAAACCTCCGAGCCAGCCGTCGTGGGCGATCTTGCCGCACTCAAGACCCAGTACGAGGAGCTGAAGGCTGCGGCGAGGCCAAGAAGACCGAAATCGCCGAGGCACGCAAGGCCGCCCAGGCCAAGGCCGTTGCCGAGCGCACCGCCATTGTCGAGAAGGCTGAAGCACTGGCCGCTTCTCTGGGCGACAACACCAACTGGCGCTCCACCGCCGACAAGTTCCGTAACCTGTTCGACGAGTGGCAGAACCACCAGCGCACCACCGTGCGCATCGACAAGCCGGAGGCCGAGGCGCTGTGGAAGCGCTTCTCCGTCGCCCGTACCACCTTCAACCAGGCTCGCCGCAAGTGGCTCAGGCTCGCGACAACGAGCGTACAGCCGCCAAGGAAGCCAAGGAAGCGATTATCGCCGAGGCCAATGAGCTCAAGGATTCCACCGCTTGGGGTGAGACTTCCCGCAAGTTCAACGATCTGATGGACCGTTGGAAGAAGGCCGGCCGCGCTGGCCGTAACGAGGACGACGAGCTGTGGGCCAAGTTCCGCGAAGCCGCCGACACCTTCTTCAACGCTCGTCAGGCCGATCGCGATCAGATCAACTCCTCCGAGAAGGAGAATCTGGCTGCCAAGGAGGCTCTGCTGGTCAAGGCCGAGGCTCTGGTGCCGGTGAAGACCGACGCCGAGGCCAAGAAGGCCCGCCAGGAGCTGGCCAAGATTCAGGAAGAGTGGGATCAGATCGGTTACGTGCCGCGTGACGATATGCGCCGCATCGAGAACCGTCTCGACGCCGTTGACAAGCAGATCAAGCCATCGAGGATGCCGCTTGGAAGCAGACCGATCCGGAGGCCGACGCCCGCAAGTCCAGCTTCGAGGAGCAGCTCAACGCCCAGCTCGCCGAGCTCGACGCCAAGATCGCGGCCGAATCCGACCCGAAGAAGAAGGCCAAGCTCGAAGCCGAGAAGGCCACTAAGGAGCAGTGGCTGAACGCCATCAAGTAAGGGTCTCGCCAGGTGCCCCTCAGAGAGGGGAGCTGGCAGCAAGGCTGACTGAGGGGAGTTTACGGTTATACCGCAAGCTCCCCTCAGTCGTCTACGGCGACAGCTCCCCTCAGCGAGGGGAGCTTCGTCATATTTATGCCGTTTTCTCCTGCCCTATACTCATAACTTCACCCCATAGTTCCTCAGTCACCCAGCAATTGGTGTCTTACGCCTGAGTCCCTACCGGTACTGCAACAACTGCCGTGAGCCCTTGATGTGCGGCCAGATATTCATGCAACGGCTGGCTGTATGGCATATCCAGCTCGCCGTAATTGGTTCCGGCACGGAAGGCGGGGTAACTGTCGCCGCCCTGAAGCAGATATGAATTGGACGCGATAATCACCAGGTCATCGTCCGCAATCGGTCGGCCGTCAACGGCGAGGTTCGCGATACGAACCGCCGCATGTTCGTCGGCAGCACACTCGTCAGCGTCAGCGTTGGTATCAGCGCCGGAATCAGTATCAACGCCGGCATCGGCATTGCCGCTCTCACCAGCCGTACCGCATTCGGCATACCGATACGTCACGTTCGAGGAGATGCCGAGCCAGCGCCGCTCCAGTCGCCCATCGTCACGGCGAAATTGCTCGGCGAGCACTCTCTTCACATCGCGCCCGGTGAGCGTCTCATGCGCGGCCTTGAACTGCAAGGCCATGAGACTATCCACCTCGCGCACGGTGACTTTGCCATCGCCATTCATATCAAGCCGTGGAGTCCGCAGACTGCCATTATTCGAAAATCCGATTACCGGCAAGCGATTCCCGGCATACACATGCTTCATGATTGACTCTCGGTTCGCGTCCGCCACCAGCACACCGACCGTATTCCCGTGCTTGTCCGAACCTTGTTTGTCGAAATTCACGCCGGAGGCCAAGGTGCCAATCACCGCGTTGCCGGCATGATTCGAATATGTTGCCGCCGCCTGGTAAATATGCTGAGCGCGCGATACCTCATCGTTCTCCTCAGCACCGGCAGACATCCAAGCGGCTTGCGCCGGATGCGCATTAAGCCCTTCCACGCCCAGCACGCCGTCAACCGCCGTATGGCTGGTGCCATTGCCGAGGTCAACGTCGGCACTCGCACCGTGGCGCGACGCCCGGCACCGGTGATGATCAAATCCTGCACGGCCATGTTCCGCCCGAAGCTGCCCGCCTCGTAAATAGGCGCGCCACCCGCGGTTGTACCACGCTTGATCGCGTGACTGTGACCGGTGTATACCACATCAACATCTCGCCCAATATCGGCGGCGGCTGAGGCATCGGCGTGCAGCAAGGCCACCACCGCATCCACCTTTCCGGAGCGCTTGAGTTCACGGGCCACGCGATTGATCGCGTCCACCGCCCGTTCGTCAAGATCGGCATCACGAGTGATCTGCGGAGTGGCTACCGAGCCGAGCGCATCAGTAAGGGCGCCCACGAAACCGATCCACTTGCCGTTCACCGTTCGAATCGTAGAGTCACGTACGTGGCTCAGCAGTCCGTCAGGCGACTTATTGGCGGCAGACGTGTTGGCGCACAGCCAGTCGATGCCGTTGCTGGGATCAGCGATGCGATTGTTGAAATCGGCGACACCGCGGTCGAACTCATGGTTGCCTACCGCCGAAATCGTCAATCCCCACGCTTTGGCCATATCCAGCGTGGGTTGGTCCTTCTCCACCGCCGACTCATACGGGGACTCCCACCAAATCGCCGGTCGATACCGGGATCATATTGCCGGGATTATGGCTGTCGGCCACGGTGAAGGCGGTGGCGTTGTCCGCACCACGTTCGATATGCCCGTGAAAATCAGTGATGTCGGCGATGGTCACCGTACGGGTGCCGGAAGATGGATTATCGCCGGAAAAAGGAACGGCTCCCGTGGTTCCAGCACAAGCATAAGGAACCACCAGAGCCGTAAGGATAAGCGCTACTACACCAAAAACGATCCACGATCGCTTGCCGGTCCACCGCCGGTTCTTCATATTCCTGCTCACACCAGTCACGCTAGAATCGTCGATTGAACGGCCATGCCTAGGAAGGCGACTCTCAGGTGAATTCTTAGCGGCGTCTTGGGATGGGAAAGGCCTGACCCCGTACTATCAGGGTCAGGCCTTTGCAACCCGAGTCACTACGAATGCGTCAGCAAGAGGAGATTACTCGCCAAATTCCTCGGCGCAGATCTCAGCTACCGCATCCACGCACGCCTCGGCAATCAGACGGCCGCGTTCGGCGCTCGAGCCGGCCGGATTGGCGAGTCCGCCGTGAGCGGGAACGTCACCTTGGCGCACAGGGTAGCGGACATAGGATTTCGCCGTGGCACCGGCTTCCTCGACCATACGGTCCATGTGCACCAGTTCCGGCGCATAGTGGAGCATCAACGAAGTTTCGGTGACGGCCGCATGCTCCAATGCCCAGCCGGGGAACACCAATCCATCGAATACCTTGTCGATAACCGACTGCGGAACCGGGTCCCACCAATTGGTTTCCACGATGGTGGCCACTCCCCCGGTTTCGCGGGTGACCAGGTCGATGGCCTCGACGATGAACGCCTCGTTTTCAAAATGCGCGTTCATGACGACGATCTTGGTGAAGCCATCGGCGATGAGTTCGCTCAGCACGTCGTGCATTTGGTTGATCACTGTCACGCCGTTCATGTCGATAGTGCCCGGGAACAGCGGCCCGCCACCGGAGAGCGGCTTGGACTTGTATCCGTAGCTCAGGGTGGGCAGCACGGTGCCGTCGATGCGTTCCGCCAGATCTTCGGCGACCCGCGTGGCGAGTACCGCGTCGGTGCCGATGGGCAGATGCTGGCCGTGCTGTTCGGTCGAACCGATCGGCACGATGACGGGACGAGTCTTCGCCTCCTTGAATTCCGGCCAGGTCATGTGGTCCATACGGCGGTTGCTACCCATTGCAGTACTCCTTTAGGTTGGTGGTGGATTGGATGGTCGATGAATACGCCCAGCTCCCTCGGGGAAGGAGCCGGAGCTGAGGAGATCAGATGTGATTCAGATCCTTGTCGGTGTTTTCGTGGGAGAGGATCATCGCGACCAAGGCGATGGCCGCAACGCCCACCATGTACCAGGCCGGGGCGATGGACGAACCGGTCAGGGCAATCAGGCCAGTGGCGATGAACGAGGCCGTACCACCGAAGATGGCGTTGGCCAGATTGAAGCTGAACGCGAATCCGGTGAAGCGCACGGAGGTGGGGAACGTCTCGGTCAGGTAGCTGGACAGGTACCGTCGTTGGCGGTCAGGGTGGCGCACATTGCCAGCTCAACCAGCAGCACGGGCCAGAACTGGGAGGTGTTGAGGATGAGGAAGGCAGGAACGGTGAGGACGATGAACGCCACGCAAGCGCCGATGAGCACCTTCTTGCGGCCGAATTTGTCGGAGATGTGGCCCATGCCGAACACCATGAACACGTAGGCGACCAGGCAGATGGTGGTGATGGTGCCGGACTGGGGGGCGTCCATGCCGACGGTGTCAGACAGATAGGTCGGCAGGTAGGTGAGCACGGTGTAGAAGCCGACCGCGTTCAGCACGCAGGCTCCGAAGCTGATGATCAGAGCCTTGAGATGGTTGTGGAACAACTCGGCGAGCGGGGCGAACATGCCGCTCTTGGCAGCGATTTGACCGTCGGCGGAGGCGGCGCCCTTGGACTCAAGCGCATCGTTCATCGACTGGTAGACGGGGGAATCAGCGAGCTTGGCGCGGATGTACAGCACAATCAGACCGAGCGGGCCGGCCAGCAGGAACGGCACACGCCATCCCCAACCGACCATCGCGCTAGAGTTCATGTTGGCGGTCATCAGCGTGGCCAGAGTAGAACCGGCGAGCAGACCGATAGCGGTGGAAGCCGGAATCAGCGAGCAGTAGATGCCGCGCTTTGAAGTGGGCGCATATTCGCCGAGGAACGTGGCCGCACCGGCATATTCACCGGAGGCGGAGAAGCCCTGCACCATGCGCAGCAGTAGAAGCAGAATCGGCGCGCCAACGCCAATCACCGAGTAAGACGGCAGGCAGCCGATCAGGAAGCTCGCACCGGACATGAACATAATCGAGTGGGCCAGTGCGGCTTTACGGCCTTTCTTATCTCCATAGCTACCCCAGAACAGTGCGCCGATTGGACGCAGGATGAAGGATAGCGCGAACACGCCGAAGGTCTGCAGCATGGCGACGGTGTGATTGTCGGTTGGGAAGAACACCAGGGCGATAGTGGTGGCGAAGTACGAATAGGAGGCGTAGTCGAACCACTCGATGAAGTTGCCGAGGAAGGAAGATACCGCGACTTTTCTGACCATGGCCTGTTCTTCAGTTTGCGGGGTGGAATTCATCAGTCGTGCAGATGTAGTAATCGTTGCGGAACTCATGATGTCACCGTCCTTTCAAGGATGTGCTGTTCGTGTGACTGAATGAGATTCAAGTGGGAATCCGTTTCGCAGCAGGTCGACCAGCGCCGCGATAGCCTCGACTATGCCCTTGAGTATTTGCTGAAACGTGAATCGTCGATTAACCAGTTCGGCGTAGAAGTGGACAGGTTGCCCAGTGGCACTGCCGTATTATTCACCATGCTGTTCTTGCCATGATTTCGTGAGTTTGGCGGCGAATAGCAGCATCACCCAGTTCGGTTTGTCGTTATAGTCGACGCCGACCATTTGTGTCACTTTGTCCAGTCGGTTGTACAGGGTTTGCCGTCTGATACCCAATTGCTCGCACGCGCCGGTTTTGCTGTCGAGGTTGTCGAAGCAGGCGCACAGTGTGTCCAGCAACAGCGGGGAGGCGGCGACCTCGAATCCGATGGTCTGCACCACGAGCATGCGCATCGCCTTGTCCATATCAGAGGATGCGACGAAACGGTCGACGAGTGCGGACATGTACTTACGACTCGCCCGTATGCCGGTTCATGATTGGCGATGTCACGCAATACCGCGAACCCGTCGACCAGCGTCACCGTGTCCAATGCCACTCGGCCATGCACCACGTATATACCGTCGCCTTCCAGTACGGCAAGCGCATCCATGCAATGGCGTCCGAATGCGGCCGCACCGTCTGAGGAATCGGTGGTGGAGCACCATCCGACCATCAAGTCACCTTCCAGCATGCAGGAGACGGCGCATCCCGACAGTTCTTCGAACCGTTCGACCATCGTCGATACATGGTTGATGCCTTCCACCACCGATCTGAACCGAAAAGCGAATGGCATATAGATGCATGATCCGGCAAAACCCAGCGCTTCGAGCATCGCATGCGCTTCCTGCGCCTCAAATGTATTGACGTGCACGCCGTCGGCCGGACCCATACTCAGATGATGCATCATGCCCATGCGCGCACCGCCGTCAATATAAAGGGCAGCCACCGGAGACACGATGGTGGCGATGGCCCGACGCATCGTGCGTCGGAAGTCATGGTGCGTTGCGTGATCTCCAATGCTCCCACCGGCCGGGAGCGACTTTCAAGGGCGATGACGGCGCTCGATTCGTTGCCGGCATCGAACGCACGACCCGCTCGAGCGGCCAACAGACCGTCACCATCGAAAATGGCGACGCTTTCGCCGAACAGCGACGCAATGGTTTCGGCCACAGCCTCGATATTGCCGGTACGGGACAATCCCTCACGTAATGAAGTGGACATTGTGTCCACCTCCAATTGCAAGTGCATCTGTTCGTGCACGATAGCGGTATTGACGCTCTGACAGATGTCGACAAAAGGTACGCGAGATTTCAAACCAATCAACGTCAACCCATGCAGCCTGGCCGCAGACACCAGTTCGTCCGGCATCCGCACCACACCCTCCACCAGTTCGACCACCAGAGCGGCGACACCAGCCTGTGCCAGGCTTGCTACATATTGTCCTAGCGTGCCGTGCCAATCGGCGGCGAGCAGAGCGTTGCCTCGATAATCAGCATCTCACCGCCCGAAAGGAAGCTGGAGACATCCTCTCGCTCGTTGGTGAACACCCATCGCACTGGCGTATCGAGGTCTTTGCCTTCGACCTCCACCACAGGATCGGCTCGTTTGAACTGCGTGTTATGAAGCACACTGCGAATCGATACAGTCATACAATCTGTCCATTCCTCCGCGGAACACCGGTCGTTCCGGTTAACCTCACCGCAAAGCGTGCTGTTGACAATAACCTCAGTTGGTTACGCGGGCAGTCGGTTCACGTAACCGTTCGGCAACACACCAGTTGAAGGAGCGACGATGACTACCACACTGTTCACCAACGCACATATCGCCACCGGAGAACCCGGAAGCACGGCTGCAAGCACCCTGCCATTGCAGGACATTCTCGTCACGGATGGTGTGTTCACCGCATTCGGCCCCGGACTCGCGCAACAATATGAGGCTCAGGGTGGTGATCTGGCGGCCATTGAGGTGGTCGATCTGGGCGGCAAACTTGTCTGCCCACCGTTCTGCGATACGCATCTGCACCTTGATTACGTATTCACGGCCCGCAAGCCCGGTGCGGTGAATGAAAGCGGAACCTTGTTTGAGGGCATCCAGCGATGGAGTGAGACCAAGTCCGACTTGACGGTCGACGAGATCAAGCAGCGCGCGAAAATCGGCATTAAGAAAGAAATGCTGCATGGCGTGCAGCTCATTCGCTCCCATGCCGATGTGACCGACCCGAACCTGACCTCGTTAAAGGCGCTGCTGGAGCTTAAGGAGGAATTGAAGGATACGGTCACTCTCCAGATCGTCAGCTTCCCGCAGGAGGGCATGTACTCCTACGAGGCCCGCATGGCGAATCGGGGGCCGAGCTGGTGGAGGAAGGACTCAAGATGGGTGCCGACTGCGTGGGCGGCATCCCCCATTTCGAACAGTGCCGTGAGTTTGGCGAGCATTCCATGCACACGGTAGTTGAGTTGGCTTCGAAATACGACAAGCTCATCGACGTGCATTGCGATGAGACGGATGATCCGAATTCCCGTTACGTGGAGCTGCTTTCGGCATTGGCGTATAAGGCTGGCATTGGCCCGAAGGTCACCGCCAGCCACACCTGCTCGCTGGGATCGGCGGACAACGCCTACTTCTTCCACCTGACCAAGCTGCTTAAGGCGGCGCATATCAACTTCGCCTGTGCCCCCACCGAGAACCTGTATTTGCAGGGCCGTCAGGATACCTTCCCCAAACGCCGTGGCATCACGCGAGTCAAGGAGCTCACTGAGGCGGGTGTCAATGTGTCATTGGGCCAGGATTCAATGCAGGACCCGTGGTACCCGCTGGGCAATGGCAATATGATGCTCATTCTTGATTATGTGCTGCATTTGGCACAGATGATGAGCTTTGAAGAAATCGACGATGCGTTGAAGTTCCTGACCGTCAACGGTGCCACTACGTTGGGCCTGCGCGATATGTACGGCTTGGAAACGGGCAAGCCAGCAAACTTCATTGTGCTGGATGCCGATAGCGTGTTCAACGCCGTGTATGAGCGCTGCTCGGTATTGCGTTCGGTGCGCGCCGGCCGCACGCTGTTTACCCGCGAGGAGACCATCGACACCGGACTCGCCCTGCTGCAATAATCCGACACAAACAGTAGCTCCCCTTGACAGGGGAGCTGTCGCCAGAGGCAACTGAGGGGTAGACCACAAACGTGCACATCATGTGTGCGCAGGTCTACCCCTCAGTCAGCTTCGCTGACAGCTCCTGTAAGGGGAGCTTTGCTGGTATGCGCTAGCTACGCTATCGAAACGGACTACTCCTGCGGAGCGTCACCGGAATCGGCGGGAGCGGATTCGGCCGGTTCAGTGGCCGGAGTGGCGTCGGCTGGAGTCTCGCCATCAGTGGCGGCACCGTCTTCGGCGGGCTTATCGGCGGCGGCCGGCTCCTCGAACTCCTCACCCTTGAAGGTGAATTCGCCGAGGATACCCTCGCCTTCCGCATCCACAATCACGCGCTGACCGTCTTCGAGATCGCCCATCAGGATCTTCTCGGAGATGGCGTCCTCGATGTCGCGCTGAATCACGCGGCGCAGCGGACGGGCACCGAGTAGCGGGTCGAAGCCTTCTGCGCGAGCAGGTCCTTGGCGGCGTCGGTGAGTTCGAGCGACATATGACGGTCGAACAGGCGGTCGTTGAGCTGCTTGACGTCCAGATCCACGATCTGGCGCACCTGCGGCTCGGTGAGCTGCTTGAAGACGATGATGTCGTCCAGACGGTTCAGGAACTCCGGGCGGAACTGCTGCTTCAATTCGGAGCTGACCTGGTCCTTCATGCGCTGGTAGCTGGACTCGTTGTTGGCACCCAAGTTGAAGCCCGTGTTGGCGGCCTTGGCGATGTCTCGCGTACCGAGGTTGGTGGTCAGGATGATGATGGTGTTCTTAAAGTCCACCTTGCGGCCCTGACCGTCGGTCAGGTGGCCGTCATCGAGCACCTGCAGCAACGTGTTGAAGATGTCCGGATGAGCCTTTTCGATCTCGTCGAACAGCACCACGGAGAACGGCTTGCGGCGCACCTTTTCGGTGAGCTCGCCGCCTTCCTCGTAGCCGACGTATCCCGGAGGCGCACCGAAGAGTCGCGAAGCCGCGTACTTCTCGGAGAACTCGGACATATCCACGCGAATCAGCGCGTCCTCATCGTCGAACAGGAATTCGGCGAGCGTCTTGGCCAGCTCGGTCTTGCCGACGCCGGTGGGGCCGGCGAAGATGAACGAACCGGACGGGCGCTTCGGGTCCTTCAGACCCACGCGAGTACGGCGGATAGAGCGGGACAGGGCGGAAACCGCCTCGTCCTGGCCGATGATGCGCTTGTGCAGTTCGGCTTCCATGTTGAGCAGTTTCTTGGACTCGGCCTGAGTCAGCTTGAACACCGGGATACCGGTGGTGGAGCTGATGACCTCGGCGATCACGTCCTCGTCCACGACCATCTTGACGTCGGACTCGCCTTCGCGCCAGGAGTCTTCCTTCTGCTTGCGATCGGCTTCCAGCTTCTCCTGCTTGTCGCGCAGTTCGGCGGCCTTCTCGAAGTCCTGGCCCTTGATGGCTCGTCCTTGTCGGCGGCGATCTTGGCGATCTTCTCGTCGAGTTCCTTGAGCTCAGGCGGGGCGGTCAGGCGCTTGATGCGCAGGCGTGCACCGGCCTCATCGATCAGGTCGATGGCCTTGTCAGGCAGGTTACGGTCCTGGATGTACCGGCTGGACAGCTCTGCGGCAGACTGCAGCGCGCCATCGGTGATGGTCACGTGGTGGTGGTTCTCGTAACGGGAACGCAGGCCCTTCAGGATCTCGATGGTCTCGGCGATGGTCGGCTCGTGCACCTGAATCGGCTGGAAACGGCGTTCCAGAGCCGCGTCCTTCTCGATGTACTTGCGGTACTCGTCGGTGGTGGTGGCACCAATGGTCTGGAGCTCGCCACGGGCCAGCATCGGCTTCAACATGTCGGAGGCACCCAGCGCGCCGTCAGCCGAGCCGGCGCCCACGATGGTGTGAATCTCGTCGATGAACAGCACGATGTCGCCACGAGTCTTGATTTCCTTCAGCACCTTCTTCAGGCGCTCCTCGAAATCACCACGGTAGCGGGAGCCGGCCACCATGGAACCGAGGTCCAGCGAGTAGACCTGCTTGCCTTCAGGGTTTCCGGCACGTCGCCGGCTTGGATCTTCTGGCCAAGCCTTCGACACAGCGTCTTGCCCACGCCGGGCTCGCCGATCAGCACCGGGTTGTTCTTGGTGCGGCGGGAAAGCACGACCATAACGCGCTCAATCTCGTTGGTACGGCCGATGACCGGGTCCAGCTTGCCTTCAGCGGCTTCGGCGGTCAGGTTGCGGCCGAACTGATCGAGGATGGCGGAACCGGACTTGTTCTGCTTGTCCGTCACGCCGCCGGCGTTGGCCAAGTCGCCCTTGCCGTCACCGGTGCCGGTGCCGGAGTTGCCGCGAATCATATCGATGGTCGCGCTACGCAACTCGCCCAGATCGACGTCCATCTTGATGAGCACCTGTGCCCACGCCTTCGCCTTCGCGAATCAGGCCGAGCAGGATGTGCTCGGTGCCGATGTAGCTGTGGCCCAGCTGCAGGGCTTCACGCAGCGAAAACTCCAACACCTGCTTGGCGTGCGGAGTAAAGGGGATGTGCCCGTTCGGAGCCGCGTTGCCCTTGCCGATCATTTCTTCAACCTGCTTGCGGGTGGCATCCAGCTCCACGCCCTTCGAGGCGAGTGCTTGGCGGCTACACCCTCACCTTCGCGGATCAGGCCGAGCAGCAGGTGTTCGGTGCCGATGTAGTTGTGCTGAAGGGCCCTCGCCTCTTCCTGCGCCAACACGATCACGCGCCGTGCACGGTCGGTAAACCGTTCGAACATGCTTGTCCTTCCTCAATTGACATTCCGTCCTACTCTACCGATTCACGATGACGTTTATTCATGAGATTCCACGAATTGCGCCGTGAGAGGAGAAGAAAACGATATGCTGGTTCTTAGATTCACCCGTAGTCGATTACAAGGAGGCTCGAAATGAGTGAAGCTGCAACCAAGCCCGACATCGTTGTCGGTGTGGATGGTTCCGATGAATCCTTTGCCGCGCTGAAGTGGGCGCTTGAGGAGGCCTCGTTAACCGGTCAGAGCGTCAACGCCGTGTTTGGCTGGACGCATTCCTGG
>ENA-OQHA01001026-OQHA01001026.1-human-gut-metagenome-genome-assembly--contig:-NODE-1026-length-11867-cov-4.109881_pt1 | contig 11867 bp, 16 predicted proteins | sample MGYA00242558_ERZ504707 | MGnify/ENA primary metagenome ERZ504707 (study PRJEB26092, sample SAMD00036197) | human gut metagenome | host: Homo sapiens | study: EMG produced TPA metagenomics assembly of... | reverse complement strand
GCTGGAGCAGGTGGGTCTGGGCGATAAGCTCAGAACCGCCCCAACCAGCTTTCCGGTGGCCAGCAGCAACGTGTTTCCATCGCTCGGGCACTGGTGCGGAACCCGGCGGTCATTCTGGCCGACGAGCCTACCGGCGCACTGGACAGCCACACCGGCCGCGAAGTGCTGGGAATGCTGCAGCAGATGCACGATGAGGGCCACACCGTGGTGCTCATCACCCACGATAATTCCATTGCGGTGCAGGCAGACCGCATCATCCGTCTGGAGGACGGGCGGGTGGTCTACGATGGCGATGCCCATGCACCGGAAGCCGTGGTGCAGCCCACGCTGCTGCCGGATGAGGAGGAAAAAGCATGATCATTGAGACCTTCCGTCAGGCCATCCAGAACGTGTGGAGCAACAAACTGCGCACCTTCCTTACCATGCTGGGCATCATCATCGGCGTTATGGCAGTCATCGTCATCGTGGGCTTGGGCAACGGCATGACAAAAAGCATGCGCGACAGCTTTTCGGCACTGGGTACCAACACCCTTTCGGTGCAGGTGTGGGGCAACGGCTCCCGCACCGTTTCGGTGGAGGAAATGTACAAGCTGCCCACGGAGTACCCGGAGCTGATCCAGTCCATTTCGCCGCAGATCGATTTCAGCGGCAGCGGCACGCTGAAGATCGGCACTACCAGCTACCGCTGGTCCAACATCAGCGGCGTGGACGAGAACTATTCCGCCATGAAAAATTACCAGATCGCGCAGGGACGCGGCCTGCAGTACATGGATATGAAGGATAACAAGCATGTGTGTGTCATCGGCGATTACCTCAACCGTGTGGCCTTTGGTGGCAACGGCCTTGGCCAGACGCTCAAGATCGGTGCCAACAAGTTCCGCATCGTGGGCGTGCTGGCGGCCAAAGTCAGCGATCCGGACATGCAGCAGGGCAGCGATGACGACTGCGTTTACCTGCCCTATACCACGGCCATGCGCCTTTCCAGCCAGAGCACGGTGAACAACTATGCCGCGGTCATGGAGGATGAGAGCCGCGCCAACGAAGCAAAGTCTGCGGTGGAAAGCGAACTGCAGCGCCTGCTTGGCTCGGATAACGGCTACTATGTCTATAGCGCCAGCGAGTGGCTGGAGGAAATGAACAACATGATCAACATGGTCATTGTGATCCTGACCGGCATTGCCAGCATTTCGCTGCTGGTGGGCGGCATTGGCATCATGAACATCATGTTGGTGTCGGTGACTGAGCGCACCCGCGAGATCGGCATTCGCAAGGCACTGGGTGCCAAGGAACGCACCATTCTGTCGCAGTTCGTGGTGGAAGCAGCCACCACCTCGGCCCTCGGCGGCGCACTGGGCATTGCACTGGGCTACATCGTATCCATGGGAGCAAACAAGGTGCTGCCCATGTTCACCAGCGGCACAACGGTCACGGTCAGCCCGTCCTTCAATTCCATCGCAGTGGCCTTTGGCATCTCGGTGGGGATTGGCGTGCTGTTCGGCTACCTGCCCGCAAAGCGCGCAGCGCGGCTCAACCCCATTGAAGCATTGCGCTATGACTGAACTCTTCTCTGCCGGCGTTGCGCCGGACTGCAAAACACCAAGGAAGGGGAATATACCTATGAAAAAACGTCTTTTCGCATGTCTGCTTGCAGCATGCCTGGCTGTGTCCGTGCTGGTGCTTCCGGCATCGGCGGCCAGCCTGAACAACTCGGCCATCCAGACGGCCATTACACTGGGCGCTATGGATACCAGCCAGACCGGCAGTCTGGATGCTGCCGTCACCCGCGGTGCATTTGCCAAGATGCTGGTCTCCTTTTCGGCCTACCGCGAAAGCGCCAGCCAGCAGGGCAATCTGGGCACACTGTATAAGGATGTGCCCGGCAGCTCTCAGTGGGCACCTATGTGCGCATTGCGGTGCAGCAGGGCTGGATAAACGGCTATACTGATGGTACATTCCGCCCGGATAATACGGTCACGCTGGAAGAAGCCTGCACCGCAGCGCTCAAGCTGCTGGGCTATAAAATGACCGACCTCAACGGCGTGTTCCCGACGGCACAGCTGAACAAGGCGCAGGAACTGGGCCTGCGTAACCAGCTGAACCGCAGCCAGAGCGAGGCCATGAACTATGAGGACTGTGCTTTGCTGTTGTATAACACCCTCACGGCAAACACCGCCTCTGGCAGCGCCTATGGTACCAGCCTGGCTTTACGGTTTCGAACGGTCAGGTGGACACCTCCACGGTAATGCTCAAGAGCCTGAAGGGACCCTTTGTGGCAGCGGAAGGCACCCAGCTGCCTTTTACGCCGGTGAGCATCTACCGCAACGATAAGGTCTCGGCTTCTGCAGAGCTGAACCGCTACGATGTGTATTATTACAGCGAAAGTCTGCAGACTGTATGGATCTACACCCGCAAAGCAGCAGGCCGCATCACTGCCGTTTCGCCCAGCGCCAGCGCACCCACGGCCGTTACCGTGGCGGGCACCAGCTATCAGCTGGGCAGCACAGCAGTGGCTTCCAAGGTGTCCAGCCTGAACGGCGGCGGCGTGGGCGAAGTGGTCACTCTGCTGCTGGGCATGAACAATGAGGCGGCGGATGTTATTACCGGCGCAGAGGCCGACGAGGTGTTCTACGGCGTGGTGCAGGGCGCAGCCGCAGTCTTGTGGAAGATAACGGCGCGGATGTGCTGCAGCGCGTGGCTGTCATGTGCACCGATGGTGTTCAGCGCACTGTGAATGTGGACAAAAGCCTGAACTACCCCAAGGCTGGCTGGTAGAGATCCGCGTAACGCCGGAAGGCGAGTCCGTGAGCGGCATCGAGAACAAGGTCGTTACCGGCAAGGTCAATGCAGATGCAACGGCACTGGGCAGCTATGCCCTTGCCGACGATGTACAGATTCTGGATACAACTGCGGAGGGTGTGGCTGGGACGGTTCGTCCCAGCGCCTAGCGGGGACAGACCTGAATCTTCTGACGTCCGCTACTATACGCTGAATGAGAAGGGCGAGATCGACCGCCTGATCCTGAATGATGTCACCGGCGACCTGTGGACCTACGGCGTGCTGGATGATATCAAGAATGTGGCAGTCAACTACTCGGAACTGCAGACGCTGGCCAAAATCATTTCCACCGGCAAGAGCGACAGCACGGATACGCAGGATAAGATCGTGGACGACCTGAAGGATGTTCTGGTGCCCACCACCAGCGAAGTGCTGTGGGGTGTGATCAACGGCGACATCCTCTCCACTCTGTGGCAGAAGATCACAGCCAACACGGATAGCCTGCTCAGCCTTGGTCTGCGGCAGGTGGGCAGCCTTGTAGGCGAACCGTATGCGTCCATCTTCCGCTATATTGGCGGCGGTGCTACCTATGTGTGCTATGTCAATGGTTCGCAGGTAGCTTTCACCACCAACGTCAAATATCCGGTGCTGGTAGGTGGTGTTGCAGCCCGCAGAGAGACGAACGGCAGCGTGCGGACGATGGTCCAGCTCATGCCCATGAAGATCGATCAGGTGGGTGCAGCGTCGGTCATGAGCAACGGCACCCGCTTTGAGATGGCGGACGACGCACAGGTGTATCTGTGGTACAAGGGTCAGTACTACGCCACCAAGCTGACCGAGGTCAACTCGGAGGGCTACTACCTGACCGGCTGGTACGATAACTTTGGCTGTGCTGCGGGCAAGCGCGTGCGTGTGATCGTGGCTGTCAAAAGGACTGATGGATTATTACAGCGTCCCGCGCCGCATTCTGCGCGGGGAAAGACAGTTGGTGTACCCACGCCGCTGCCCGTTTTGTGATCGGGTGCTGGGCAGTGTGCCTGTCTGCCCGGATTGTGCCGCGGAGCTGGAAGAGCTGCGCAGGAAGCCGGGAATGCGGCTGGACGCTTCTCAGCATTATTTAGGGAAACTGACCGGTGCAGCAGCACCGTTCCGGTATGAGGGCTGTGTGCGGCGCGGCATCCTGCATACAAAATACCATGCTGCACCGTGGGCGGCGGTGGAGCTGGGCCTCTGGCTGGCAAAGCTGGCCTTTGGCAGCGAGATGCATATGGCCGGTGCAGAACCGGTGCCGGAGCTTGTGGAAGGCATGTCCCTTGGGTACGACTGCATCGTTCCCGTGCCGGCATCCGGCAGAGCACGCGGCTACAATGTGCCGCAGCTCATGGCGGTGCCGCTGGCCCGCGCACTGGGGATACCGCTGTACCCGAAAGCACTGGGCCGCACTCGTGCAAAGCGGCATCAGGCGGGCCTGCCTTTGAGCAGCGCCTTGCCAATGTGGCGGGTGCCTTCCGGGTGACGGACACGGAACTTGTGGAGGGCAGAAAGGTGCTTTTGGTAGACGATGTGATCACCACCGGTGCCACGGCAGCAGCCTGCACACAGGCGCTGCTGGCAGCCGGTGCCGAGAGTGTGTTTGCAATTGCACTTGCCACTGTTGAATTTGAAATGTTTCCCGCAAGGGATCAGCCGCTGCAGGAAAACGAGCCGGAGTTTTGAAAATTTATTTGCAAAAACTTGGCAGAAAAAGCTTGACAAAACACCCTGAATTAAGTATACTAATTGAGCTGTGAGCGATAACCGCTTGCAGATATCCGGGTGTAGCGCAGTTTTGGTAGCGCGCTTGAATGGGGTTCAAGAGGCCGTGAGTTCGATTCTCGCCACTCGGACCAAACAAAAATAATCCGAACTTGTTTCCGATAGGAGATGGGTTCGGATTATTTGTTTTCTTCGGAAAACTCAATATGGGTGTCCGTGGAAGATAAAATCCGAAATCATAGATTGACCGACATAAGCCACAACATGATTTCAGGAGGACACGAGTATGAAGTACGATGCAAGAGCCTGCCATTTCAACATGGACACCGGCTGCGTGGAGCTGCTGCTCCGGGATGGAAGAAAAATTTCCATCAATTGCACCGGAGTCGAGGATGCGTTGGATGTGACCATAGCGCAGAGGGCAGAATTGGACTACCTCATCTACAATGACCCGCTGGGCTATGCGGATTTGATTCTGAATGGTGACCCGGAGAAATATTTGAAGAATGTGACCGGGAGCTGTGGGTTGGAGGATTAACTGGTAGCTCAAATTATACAAAAGCGCAGTACTTTTTGGGAGGTGCTGCGCTTTTGCATTTGAATGTATAAAACGTCATTCGTTCACTTGACTTTTTACAAAATTCATGTAAAATATGAAGTGTAAGAAAATTCCACCGCTTATAATTTCATCTGTGAAGGAGGTTCACATGAAAAAAGCATTTTTTGAAGATTCCGCAATGGCAATGGCAAAACTGATTGTTGAAAGCATCTACCATGGCATGGAAGAAAATGAAGGTGTCTATGCCGATTTGATGTATTCTAACGGAAAAGGACAGCACGGCTGGGCACATATCTTTCAAAATGAACATGAACATTTAACAAAGGCAGGATATCGTGTGGTTTTGATGGTCTCTGGAAGCTGGAAGTATGCTGTGGCATATGATCCTCACAGCAAAACAGCCATTATGATTCTTCGCCAAGAAAATTTCCGCAATAGACTTGTCAAATTGCAGAATGGTGAGATGCATTACGTTTTTCGGGACTTCCGGCTAATCAAGATTTGAATGAAATGGTTCCCCAGTATGAGCAGATGTCACTGTTTGGACAAGATAAAGCTGTGCAGCAAAAAGCCGAAAAGCCCTTCGATGAATTGGAGCAAGCAGTAGACGGTGAAGTCTTGAGATTTGGAATTTTAACGTACCGCTTGGATTTAGCTCAATTGATCAGAAGCTGTACATTGGAAATTTTGAATGCAAATGGTTGCATCGTTGATGAAATGAATTTGGATTCTGCAATTCCGATGAATTGGAAAGAAGCTGTTCCGGAAGATGAAATTACTAAGTTTAAGGAAGAAACTGGTAATGAGTATGGCGTTCAAATCGACAGTATTCCGGAATTCAAACCGCGGAAAAAATTTGTACGGAAAGATGGGTAAAAAATGGGTGCCATTGTTACATCCGAGTTTAATGGAATGCGGCTGACATTGGCTCGTGAAATCCAAAATATTTCCAGTCCTAAGCTAGCAGAAAAGATAGGGGTGACAAAGCAAACTGTCTCTCAGTATGAAAATGGTTTAATCAAACCAAGTGCCGATAAAGTATTAGCAATTTCGCAAGAATTGAAATTTCCACCGAAATTTTTCTTTGAAGGTAGCAGCGATAATTTTAGTCCCGGAGTTGCATATTGTAGAGCAACTACAACCACGACAAGAGCCGTAAAACTACGGCAAACAAACATTGATGTATTGAAATCATATATTTATGACTTTTTTGCAGAATATATTGAATATCCATCAACCGAACAATTGATCGATTGTATGAAATCTGTAGCAGAGTGTTCTGACATGGAACTAATCGCAAAAAAATTCGGGAAAAATTGGACTTATCGGATAGGCCCATTCGTAATATGAGCTATCTGTTACAAAATCTTGGAATTGTGGTAACTTCTTTCTCGGAAAACGTAGGGCATTTGGACGCAATCAGTCACATTCCGGTCCTTGCCAATAATGGAGAAAGCAAGAGGTTCTATTTCACAACATATAATACAGATAAAACAACACCTGCAAGATTGAACTTTACGTTGGCTCACGAACTAGGACACTGGATACTCGGTCATATTGTTTCAGATGTGAAATCGCAAGCAGATGCCGAGTATCGGAGCAATGAATCAGACGCAAATCAATTTGCATCTGCATTTTTGCTGCCAAAAGAAGCATTCTTGAAAGATCTTCAATATCCAACGGTTTTAAATGAATATTTAAGATTAAAAGAAAAATGGCATGTCTCAATTGCGATGATGATTCGTAGAGCATATATGTTGGAGGTACTATCTCCAAGTCAATATCAATATTTGTTTAGACAGCTTGGAAGTCGTGGATGGCGAACATTTGAACCGGGAGATATGGTTGAAGTTCCCACGGCATCTCTTTTTTCAGTGTCTGTAAAGATTCTGGATGACAATGGAATTATAGAAAAAGGAAATTTGCTGAAATATCTGAACGAAAACTGTTTTACGGCACAACAAAAAACATTTGAGGATTTGATGGGATTGGAACAGCATACGCTTGATCCGGCTATGTCGGGTTCTTTTAGTAGAGTTGAGTTCAAGCCAAACTAACAAATCTTTTTATACAGAAAAACAGGGTGCGCCCACCCGGACGCACCCTGCCAAAAGCCACAGACAACAGCGATATGTACAGCAGGGCGTTCCCCGTCGGGAACGCTCTGTTTTTCTTTGATGGTGGTGTGATGAGCCTGCTCTGCCTGCCATGCGGCAAACTCTCGTTGGCCTTCCTCGCTGTTCCAGCAGGCAAGGATGGCTGGGTAGAATGCCCGCGCCAGACGGTCGATGACTTCATCGGGGTAAGGGGAAGTATTTGTGGACTTTTTCTTTTTGTTCAAACGCACGCTCCTTTGATCGTCCCACCGTGGCAAAGTCGGGCGAGAAAATCAAAGTTCCAATTTTTATCAGGCGCAAGGGCGCGGATGCTTTCCGCCCTGCTCTTGCGGCGGGTGGCTCGTTGATGGCTTACAAGTGCCTGTGGTTATGCCGTTTTAGAGGATTTACCGCTGGATTCTGCAAGAACTTCGCCCAGCGTTTTCAAAAACTCAAGATGAGGCTTCAGGGCAAAGCGAAGAACTTTGACCTGTTCCGGATGCGTAAGAAGTTTCGGGTTCAAGTCGAACGTAACCTCCCAACTCTTTCGCATGAGAGATTCAGCATTGTGGAGCCGGTAGTACAGTTCGAGAAACTTTTGGGGAACATCATAGTTTCATCAATGGTGTTGCTGGCGGCTTTCTCTGCCTGCTTCACCGTTACTTTGTTAGGCTTGACCTTCTTCGGCTTCGGCACATAATTTTTGATTTCCTCAAATTTCAGCCTGTTCTTCGGGCTTGGCCTTGCGAGATTTTCGAGAAGATAATCGGGAATGTGCAGTTCCTCGCGGAAGAACCGATCACGGAAACCGGGAGACAGTTCATCCGCAACGTCAACGCCGTGGGCATAGTATTCTGCACGGCGGACTGAACTTGCGCTGCTGTGATTTTCCTGTGCAATTCAAGAGTATCCAGAATGTACGATTCCCGCAGCATAGGTCTGCCATGTTCGTCCAGAAGTTGCTTTCCGGTGAACGCATCGTGCTGGTAAACGAGGTACGCTTCGATGGCGGTGTAGTCCGAGTTCTTAGAGCTGATATGCTTGAGCGTTGCCATACAGTTCACCCAGAACTTTCTCGGCGTGCAGCCGAAATGCAGTCAGGTCTGCAAGTTCGTCAAGGAGTTTCGCCCGGATTTGCTCGGTGTCTGCACCGCCGGAGTTGAAGTGCCGTGCGAGTTGGTTGAGGTTGCCGCCTACTCTGCCGCACTGAGCAAGCAGAGTGGAAACAGCGGTCAGAGTTTCTTCTCCACCACTGGCAACGATGACCGTTTTCTCGATCTTGACGTTGTGGATGGCGCGGCGGATGAAGGTGGAGAGGGAGAGATTCAGGAGTTTGCAAGTGAGTTCCAGTGACGCTTTTTCCTCCGCTGTCACACGGAACTTGATGACGTGCGTTTTGTTGTTCGGCGTGTCGTGGCGCTGGGAATTGCTAGGAATCGGTTGAACATTCGTTTTGGTCATTGTACCTCCTGTCTGTTCGATAACTCCTCGGTGAAGTTATGTAAGCACGACACGCCGTTGCGGTTCGCACCATCAGGTGCGAACCATGAGCAGGGTTTGGGGTGGGACCGCGTTTGCGAAGCGCAGCGCAGCAATGAAAGCCCCAGTGGGGCTTTTAAGCGGCAGCGCGGTCTGCGACAGCAGATGGAGGGCGTTGCCCCGACAAGCGCTACCCCAACAAGATCACTTGGAAAACTCGCAAGAGTTTGAGAAGTGAAGTCCCGGTGGAGCACAACATTTTCAAGAATTGAATTTGTGGCCACGGGACGGTTCTTGCCCTCTACCACTGCGCTCAAAACGCTTCATCAACAAATGTTTCCGAATTGTTAAGACGCAAAAAATAAGTAGCGGGGCTCTGCTCATGTATGTGGGTCACCGTTTGCTCCGAACGAAGTTCCTGCCCCTGTTTGCGCAGCGGCGTTGACGGAAAGTCGGTATCACGTCCGGTCGGCTTATGAAATTTTCAAGGTACGTTTCTCATAAAGAAAAATACCGCCCAAGCAGCGCAGCGATGGATTTTGTCGGGGTGAATCGGCGGCAAAATGAATCGGGTGTGTTGCGGGGCGGTAAATTCTTTCGTGGACTTTTCCTCACTGAAGTGGTGGGTCTCACGGTGATAACCAACCACTTCTGTGGCTGTGTTCAAAATGAACACGACCACATTGTGGGTGGTTTCAAACCAATCCACAAAAGCAGCGGGATTTGTGACAGAGAATATCACGCATTGAACGGTGCGTCAAGATAATTTGAAAAAAATTATTGCGGCAAAGCGGTGATAGTAGGACTTATAGGAGCTGCTTGAGCTGTTTTTTCTATTTACAGCTACAATGATAGCCATTGGGGGATTGTGATTGGTCAGGGCTGAAAAGGCTTTCATGATTTGTTGCAGCGCATCATGTCCTCGACGCTCCCAGCGTCCTCAAAGGACGATTTGATGGGTGTGTAGGGATAAGCTGTAAAAAGAAGCATGGACGCCCCCGAAAAGGAGAGCGTCCATGCTTCTTGCTGTATCCGAATGGAGGAGATTGCGAAATCAGTGATTGTCCGGGCAGACGATTTCCAGCATCTGATCGAAAACCTCTTCCATCTGCCGCACCAGTGTGAACTGGGTGCGGGCACGGTCGAGGTTGTGATCCGGGCGAGCAATATGGAAATAATGGTCGCCCTCCAGATAGTCAGTCAGAAAACGGATGCCGCATTCCAGCGTCATGAGCCTTGCACCCCATGCAAGGCTCTTTTTTTCTGCCATGCTCATGGATGCCCCGGCAGTGGAGAGATACCCTTTGGCGAACACTTCGTACAGATGCAGGTCAAAATGGACTTTGCTCTGGTCAGGTTCGTCCTCAGCACAGTCGTTGGCACCGGTGCGGATGGAATCGCCGAAGTCGTAGGCCGAAAGTCCCGGCATCACGGTGTCGAGGTCAATGACACAGATGCCTTTTCCGGTAGCGGCATCGATGAGGACATTGTTGATCTTGGTGTCATTGTGGGTGACGCGCAGAGGAATTTCGCCAGCTGCCAGCTGATCCAGCAGGACATGGCAGTCCTGCTCCCTCGCATGGATAAATTCGATTTCCGATGTGATATTTTTTGCCCGGTCCAGTGCATCGGCGGCGAGGGCTTTTTCAAAATTGGCATAGCGGTTGGGCGTGTCGTGGAAGCGGGCGATGGTTTCGTGGAGGGTGGAGGCCGGGTAATCCGCCAGCTGGTTCTGGAATTTGCCCAGTGTCTCGGCCACGGTGCGGAAGTCGGTTTCGCTGCCGACCTGCTGCAAACAGATGGTATCTTCTACAAAGTCGTAGGCACGCCATGCGCCGCCGTCTGCATCCAGATAGCAAGTCGACCCCGACAAAGTTGGGATGACATTCAGCGTTTCCCGTGCTGGGTCGCCGCCCTCGGCAAGAATTTTCGCCCGCAGATGCCGGGTCACGCCGCAGACATTCTCCATCAGGCCCACCGGGTTAGTAAAGGTATCTGTGTTGATGCGCTGCAAAATAAAGCGTTTGGAATGATCTTCCCGCCAGACCACAAAGGTGTCGTTGATATGCCCCTCACCATAGTGGTGAGCATCGCAGAGCACAGGCCCGCCAAAATCAAAGGCATTTGTAGCAGACTGGAGCAGAGAAAGGGTAACGGATTTCATCATAAATTCCTCGTTTTCGTTATACTTCATGCCGTTTTGTCGGGGCGGGGCGTTTTCCCTGCCGCGTCTGACGGCGGTATTCGTTGGGGGTCATGCCCTCCGCCTTGCGGAAGCACTGGGAGAAATAGCTGGGGGAGGAAAAGCCCATCAGCTCGCTGATCTGCGCCAGACTGTAGCTGGTGTTGCCTAGCATATGCTTGCTCTCCTCAATGCGGCGGCGGTTCAGGTAAGTAATGGGGGAAATGCCGTACTCCCGCTGGAAGGTGTGGGCCAGATAGTATTTGTTCAGGTGGGCAAGCTCTGCCAGCAGGTCCAGCGAGATATCCTCGCGGTAGTTGGTGTCCAGATACCGCTTGATCTCGGCGCACTCCCGGTTCTCGGTCGGGGCAGCCTCCTCCAGCTGCAGCGAAATGGTGGTGCAGCGCACTAGCCAGATCAGCAGTACCTCCAGCAGGTCCTGACAAACGGTCTCGCAGCCGTCTAAGCTGCGGTCGCCTCGGCCAGCAGCATGTGCAGCAACGTGACCATCCGCTCCCGGTTCTCCCGGCAATTGAAGATGGCGTAGTTCGTATCCGCCTTGCTGAACAAAAACTCCATGCTGGCAACGCCCAGCACGATATACTCCAAGGGCGAGGCGTTCAGGCTAAGCTCGGTATGCTCCACCTGCGGGTTCACAATGACCATATCGTCCGGCTTTACCGGGAACAGCTGCCCGGCAAGGTAGAACTGTCCCTCGCCGCTGAGGCAGTAGAACAGCTCCGTGCAGGAGTGGGTGTGGGTGGTACTGTTCCAATCGCCGCCAAATTTGCTTTTGCTGATGTACAGCAGCCGGAAGGATTCCCGCGGAGCGGCGCGTGGCGGATATCAAAGCGCTGGGTACTCATAGATGATCGGCTCCTTCGGGAAACGCAAATTTTCTAAAAATAAACGCAACATTCTAAAAACATTATCAAAAAATGGTGCGTTGTTTCGTGCACTTTACCCTCATTATAGAGGGAACATACAAAAAAAGCAAGCCCTGATTTTAGGCTAATTTTTA
>ENA-OQHA01001025-OQHA01001025.1-human-gut-metagenome-genome-assembly--contig:-NODE-1025-length-11874-cov-5.843279_pt1 | contig 11874 bp, 11 predicted proteins | sample MGYA00242558_ERZ504707 | MGnify/ENA primary metagenome ERZ504707 (study PRJEB26092, sample SAMD00036197) | human gut metagenome | host: Homo sapiens | study: EMG produced TPA metagenomics assembly of... | reverse complement strand
CCCCGACACGGCAGAAGGGCGTAACAATACCACGGAAGGTCGTACCGTTTTACGGATTTTGCCTGCTCACGTGCGGCCAATTGGCTGAGATAATGTATTTTTGTGAAGGGACATCCCGACGAAAACAAAAGAATGGTTATGAGCAAGATTTTGAAAATAAGGAACGTAGGCGACTATAGCCAGTGGGTGGGACACACGGACACGCATCCGCTGGTCAGCGTCATCGACTATGCAGAAGTGTCTCCCGTGCGCCATTGCCTGAACAACTATAGCGTGTATGGCATCTTCTTTCACGACGAGGCAAACATCGACCTGGCCTATGGTTGCGGCAAATACGACTACAAGGAAGGAACCGTCATTTGTGTGGCTCCCGGACAGATAGGAGGAAAGGAAGACAACGGCGAACTGGTCAACCTGACGGGATGGGCCTTGCTCTTCCACCCCGATTTGTTGCAGGGCACGGCACTGGAGAAGCACATCAGGGAGTATTCATTTTTTGACTACCGCGTGAACGAAGCCCTGCACATGACCAACGAGGAGCACGACATCCTCGTGTCGCTGATGCGCCAGATAAAAGATGAGCTACAGAAAAAGCACGATGCACTTCAGGATGCCATCCTCGTGGGCTACATCGAACTGATGCTGAACTTCTGCCAGCGTTTCTACAACCGCCAGTTCATCACCCGCAAGCTGGTCAATTCGGACATGCTCATGAAGTTCGACCAGCTCCTGCGCGATTACTACGAAGAGAAAATCCAGCTTACCTCGGCATGCCCACCGTGCAATACTGTGCCGACAAGCTATGCATGTCGGCCAACTATTTCGGCGACCTTATCAAGAAGATGACCGGAGACACGGCCAGCAACTACATCCGCCAGAACCTCATCCAGCGGGTGAAGAACGAACTCGCCAGCGGAGCAAACATCTCGCAAGTGGCCTACGAATTAGGCTTCGAATACCCCCAACACCTGAGCCGCATGTTCAAGAAGTTCTGCGGATATACCCCGACCGACTACCTCAGACAGATACAGAAAAAGCCCGGCTGCTGATTGTTTCGGCAACCGGGCTTTCCCGTCTTTGTGCGATACCGCACCGCGCATCACTTCAGGTACGTCTGGAAGAAGTGCGTAATCTTGTCAAAAGGAATCACATCCAACTGGTCGTACAGGTCGACGTGATTGGCTCCCGGAATAATCAGCAACTCCTTGTTGTCGCCCTTCAGCTTCTTGAGGGCATCTTCACTGAAATAGCGCGAATGGGCTTTCTCTCCGTGAATCATGAGCACGGCACTACGTATCTCGTCGCTATACGACAGGATGGGCATGTTCATGAACGACAAGGAGGAAGTCTTGTTCCACCCGTTGTTGGAGTTCAGCGAACGCTTGTGATAGCCGCGCGGTGTCTTGTAATATCCGTAATAGTCTTTCACAAACTGGGGAGCATCGTCGGGAAGCGGGTCTACCACCCCACCGGCCAGCGCATACGTACCTTGCGGTAGTCTTCCGTACGCTGGGCGTTGAGCTGCTTGCGAAGCTCATAGCGCGCATCGGCATCCATGGCATCGAAATAGCCGTTGGCATTCACCCGGCTCATGTCGTACATCGTAGCGGTAACGGTAGCCTTGATGCGCGTGTCGATGGCCGCCGCATTCAGTGCCATGCCTCCCCATCCGCAGATGCCCAGTATGCCGATACGGTCGGCATCTACCTGCTCACAAATAGAAAGGAAGTCCACCGCCGCACAGAAGTCCTCCGTATTGATGTCCGGAGACGCCACATAGCGGGGTTCGCCCCCACTCTCACCGGTGTACGAGGGGTCGAAGGCAATGGTCAGGAATCCGCGTTCTGCCAGTGTCATGGCATACAGGCCCGACGATTGTTCCTTCACCGCTCCGAAAGGCCCGCTCACGGCTATGGCCGGAAGTTTTCCTTCGGCCTGCTTGGGCACGTACATGTCGGCCGCCAGCGTAATGCCATAGCGGTTGGTAAAAGTCACTTTCCGGTGGTTCACCTTGTTGCTCAACGGGAACACCTTGTCCCATTCGTGTGTCAAATTCAAACTCTTTTCCATCTTCATCTCCGATTTTAAACCGTCCGTTGTGGCAAGCAGGCTGCCCGTAGTCAGAAGCCAAGCCGCCGATGCCGTGCACAACGTCTTCCACAATATATCCATATAGTTATCACTCTATTATTCTACGAAGGCAAAAATAACACAAAAGCCCCACAGAGACATTTCCGTGAGGCTCAAATATCGTTTCTGAAAAAGTTCAAATGCACGAGGGAGCGGTCAGTGCCGTGGGCGGAATGCCGTAGCGTTTCTTGAAGGCCGTAGAGAAATGCGAAGGGTTCTTAAAGCCCACCTCCGCATAGACATCGACCACCTTCCGCCGTTCTTCCTTCAGCAGGTGATAGGCCACTTCCAGGCGCTTGCGAATCAGCCATTTCTCGGGTGTCAGCGCGCTCACCTTCTTGAAGTCGCGCTTGAAGGTGGCCAGGCTACGTCCCGTGTAATGCGCCAGCTCCTCTAAGGTGAACTCGTACATGTAGTTCTCGTTCATGAAGTCAAGAATGTCCATCTTCCACGGTGTGCTGAAGTCGAACAACGCGGTCATGAAGCGCTTATCGGTATGAAGCAGGGCCAGCAATCCTTCCTGCAACTTCAGGTGCATCACGTCGTCCTGCGGTTTCACTTCCGGATTGAAGTAAGGTGTCATCGAAGCAAACAGGCTCTCAATCTCAGCCGAAGGAGGAAGTTTCATCACGCCGGGCACGAACCTCTCCACATGCTCTGCCTTGTCCGTGTGGCGGGCATACTTTCCGTACATCTCCCGAAGGAAGGAGCGGGTGAAGCACATGTAAATTCCGCAATACTGCTCCCCGCCCGAGGCTTTCTTGTACATGGTCACACGATGGTCGCGCGGAATGAACACGCACTCTCCTTTTCCCACGTGTATCTGCCGGTGCCCGTCTCGAGCACCATCTCGCCCGACAAGACATAGTTCATGGCGTATTCTCTGGAACGGTGCACGCACGCATCGGCATCGTCATAGAAAAAGCTGAAAAACACATTCTGGTAATTGAATATGACTTTCATGGGGTTATGGCGTGAGGTTGTAGGTTCTGTTGTCATCTCTCTTCTCGTTTTTTGTGAATGGGGTATGCACAAAGATACAAATAAAAACGTCGCGTTTATCATCACGGCGGAGCAAAACAAAAACTCCTTTGAGGGCATCGTTCTAGCCACGCAAAGGAGTTTCTTTCTTCAGGGTTCCCCAAGGTCTGCAAACCACTCGCCTCAGGCGGGCGGTCCGTATACCTTATTATATATTAGTAACCCAGTTCTTTTTCAAGAGCGTTGTATTTTTCCTTATCAAGCTTCCAGTAGATGTTCAACAAGTACTGGCCCCACAACTGACGGTTGTCTGGTTTAGCTTCTTTTGCTTTTTCGTAGAAAGGAAGTGCTTTTTCGTACAGTTCCTTAATCTTAGCTTCGTTGGTAGCATACTTCGGATCGTCCATAGAAAGCTTAGAGTTTTCTTCTACGATTTCCTGAGCCGGGAAGAATGAGCAGTCACCAATCTTAGAATAAGCTTCAGCTACGAAATCCTTACCTTCTGCAATAATCTGGTTGAATGTAGCGATGGCACCTTCGTAGTCTTTCTTTTCATACTGAAGCACACCCTTCACGTACATGAAGTACGGAGTAGAGTTCTTAGCCAGTACGGCATCCATCTGAGCCAGACCTTCGTCAATCTTACCTTTCTGGATGTAGTAGTCCATCAGGTTACCGATGAAGTATTCCTGTGACGGGAATTTTTCTACACCTTCCTGGATAGTAGTCAACCATTTTGCTGAGTCAGGAGTTTCACCTTTTCCGTAAGCTTCTGCCAGGCACATCAATGAACGGTAACCTTCTTCTTTGTGTTCCTTACCGATAGTAGCGTATTTGATTACGGCTGCATTGTCTTTCAATGAATTAGCGGCAAGAGCGGCATAGTTGGCAATCAACGGAGTCAATGTGTCGTTCTTTACGGCATCTTCATCGGCGAACAACGGGTTCTGCGGAGCGTCTACATACAAACCGAAGAACTTCAAAGCGTTGGCATAGTTACCTGCATTGTAAGCGTCAGAACCGGCGTTAGTCAACTGAGGACGTACGGTAGCCAATGTCTTAGCCAGTTTCTTTCTCAATTTCGGTTTCTTCAATTCGCCGCTCTGTACCTTAGCCTGTTCTACTTCGTCACACTTTGTGTAGTATTCGAACATTTTAGCCAAGCTGTTATACAATTTAGCGGTATCAGCCTGACCACCCGGCAAATACAATTTCATGTTTTCGTCGTCATAGATAGACTTCTGGAAATCACCAGCCAGTTTCCATGTTTCAGGATCATTGGCGGTAGAAGGATCTGTCAAAGCAGGTTCGATGATTTGTGCTGCCTTCACGGGATCGCTCTTGGCAGATTTAGCTTCCTTTACCACGCTTTCCTGAGCAGAAACAGCACATGCGGTAAAGAACAAAGCGGCTGAGAATAATACTTTTTTCATAAGGTTTAAATTTAGTAATACAAATATTCAAGTTAGTTTTTGTCCGGATTATTCATTCGGTTCGTCCGTAACAGGCTGAATGGTTTCTCCGTCGGCGGGCTGGATGTCCGTTGCCGGAGTTGCTTCGTCCTGCACTTCCTCTTCTTCATTTTCAGAAGCTACCTTACATACGGAACCAATCTGGTCGTTGCGCTTTTCAAGGTCAATCAGGCGCACACCCTGTGTGGCACGTCCCATGATGCGCACATCGGCCACCTTCAGACGGATGGTGATGCCCGACTTGTTGATAATCATCAGGTCGTTTTCATCGGTTACCGACTTGATGGCTACCAGACTTCCGGTCTTATCCGTAATGTTCAGTGTCTTCACACCCTTTCCGCCACGGTTGGTCTTGCGGTAGTCTTCAATGTCCGAACGCTTACCGTAACCGTTTTCAGATACCACCATGATGGTTTCTGTTTCAGGATCTTTGATACAGATCATTCCGATTACCTCATCCTGACCGTCTTCATCGAGTGTGATACCGCGTACACCGGTAGCTGTACGTCCCATTTCGCGTACCGCGCTTTCATGGAAACGGATGGCACGACCGTTACGGTTGGCAATCACGATTTCATTGTTTCCGTTAGTCATACGTACTTCAATCACACGGTCGTCTTCGCGGATAGTAATGGCGTTCACACCATTCTGACGCGGACGAGAATACTGTTCGAGCAACGTCTTCTTGATGACACCGTTCTTCGTACAGAAGAGTACATAGTGACTATTGATGAATTCCGTGTCGTTCAGGTTCTTCACACGCAGGTAAGCCGTTACCACATCGTCTGCCTCAATGTTCAGCAGGTTCTGGATGGCACGTCCCTTCGAAGTCTTGTTGCCTTCCGGAATTTCATATACCTTGAGCCAGTAGCACTTACCCTTCTGCGTGAAGAACAGAAGCGTGTTGTGCATAGTAGCCGGATAGATATGTTCGATAAAGTCTTCGTTACGGGTTTCACTTCCCTTCGAGCCTACGCCGCCACGGTTCTGCGCACGGAACTCAGAAAGCGGTGTACGCTTGATGTATCCCATGTGCGAGATGGTGATGACCATTTCGTCATCGGCATAGAAATCTTCCGGATTGAACTCTTCCGAAGCATATACGATTTCCGAACGACGGTTGTCGCCGTATTTTTCTTTCACTTCAAGCAGCTCGTCCTTGATAACCTTCTTGCAAAGTTCCTCGTTGCTCAGAATTTCTTCGAAGTAAGCGATTTGCTTCATCAGGTCTTCGTATTCGGCATGGAGCTGGTCCTGCATCAGTCCGGTGAGCTGGCGCAAGCGCATTTCTACGATAGCACGAGCCTGGATTTCGCTCAGGTTGAAGCGGGCCATCAGGTTCGTGATAGCTTCGTTCGGAGTCTTGGCGGCACGGATAATACGGATTACCTCGTCAATGTTGTCCGAAGCGATAATCAATCCTTCCAGGATGTGCGCACGTTCTTTGGCCTTGCGCAAGTCGTAACGTGTACGGCGGATTACCACTTCGTGACGGTGTTCCACGAAATATTTGATCAGTTCCTTCAGGTTGAGCAGACGCGGACGGCCATGAACCAGGGCCACGTTGTTCACACCGAAAGAAGTCTGAAGCATGGTCATCTTGTAAAGCTTGTTGAGCACCACGCTGGCGTTGGCATCACGCTTGATGTCGATGACGATACGCATACCTTCGCGGTCGGTTTCGTCGTTCACATTCGAAATGCCTTCGATTTTCTTGTCGTTCGACAAATCAGCGATGCTCTTGATCAGCTCAGCCTTGTTCACACCATACGGAATCTCGGTCACTACAATCTTATCGTGTGTAGGATGCGATTCGATTTCGGCCTTGGCACGCATTACCACACGCCCGCGTCCGGTTTCGTAGGCATCGCGCACACCGCTGATACCATAAATATATCCTCCGGTCGGGAAATCAGGTGCCTTAATGTACTGCATCAGGCCGTCTACGTCGATTTCATTGTTATCGATGTATGCCACGCAAGCGTCAATGACTTCACGCAGGTTGTGTGTCGGCATATTGGTAGCCATACCTACGGCGATACCCGAAGCACCGTTCACCAGCAGGTTCGGGATGCGGGTCGGCATGACGGTAGGTTCCTGCAACGTATCGTCAAAGTTGTTGGTAAAGTCTACAGTCTCCTTATAAAGATCCTGCATCATTTCCTCACCAATCTTTTTCAGACGAGCCTCCGTATATCGCATAGCGGCGGCACTATCTCCGTCGATAGAGCCGAAGTTACCCTGACCGTCAACCAGCGGATAACGCATCGCCCAGTCCTGTGCCATACGCACCAGAGCACCATACACAGACCTGTCGCCGTGAGGGTGATACTTACCCAATACTTCACCTACGATTCTGGCTGCTTTTTTATACGGTTTGTCGGATGTATTTCCCAGTTCCATCATTCCGTAAAGAATACGGCGGTGAACCGGCTTGAATCCGTCTCTTACATCAGGGAGGGCGCGTGCCACGATTACTGACATGGAGTAATCAATGTACGACGACTTCATTTCCTCTTCGATGTTGATTTTTATAATTCTGTCTTGTTCTTGCATTTAATACATTATTAATTATACTTCCTTTCAAGGCTTGTAAAAAACCATGCTAAAGTACGACTTTTAGCGGATATACAAAAACTTTTCCACCAAAAATACGTATAAGCCTGCATTTGGAGACACTCATAGGAAATGTGGCACGCATTTTGTTAAATAGAAAGAAAGACTTGATGAAGAGTCTCTATAATAATGTATATTTGCAAGTCTATTTTGAATATAAACGATTGGAGAAGATATGAATTTGATGAGCAACGAATTTACACAACAAGTGTCCGACATCGTCGTTTACGGGAAAGAGGAGGCCAACCGCCTTCAGAACGACCATATCGAACCGGAACATCTGCTATTGGGCATCTTGCGCGATGGAGAGTGTAAAGCCGCCGAAATATTGAAATCGTTCTACCTCGACCTGAAAGGTATCAAGAACGAACTGGAAACACAATTACGGGAGAAGTCCATTCTGGAGAACTACTCACAGGACATCTCATTCAGCGAGGAAGCATCAAAAATTTGACATTAAGCAAATTAGAGGCACGATTGATGAATGACGAGAAAGTGGATACCCCGCATATTTTATTGGCCATTATGAGAGACAACCAGAATAACGCATATAAGATATTGGAAAAGAACGACGTAACTTACGAAAAAGTAATAGACCGCATAAAGCAGGAGGAAGCTCCTTTTGACGGACTGGATTTCAATGACGACGAAGAAGAGGAAGGCATCGGACGTCGCGGAAACGCGGACAAGAACAACGATGGCTTCGGTTCTTCCGCCAACCGCCAGACCACGCAGACCGAACAGAAACAAGCGGACGGTGGCACGCCCTACCTCGACAATTACGGTATCGACCTGACCAAGGCAGCCGAAGGTGGGAAACTTGACCCCGTGGTAGGCCGTGAGAAGGAAATTGAACGTATCGCACAGATTCTGAGCCGGCGCAAAAAGAACAACCCGATTCTGATTGGTGAGCCGGGTGTGGGAAAATCGGCCATTGCCGAAGGACTGGCGCTCCGTATCGTGGAGAAGCGGGTTTCGCGTGCCCTGTTCGGCAAGCGCATCGTTTCGCTCGACATGACGGCGGTAGTGGCCGGAACCAAGTATCGCGGACAATTTGAAGAACGCATTCGTGCCATTCTGACAGAAGTGAAGAAACATCCTGACGTCATTCTGTTCATCGATGAGATACATACCATCGTGGGAGCCGGCTCGGCGGCTGGTTCCATGGACGCGGCCAACATGCTGAAACCGGCACTGGCACGTGGAGAAATCCAATGCATCGGGGCCACCACCCTCGACGAGTATCGCAAGAACATCGAAAAAGACGGGGCATTGGAACGCCGCTTCCAGAAAGTGCTGGTAGGACCGACCTCACCGGAAGAGACCTTGCAGATTCTCCGGAACATCAAGGATAAATACGAGGAACACCATAACGTGACATATACGGACGAGGCGCTGGAGGCTTGCGTACGCCTGACCGACCGCTATGTGACCGACCGCTATTTCCCCGACAAGGCCATCGACGCTATGGACGAAGCGGGTTCTCGCATCCACCTCACTCACATCTCCGTACCTCAGGAAATTGAGGAGCAGGAACGATTGATTGAGGAAGCGCAACAACATAAGAATGAGGCCATTCGCTTGCAGAACTTCGAGCTGGCCGCCAGCTTCCGTGACCGTGAGAACCAGTACACGGAGCAATTGGAGCGCCTGAAGAATGAATGGAAAGAAAAGTTGAAAGACAACCGCGAAACGGTGGACGCGCCACAGATAGAGGAAGTGGTGTCCATGATTTCGGGCGTGCCCGTGCAACGTATGGCGCAAGCGGAAGGTGTACGATTGAAGGGGATGAAGCAGGCATTGCTTTCGAAGGTTATCGGACAGGACAAAGCGGTAGAGACACTGGTAAGAAGTATTCAGCGGAGCCGTGTGGGACTGAAGGACCCGAACAAGCCTATCGGTACGTTCCTTTTCTTAGGACCGACGGGTGTAGGAAAGACGCACCTGGCGAAAGAGCTGGCCAAGAACATGTTCGGCACTACCGACGCATTATCCGTATCGACATGAGCGAATACATGGAGAAATTCACCGTGTCACGTCTGGTCGGAGCTCCTCCGGGATACGTGGGCTACGAAGAAGGCGGACAACTGACAGAAAAGGTACGCCGTCATCCCTATTCCATCGTATTGCTGGATGAAATCGAGAAGGCTCACTCCGACGTGTTCAACATGTTGTTGCAAGTGATGGACGAAGGCCGGTTGACGGATAGTCTGGGACGGACCGTAGATTTCAAGAATACTATTATCATCATGACGTCCAACATCGGTACGCGCCAGCTGAAGGAATTCGGCAAGGGCATCGGCTTCACGGCACAGACCGGCGAGAACGAGAAGGAGCATGCCAACAGCTTGATTCGCAAGGCCTTGAACAAATCGTTCGCTCCGGAGTTCATCAACCGTCTGGATGAAATCGTGACCTTCGACCAGCTGGACATTGCTTCACTGGAGAAAATCATCGACATCGAGCTGGCAGGACTCTACAAGCGTATCGAAGGTTGTGGCTACCATCTCCTGCTCGACCAGGAGGCCAAACGTTTCGTGGCAGAAAAGGGCTACGACGTACAGTTCGGTGCCCGCCCGTTGAAACGCTCCATCCAGAATCACCTGGAAGACGGACTGGCAGAGCTGATTATCAACGAAGAACCGCAGACGGGCGATACCTTGCATGTGTGCATGAACGCCCAAGGTGACGGAATAGAAATGAAAGTAGAAAAAGCATAACGGAATTCTGACAGAATTTCGGCATACAGACAAAATGTCAGGTACAAACGTATCTGGCATTTTTTGTGTAGGGACTGGAAAAAAAAAATTTATTCGAACAATCATAAAAAACAAAGAGATATGCAAAAAGGTAATATCGGGGTTACAACAGAAAACATATTCCCCATCATAAAGAAGTTCTTGTATAGCGACCATGAAATTTTTCTCCGTGAACTGGTTTCCAATGCGGTGGATGCAACTCAGAAATTGAAGACACTGGCCGCTACGGGCGATTTTAAAGGTGAACTGGGCGATTTGACGGTACGTGTAAAAGTGGACAAGGAAAACGGTACCATCACCATCAGCGACCGTGGTCTGGGTATGACGGCCGAAGAAATCGACAAGTACATCAACCAGATTGCCTTCTCTGGAGCAAATGACTTCCTGGAAAAATACAAGGACGATGCCAATGCCATCATCGGTCACTTCGGTCTGGGATTCTACTCAGCCTTCATGGTAGCCAAGACGGTAGACATCGTAACTCTTTCTTATAAGGAAGGTGCCAAGGCCGTGAAATGGAGCTGCGACGGAAGTCCTGAGTTCACCCTCGAAGAAACAGAACGTAGCGACCGTGGAACCGACATCATCCTGCACGTGGATGAAGATTGCAAGGAATTCCTGGAAGAATCTCGCTTGCAGGGCTTGCTCACCAAGTATTGTCACTTCCTGGCCGTACCGGTAGCCTTTGGCAAAAAGAAGGAATGGAAAGACGGCAAGCAGGTAGAAACGGATGAAGACAACCTGATTAACGACACTTGTCCTATCTGGACCAAGAAACCGTCGGACTTGAAGGAAGAGGATTACAAGAAATTCTACCGCGACCTGTATCCGATGGCCGACGAACCGCTGTTCTGGATTCACCTGAACGTGGACTATCCGTTCAACCTGACCGGTGTGCTCTACTTCCCGAAAATCAAGAGCAACATCGATTTGCAGCGTAACAAGATTCAGTTGTATTGCAACCAGGTATATGTGACCGACTCAGTAGAAGGTATCGTGCCCGACTTCCTGACCTTGCTTCACGGTGTCATCGATTCTCCGGATATTCCGTTGAACGTATCTCGTTCTTACTTGCAGAGCGATTCGAACGTGAAGAAGATTCTACTTACATCACGAAGAAGGTATCCGACCGCTTGCAATCTATCTTCAAGAACGACCGTAAGGAATTTGAAGAGAAATGGGACGACCTGAAGATTTTCATCAACTACGGTATGCTGACTCAGGAAGATTTCTATGAAAAGGCTTCAAAGTTTGCTTTGTTCAAGGATACAGACAACAAGTACTACACCTTCGAAGAATACCAGACATTGATCAAGGATAATCAGACCGACAAGAACGGTAGTCTGATTTACCTCTATGCCAACAACCTGGACGAGCAGTACACTTACATCGATGCGGCCAAGAACAAAGGCTACAACGTATTGCTCATGGACGGCCAGCTGGACGTACCGATGATCAACATGCTGGAACAGAAGTTCGAAAAGAGTCACTTCACCCGTGTGGATAGCGACATCGTAGACCGCCTGATTGTGAAGGAAGACCAGAAGGGTGAAGAACTTCCGCACGACAAACAAGAAGTGCTCAGTTCTTTGTTCAAGGGACAGATGCCGAAGGTAAAGAAAACAGAATTCCACGTAGAAGCACACGCACTGGGCGAAAACAATGCGCCGATTGTCATCACACAGGCTGAATACATGCGCCGTATGAAAGACATGGCCAGCATCCAGCCGGGCATGAGTTTCTATGGTGAAATGCCCGATATGTTCAACCTGGTATTGAATAGCGACCACCGCCTGATCAAGCAGGTATTGAGCGATGCCGAAACAGCTTGTGCGGAAAAACTCGTACCAGTAGAATCTGAAATCGCCATGCTGACTCTCCGTCGTAACGAACTCCAGAAAGCACAGGAAGGAAAG
>ENA-OQHA01001024-OQHA01001024.1-human-gut-metagenome-genome-assembly--contig:-NODE-1024-length-11885-cov-1.803113_pt1 | contig 11885 bp, 12 predicted proteins | sample MGYA00242558_ERZ504707 | MGnify/ENA primary metagenome ERZ504707 (study PRJEB26092, sample SAMD00036197) | human gut metagenome | host: Homo sapiens | study: EMG produced TPA metagenomics assembly of... | reverse complement strand
TGCTTTTGCATGTAGAAACGAATATGCCTGAATATTGATTATGAAGAAATGCCGCCTATGTTTAAGATAACAGATACTCATTATGCGGCAACCTGGCTGCTGGATCCAAGAGCACCGCAGATCAAATCACCTGTGGGAGGAATCGTCCATGAGTAAAGAAATTTTATTGGATGTCAGGCATCTGACTCAGCAGTTTCATCTGACAAAAAAGATCAAGGTAAAGGCTGTAGATGATGTCTCATTTCAGATCCATAAAGGTGAGATCTTTGGTCTGGTAGGGGAATCTGGTTCAGGAAAGTCCACAGTTGCCAGATGTCTGATGAATATATATCAGCCGGCTCAGGGAGAAATCTGGTATAAAGATGTAAATATCTGCGACAAAAAGGAATTCAAAAAGCATAAAAAAATGCTGCAGACCCGCCGCCAGATGATATTTCAGGATTCCGCATCCAGTCTGAACCAGAAAATGAAGGTGTCAGATATTATTACGGAACCAATGAGAATCCAGCATATCACACCTCCGAGAGGAAGCTTTGTGAAGGAAGCTGCTTTTCAGATGGAATATGTAGGACTTGAGAACAGTTTCCTGGACCGTTATCCATCTGAATTATCAGGGGGACAGAGACAGCGAGTGGCCATAGCCAGATCTCTGTGTATGGAACCGGAATTTCTGGTGGCTGATGAACCGATAGCTTCCCTGGATGTGTCCATACAGGCACAGATCGTCAATCTGTTCCGTCATCTGCAGGAGGAGCATGGATTTACATTTCTGTTTATAGCTCATGACCTGGCTATGGTTGAGTATCTCTGTGACCGTGTGGGAGTTATGTATCATGGAAAACTGGTAGAACTGGCGCCATCAGAAGAATTGTATTCCAATCCGGTGCATCCTTATACAAAAACATTGCTGTCTGCAATTCCTGTTCCTGACCGATCAGGGAGAGAAAAAGAGTTCTGCAGTACTATGATGGCGAAGGAATGGAAAACAGCGTGTGGACAGAAGTGTCACCCGGACATTTTGCAATGCTTCCGGCTGAAGGAAAGGGGTGCAGTATATAATGAGACAAAAAAAGTTAGTCTACTATGGTAAAAAATGCCTGATATTCCTGATCTCAGTATTTATATTGTCTGTAGCTGTATTTTATGTAGCCCGTCTTGCACCGGGAGATCCGCTGATCTCCTATTATGGTGACCGTACAGAGAAGATGAGTCCGGAAGAACGTGAATGGGCTATGGGAAAACTGGGATTGAACGAACCGATTTCTGTGCAGTATGTGAAGTGGGTAAAAAATGCCTTTCATGGAGAATTTGGAATTTCATTTAAATATAAACAGGATGTGGTAGAAGTGATCGGCGGCCGTATTGGCAATACACTTGTACTTGGAGGAATCGGATTTATCATTATGTTTGCCGGAGCCTTGCTCCTGGGAATCCTGTGTGCCTGGTACGAAAACCGGCTGGCAGACCGGATCCTGTGTAAGCTGGGAACCATATCCAGTTGTATTCCTGAGTTTTGGATGGCTCTGGTCCTGATCCTTGTTTTTTCCGTAAATCTTAAGATCCTGCCAAGCAGTGGAGCTTACAGTACAGGAAATGCAGGAGATATCGGTGACAGAGTGCTGCATCTGATCATGCCTCTGACCATCGTGGTCATGGAGCATTTATGGTATTATGCTTACATGATCCGAAATAAGATCCTTGAAGAGGTTCGCGCAGATTATGTACTTTTGGCAAAGGCAAAAGGCCTGGATAAGAAAAAGCTTATGTTCAGACATTGTGTCCGAAATGTAATGCCTGCTTATCTGAGTATTATGGCCATTGCAGTCCCCCATGTACTTGGAGGAACCTATGTGGTAGAAAGTGTATTCTCTTATCCCGGAATCGGAGCTCTGTCCTATGAGAGTGCCAGATATCATGATTACAATCTGTTGATGCTGCTTTGTATGATGTCAGGAATCCTGGTTATTTTCTGTAATATCGTCAGTCAGACGATTAATGAACAGATAGATCCCCGTATGAAGGATGAAGTAATAACCGAGAAATCGGAGGTAGTAGAAGGATGACCAATCATTTATTTGAACTGGCAGGAAACAGAAAGACAGAAACCGTAATTCCCAAATCAAAGAAAAAGTGGTATCAGGGAAAACCCGTTGTTTCAGCAGCAATCCTGATTCTTATCGTACTGGGCTGCCTGTGTGCGGAACTGATCATGACAAAGGATCCTGCTTATATGGATCTGTTAAACTATAATAAAGCTCCTGACAGGGAGTTCCTTTTTGGAACAGATACTATGGGAAGGGATATTTTTTCCATGATTTGGTATGGAGGAAGAATCTCGATCTTGATCGGTGGATTAGCCACAGTTATTTCTACTTTTATTGCAGTGGTAGTCGGTGCCTTCAGTGGAGTGGCACCTGCCTGGCTTGATGAACTGATCATGAGATTTACAGAAATATTCTTAAGTATACCAACTCTGCTCCTGATCATTTTGCTGCAGGCTATTATGGGAGATGCCAATATCCTGAGTCTGTCCCTTGTGATCGGTGTGACCAGCTGGACCAGTATTGCGAAAGTAGTACGCACAGAGGTACGGCAGATACGAAACAGTGAGTATATTATCGCTGCAAGATGTATGGGAGCAGGATTCTTCCGTATTTTGTGGAAGCATCTGGTGCCGAACTTTTTCTCATCCATTATGTTTATGGTAGTCATGAATGTAAGAACTGCAATGATCTCTGAAGCTACTTTAAGTTTTATGGGTATTGGACTTCCGATAGAGGTTATCACATGGGGAAGTATGCTGTCTCTGTCAGATAAGGCATTAATGACAGGATCCTGGTGGATTATTCTGATTCCCGGACTTTTCCTGATCACCACAGTGCTCTGCCTGACCAATATAGGAAACGCCTGCAGAGAGCGGACAAACAGAAAAGAAAGTAATTTTTAAAATTTAACGGAAATCCCGCTGTCTTGTTGCTGATTTGTCTGAGTTATGGTATTATATAGTTATATTCAGCTAATATATACAAAAAAATCTATAAAAATAAGGCAGGAGTGGTCAAAATGTATCAGGAAGAATACAAACGCTGGTTGGCAGCAGATCTGCAGGATGCGGATCTTAATCCGGAATTATCCAAAATCGAAGGAAATGATGAAGAGATCAAAGATCGTTTCGCAGTAGCGCTGAAATTTGGAACAGCCGGACTTCGCGGAGTTCTCGGAGCCGGAACCAACCGTATGAATATTTATGTAGTTCGCCAGGCAACACAGGGACTTGCAAACTGGGTAAAAACACAGGGCGGTAATCAGACAGTAGCCATCAGCTATGACAGCCGTCTTAAGAGTGATGTATTTGCAAAAACAGCAGCAGGCGTACTGGCGGCAAATGATATCAATGTCAGAATTTATGACGCACTGATGCCTGTACCGGCACTTTCCTTTGCAACACGTTACTATGAATGCAATGCAGGTATTATGGTAACAGCATCCCACAACCCGGCTAAGTACAACGGATACAAAGCATACGGTCCTGACGGATGCCAGATGACAGACGATGCAGCTGCCATTGTATATGAAGAGATCCAGAAAACAGATGTACTTACAGGTGCGAAATATATGTCCTTCGCAGAAGGCGTAGAACAGGGAAAGATCCGTTTCGTAGGAGATGACTGTAAGCAGGCTCTCTATGAAGCTATCGAATCCCGTCAGGTTCGTCCGGGTCTCTGCAAGACAGCAGGGCTGAAACTGGTTTACAGCCCGTTAAACGGATCAGGACTTGTACCTGTAACTCAGGTATTAAAAGATATCGGAATCACAGATATCACAATCGTTCCGGAACAGGAATATCCTAACGGATACTTCACAACCTGCAGCTATCCGAATCCGGAAATCTTTGCAGCTCTGGAGCTTGGATTAAACCTTGCAAAAGAAACAGGCGCAGACTTAATGCTTGCAACTGACCCGGATGCAGACCGCGTTGGTATTGCAATGAAATGCCCGGATGGTTCCTATGAACTGGTAACAGGTAATGAGGTAGGTGTACTCCTTCTTGACTATATCTGTGCAGGCCGCATCGAAAAAGGCACAATGCCAAAGAACCCGGTAGCAGTGAAATCCATTGTTTCCACACCACTTGCAGATGCAGTGGCAGAGCACTATGGAGTAGAACTCAGAAGCGTACTTACAGGATTCAAGTGGATCGGCGATCAGATCGCGCAGCTTGAAGCAGCAGATGAAGTAGACAGATTTATCTTCGGATTTGAAGAGAGCTACGGATACCTTGCAGGACCATATGTACGTGACAAGGATGCTGTTATCGGATCTATGCTGATCTGTGAAATGGCTGCATATTACAGAAGCATCGGAAGTTCCCTGAAACAGAGAATGGAAGAGATCTATGCACAGTACGGACGTTACCTGAATAAAGTAGACAGCTTCGAATTCCCGGGATTAAGCGGAATGGATAAGATGTCAGCTCTGATGCAGGGACTTCGTGACAAACCTCTCACAGAGATCGCAGGTCATACTATAGTAAAAGTAACAGATTACCAGAAACCGGAAGAAACAGGACTTCCTGCAGCAAACGTACTGATCTACAAGCTGGATAACGGCGAGACAGTAGTTGTCCGCCCATCCGGAACAGAACCAAAGATCAAATCTATTACACAACTCTCGGCAAGAATCTGGAAGAGGCAGAAGCTGAGAAAGAAAAGCTTGCAGAAGCATTAAAACCGATCATGGCATAAGCAATTGTAAGCAGAACTGAATAAAATATACCAAACCGGAAAGGCTGTGCTCATTGGAGGTGCAGTCTTTCTTTTTGTAACCCGCAGGGGACTTACTGTTACTGTGAACGGAGTGAACAGTAACGACTTACTTGATTCGGTTAAATAGGATTGATATAATTAACACTCTTTGCTACAATAAAAAACAGCGAAAATAAGAATAAGACCGCTTATGAATGAAAGGAAAACATACTATGGAAGAATATGAAGTAATCAGCATTCCGGTATCTGACGGAACAGAACGGGATTTTGCAATCATGGATACCTTTGAATTTGAAGGACAGGGATATCTGGCAGTTTCTCTGATCGAAGGAGATGAGATCCAGGAGGGCGTTTACATTTACCGTTACCACAATGCAGAAGATGGAGATGTTGTGGTAGAGCAGATCACTTGCCTGCAGAATACAAAAGGTGACAAATTTACGAACAGATGTAAGCAAAAAATATCTCGAAAAGAACCTGCATCTTGTGATAAAATAAAAAGAAAATCAAATTTTGATTAATAAAAACAGGAGGAAAAACGATGGAAAAATCAACCGTTTATTTTACTGATTTCAGATGTCCGGTTGGCACCAGCCAGCTTGATAAATTGAAGAAACTCTGCGTTACAGCCGGAATCAAAGACATTGATATGGATGGAAAATTCGTGGCTATTAAAATGCATTTCGGAGAACTTGGCAATCTGGCTTTCCTGCGCCCGAATTACGCAAAAACAGTAGCTGATCTCTGTAAAGAGCAGGGAGGACTTCCGTTCCTCACAGACTGCAACACTCTTTATCCGGGAAGCCGTAAGAATGCACTGGAGCATCTGGAGTGCGCAAATCTCAACGGATTTAACAGCATTTCAACAGGATGCCAGATCATCATCGGTGATGGCTTACGCGGTACAGACGAAGTAGAAGTACCGGTAGTTAACGGTGAATATTGTCAGACTGCACTGATCGGACATGCGATCATGGATGCAGATATTTTTATCAGCTTAAGCCACTTCAAAGGACATGAAGCAACCGGCTTCGGCGGTGCACTGAAGAATATCGGAATGGGATGCGGAAGCCGCGCAGGTAAGATGAAACAGCATGCCAGCGGAAAACCTGCAGTAAATGAAGAACTCTGCCGCGGATGCCGTCGCTGTGCGAAAGAGTGCGGAAGTGATGCGATTACATATCCGAATAAAAAAGCAGTCATTGATTATGATAAATGTAAAGGCTGTGGCCGTTGTATCGGAGCCTGCGGTTTTGATGCAGTATACAATCCAAACAGCAGTGCGAATGAACTTCTTGACCGTAAGATGGCAGAATATGCACAGGCAGTCTGTCATGGCCGTCCGCATTTCCATGTAGCACTTGTTCAGGATATCAGCGAACTGTGACTGCCATGGCGAAAATGATGCACCAATCCTCCTGATATCGGAATGTTTGCAAGCTTTGACCCGGTTGCTCTGGACCAGGCCTGCGCAGATGCCTGTCTGAAAGCAACTCCGATCGAGAACAGCCAGCTTGGAGAACATCTGGCAAAACCTGACTGGCATTGCCACCACGACCATTTCAAAGATTCCAACCCGAACATTGAATGGCAGGCAACACTGGATCAGGCAGAGAAGATTGGTCTGGGAACCAGACAGTATGAACTGAAGATTGTGAAATAATATGTTTATCAGCAGTGGAAAATAAATGCGAAAAAGTAATAAACAAAAAGGACCGGATGAATGAACTATATTGTCTTTGACCTGGAATGGAATCAGAATCCTTCGGGAAAGAAAACACGTAACGACAGGCTTCCATTTGAGATTATCGAGATTGGGGCTGTAAAAGTAAACAGCAAAAAAGAAATAACGGATCATTTTCACCGACTGATCAAACCACAGGTCTATAAATGGATTCATGACAGCATCCATGAGGTAATTCATGTAGATTATAAAGATCTTATGAAAGGAGTGCCCTTTGAGCAGGCAGTCAGGGAATTTATTGACTGGTGCGGAGAAGACTGGTACTTTTTTACCTGGGGAAATCAGGACGTGATGGAACTTCAGAGAAATATGAAGTTCTATGGCCTGCTGGATCTGCTTCCCGGACCTGTGACCTATTATGATGTGCAGAAACTATACAGTATCAGTTATGATGACGGTACACACAGGTGTGCATTGGAGCATGCGATCGATGAGCTGAAAATAGAGAAATCCAGGGGATTTCACCGGGCGCTTGCAGATGCGTGGTATACAGCGAAAGTCCTGGAGAAAATAAATAACATAATCATCATCAATCATCCGTCACTGGATGTTTACCAGAATCCAAAGAAGAAAAAAGACGAGATACATATTTCCTATCCGGATCATGACAAATATGTATCCAGAGAATTTGCCACAAGAGAGCGAATCATGAAAGACCGCGAGGTGACCAGCACCAGATGTCCGGTCTGTCATCTGCCTGCAAAGCGCAAACTCCGATGGTTTATGAATAATCCAAAGGTTTATTACAGCATATCCAATTGTGAAGAACATGGCTGATAAGAGGCAAGATCCGCATCCGAAAAACAGAAGATGAGAAATATTTCGCTGTGAAGACATTGCGTTTCACAGATACAGAAGAAGCAGAGGAACTTCGTGAAAGAAAAGAAGTCCTCCGCCTCAGGCGAAAACTAAAAAGAAGCGTTGAGAAGGAAATCTGAAAGGATTTCCTTTTCATATTGCATTCCATATCCGACCATATGCCGTCTAAATAATATTTACTTTTAATTCGCTTTGGACCGACAGAATTGTTCAGAAGTTTCTGCTTCTTTACGAGCTGGCTCACATCGGTTCCTGTGGGGACAGTTACGTACACATGCCTCATATAATAGAAGGAACACAGATTATTCCAGTCCTTTAACAGGTGCTTTTCGCATGGGAGAAATACTGCCGGTACCGGATCGGTATCTATATTCAAGTCTACTTTTTCAAAATTGTCGAAGCCGTAATTCAGCAGAGAAGTTGTGTCAGGAAAAGCACGTTGTAGAATTCAGCACAACTGCAATGAGAATGGAATTTCCTCTCTTGGCATAGGTGACAAGCGTACTTCCCGCTGCATCGGTGTATCCGGTCTTTCCTCCCAGAACCCATCGTATGCATAAGACTGTCCGGGCATCATCTTATGGTGATTGAGAAGATAACGGGTTTCAGACTGCTTATTAGTCGGAGGAATCTCATAAACCTGTGTGGTCACAAATTTACGGAATCTGGGATTATACCAGGCTGCCTTTGCAATCTTCATCATATCACCTGCGGTGGTATAATGCGTCTCATCCGGAAGACCATTTGGATTATTAAAATGGGTGTTCTTACAGCCAAGCTGAGCTGCCTCTGGTTCATCAGTTCAACAAACTTCTTTACAGAACCGCTTGTTTTTTCTGCCAGAGCAAGAGCCATCTCATTGGCGGATTCCAGCATCAGAGCCATCAGGGCCTGCTCTACTGTGAAAACCTCTCCTGTTTCTGCGTAATGCTGGAGCTTCCGGCCTCAATCCCATAAGCCGCTTCCTGCGACATGGTGATCGTATCGTTCATATCCAGATATTCACAGGCCAGAAGAGCGGTCATGATCTTAGTGATACTGGCGGGATATAGCTTATCTTTGGCATTCTTGGAATAAAGAATAGTATCAGTGACTGCATCCATCAGTACTGCGGACTGTCCCTCGATATTAGGACCTGCGGGCCATCCTTTGACAGAATCGATATCTGAGGCCTGTGAATAGGTTTCCGAATGACCGGCTTCAGGAGTGGCAGAGGTCTCGGCAGCGTAAGTGACTGCAGGCTGGGAGGTCAGAATCCCTGCACAAAGCATTCCGGTGAGGAAACGTTTCATTAATTTATGAAATTTTGTTTTAAACATTTGAAATTACCCTTCATTAAATATACATAGTAGTTGCTTTCCATATCCTAGAGCGTGTCTGAAAAATCATTTCCGCAATCTGCACGCCCCACTTTGCGGGATATTTCACCCGAATTCAGTTGCCGTAGCCCGCTACGCGCCCTCATCCGGGCAAAATATCCCACAAATTGTGACGTACATCTTGCAGAAAGCCTTTTTCAGACACACTCTAGTACATCGTTTTAAATGACGTTCGGACAAAATATTCTACCTTATTATATCATTAATTACAATGCCTGTGTAAATTTATATGATAGTATGTTAACAGTGTGTTACTGTTCGGGAGTTTGACAGTAACCAGTGTTATTAAACAGTAAACAGGATTACCCTAATATTCAAAAAAATACTTGACACAGTGAATTTTGTGACCTTATAATGAATCCGCATAGTTAAATAAATGATATGTCCACAAACGTTGATGGAGAGAGTAACTGCAGGGGAAAGCAGACAGCGAACCGGGGAGGGTGTGAGCCCGGTGGTGAGTAAATGCAGTGAAGATCACTCCGGAGTTGCAGCTCTGAAGGGTGTACAGACAGGTAAGAGCTGACGGAAATCCCCGTTAAAAGATTCATGTATCGGCAGAGGATGCCCGTACAATGTAACAGGTGGTATAGCGAACGTCAATAAACCTTCGTCCTTTTACAAAAGGGCGATTTTTTTATGGGCTTATTTTCGTTCTTAAAGGACACCGGAAATATTTTTCAGTGTATATAAACGTCCTGCATATTTTCAGGTGTCTGATACAAATAATTTAAACAGGAGGTAAATTACTGTGTACCAGAAAGTTGATACGAACTTAAACTTTGTAGACCGTGAGAAAAAAGTAGAAGAATTCTGGAAAGAAAACCATATCTTTGAGAAAAGTATGGAGAACAGAAAAGAAGGAGAAACCTATACATTCTATGATGGACCGCCCACTGCAAACGGCAAACCGCACATCGGCCATGTACTTACCCGTGTAATCAAGGATATGATTCCGAGATACCGTACAATGAAGGGCTACATGGTTCCGCGTAAAGCAGGATGGGATACCCACGGACTTCCGGTAGAGTTGGAAGTAGAGAAGAAACTTGGTCTGGATGGCAAAGAGCAGATCGAAGAATACGGTATGGAGCCATTCATCAAACAGTGTAAGGAAAGCGTCTGGAAATACAAAGGAATGTGGGAGGATTTCTCCTCTACTGTTGGTTTCTGGGCTGATATGGAACATCCATACGTAACTTACTATGATGATTATATTGAATCCGAATGGTGGGCATTAAAAGAAATCTGGAACAAGGAAGCTTCTGTATAAAGGCTTCAAGATCGTTCCTTACTGTCCAAGATGCGGTACCCTCTTTCGCACAGGAAGTATCCAGGATACAAACTGTAAAAGAGCGCTCCGCAGTTGTAAGATTCAAGGTTGTTGGTGAAGATGCATACTTCCTTGCATGGACAACAACACCATGGACACTTCCGTCCAACGTTGCACTCTGCGTAAACCCGGATGAGACTTACTGCAAAGTAAAGGCAGCAGACGGATATACCTATTATATGGCAGAAGCACTCCTTGACAAAGTCCTTGGCAAACTTGCAAAAGAAGAAGGCGAGAAAGCATATGAAGTTCTGGAAACCTACAAAGGAACAGACCTGGAATACAAAGCATACGAGCCGCTTTTCGCATGTGCAGGAGAGGCAGCAGCAAAACAGAAAAAGAAAGCTCATTTCGTAACCTGTGATAACTACGTTACTATGAGTGATGGTACAGGTATCGTTCACATCGCACCTGCATTCGGTGAAGACGACAGCAGAATCGGACGTAACTATGAACTGCCATTCGTACAGTTCGTAGACGGACAGGGTAACCTGACAAAAGAGACACCATACGCAGGCGTTTTCGTAAAGAAAGCAGATCCTATGGTCCTCACAGATCTGGACAAAGAAGGCAAGCTCTTCGATGCTCCGAAATTCGAGCATGATTATCCACACTGCTGGAGATGTGACACACCACTGATCTACTATGCAAGAGAATCCTGGTTCATCAAGATGACAGCAGTTAAGGATGACCTGATCAGAAATAACAATACAATCAACTGGATCCCTGAGAGCATCGGTAAAGGACGTTTCGGCGACTGGCTTGAAAACGTTCAGGACTGGGGTATCAGCCGTAACCGTTACTGGGGAACTCCACTGAACATCTGGCAGTGTGAATGCGGACATATGCATTCCATCGGAAGCCGTCAGGAGTTATTCGAGATGAGCGGTGATGAGAAAGCCAAGACAGTAGAGTTTCACCGCCCATACATCGATGAGATCACACTGAAGTGTCCGGAGTGCGGTGGAGAAATGCATCGTGTACCGGAGGTTATTGACTGCTGGTTCGACTCAGGAGCAATGCCTTTTGCACAGCATCATTATCCATTTGAAACAAAGAATTATTTGAGCAGCAGTTCCCTGCAAACTTTATCTCCGAGGCAGTAGACCAGACCCGTGGATGGTTCTACTCACTCCTTGCAGAATCCACACTGCTCTTCAACAAAGCACCATACAAGAACGTAATCGTTCTGGGACATGTACAGGATGAGAACGGACAGAAGATGAGTAAGTCCAAAGGAAATGCAGTTGATCCATTCGATGCACTGAACAAATACGGTGCAGATGCCATCAGATGGTACTTCTACATCAACAGTGCTCCATGGCTTCCGAACCGTTTCCATGGCAAGGCAGTTGTGGAAGGACAGCGTAAATTCATGAGTACACTGTGGAATACTTACGCATTCTTCGTATTATATGCAGACATCGACAACTTCGACCCGACCAAATATGAACTGAACTATGACCAGCTTCCTGTAATGGACAAATGGCTGCTCAGCAGATTAAACACAACTGTTCAGGCTGTAGACAATGATCTGGCAAACTACAAGATCCCGGAAGCAGCAAGAGCACTCCAGGAATTTGTAGATGAAATGAGTAACTGGTATGTAAGAAGAAGCCGTGAACGTTTCTGGGCAAAGGGAATGGAGCAGGATAAGATCAATGCTTACATGACTCTGTACCATGCACTGGTAACCATTGCCAAGACAGCAGCTCCGATGATCCCGTTCATGACAGAAGAGATCTACCAGAACCTGGTAAGAAGCGTGGATAAAGATGCTCCGGAGAGTATCCATCTCTGCGACTTCCCAACTGTAAACGAAGCATGGATCGACAAAGATCTGG
>ENA-OQHA01001023-OQHA01001023.1-human-gut-metagenome-genome-assembly--contig:-NODE-1023-length-11890-cov-2.943977_pt1 | contig 11890 bp, 20 predicted proteins | sample MGYA00242558_ERZ504707 | MGnify/ENA primary metagenome ERZ504707 (study PRJEB26092, sample SAMD00036197) | human gut metagenome | host: Homo sapiens | study: EMG produced TPA metagenomics assembly of... | reverse complement strand
CATGCCATTGTAGATGCAAGGCTGGAAACGGAGTCACGTGTGAATGCAGTGGTTTATCCGGTTGCTCTGAATGGTCCGATCCTGACGATCCGTTCGTTTTCCGGATGATCCTATCACAATGGAAAAACTGATCGCTTTTGGAAGCATCACCGAAGAATGTGCACAGTTTTAAAAAAACTTGTTCAGGCAAGATATTCTATTGTGATCGGTGGAGGTACAGGCAGTGGAAAACAACATTCCTTGGAGCTGTTACAGAATATATTCCAAAAGATGAGCGCCTGATCACCATTGAAGATAATGCGGAGCTTAAGATCCGGGAATTGATAACCTGGTATGTCTGGAGGCAAAATGGCCAATATGGCGGGCGCGGTGTCAGTAACGATCCGAGATCTGATCCGGTCAGCCTTCGAATGAGGCCGGACAGGATAATTGTAGGGGAAGTCCGTGGAGGAGAGGCAGTGGATATGCTGCAGAGCCTGAATACGGGACATGATGGAAGCCTTTCAACACTTCATGCAAACAGCAGTCAGGATATGCTTTCCCGAATTGAAACGATGACATTGATGGGGATCGATCTTCCCCTGGAAGCGATCCGAAGGCAGATCGCTTCGGGGTAGACATTCTGGTACATCTCGGGCGTATGCGGGATAAAAGCAGAAAGCTGCTGGAAATCACAGAAGTATGTGGATTTGAAAACGGAGAGATCCAGACCAGGCCGCTGTATCGCTGGGAAGAAGGAAAGGGACTTGTAAAAACCGGAGAACTTTTGCATTGTGAAAAAATGAAACGGGCAGGAATCAGACTATGAAAGAGCGGAAAGGAAAGAATCAGAAATGGAGATCTACGAGGAAAGATTACAGGATGTATCATTTTACGGGGAAGGAGACCGCAAAGTATCTTCTGGAGGGAGCTGCCGTATGCGCTGCAGCCGACTATCTGTTTTATCAGAGCCTTCCTGTGTTGCTGTTTATGCTTCCAATACCAGTGCTTTTTCTGAAAATGCAGAGGAAAAAATGCACTGCACGGCAGCAGAGGGAGCTGAATTACCAGTTCCGGGATGCTCTGACGGCCATGAATGTGGCGGTACAGGCCGGCTATTCCGCGGAGAATGCGGTGCGTGCCAGTGTAAAGGATCTGGGGAGACTTTATGAAAAGGGAAGTGATATCCTGGATGAATTTCGGTATATCGAAAGCCAGCTGCGTCTGAGTGTTCCGGTAGAAGAGCTGTTCCTGGATCTGGGAAAACGCAGCGGAGTGGAAGATATTGAAAATTTCGCAGCAGTATTTTATACAGCAAAAAGAACAGGCGGGGATATGACGCAGGTGATCCAGAAAGTAGCCAGAATGCTTAGTGATAAGATCGAGGTAAAAAAGAGATTGAGGCAACGCTGGCCGCAAAGAAATCGGAACAGATGGTTATGAGTATCATGCCGGCCGGTATCATTTGTTATCTGAAACTGACTTCGCCGGGATTTTTGGATGTACTTTATGGGAATCCTTTCGGAATCTGTGCCATGACAGTTTGTATGGTGATCTATGGCTTGTCTTACTGGCTGGGTGTGAAGATCGTAGACATAGAAGTGTAGGTGAGGATAATGTGGATACATATTTTGATATTTATGGTGATCCTTGGGGTGTTTCTGGCAGGAAAAATGGGGCGGCTGCCTCCGGAAGCCGGAAATCCGGAAGAAAAGAAACTGTTTATATGGATAGCGCTTACCGGAAATATCATCGGTATGCTCCTGACATTTCAAAGCGGCGGAGATAAGGTTTATTCATCCGGATACCGTATGGAAAAAGAGGAGACAGGTGCTTATGAAGAGAAATTCAAAGTATCTGTAGACGGAGAAGAAGCTGGTTCCCTGTATGTGCAGGTGCCGGAAAAAGAAACAGAAGGATCCGAAGAAGAACCGGAAACAGAACTTAGCGAAGAACAGCAGCGCGAGAAAGAGCTGCAGGATATGATCGTACAATATAATCAGAAAAAAAACGATCCGCAGTACTATTATCTTCCAGATGAATGGAATGGAAAACATCTTGAATGGGAGCAGCCAAAAGACAAAACAGGAAACCTGCTTTCAGCTCTTGGCCTGGCAGCAGCGGCAGCAGCCGTCATTGCAAAAAAACGGGAAGAACAGAATGCTCAGATAAAAAGAAGAGAACAGATGCTGATGGATTATCCGGGACTGATCATGAAATTTACCCTTCTGGTGCAGGCAGGCTTAACTGCCAGAAAAGCGTTCCAGAAAATAGCGCTGGATTACGGAAAGAGAGAAGATGGTAAAAAACGTGAGGCTTACGAAGAAATCCAAGTAGCCTGTTATGAGATGGACAGTGGGATTTCCGAAGCAGAGGCTTACCGGAGATTTGGAGAACGGTGCGGACAGGTAAAGTATAAAACTCTGTCAACACTGCTGATCCAGAACCTCCAGAAAGGAAGCAGGTATCTGGCCGATCTGCTGGAAAAGGAATCCGTGGAAGCCTGGGAGGAGCGAAAAAGAAAAGCAAGAGTGTTGGGAGATACAGCAGCAACAAAACTGCTTTTTCCGATGGTCCTGATGCTCCTGGTGGTGATGGCGGTGATCATGCTTCCGGCATGTCTTTCCTTTTACGGAGGTAGGACCGGAGAGCAGAGAAAGGAAATGTGAGGTGACAAATGAAAATATGTGGAAGTATGTAAAAGAATTTGCGATGGAAGAGGATGCGGTGGGTGTTGTGGAGATCATCCTGATTCTGGTGGTTCTGATCAGTCTGGTCATCATCTTTAAGGAACAGCTTACAGCACTTGTTAAAAAAATCCTTACAAAAATCACAAAACAAAGCAACACGATCTGAAAATGAGAAAAAACGGTGATATCTGCTGATATTTCCGTTTTGGAAAGGAGAGGTACCCCTTGGCAGGAAATGTGAAAAAAGGCAGCATTACGATCTTTCTGGCTCTGATCTTGAGCCTGGTTCTTTCTCTTGTGTGTGCCAGCATTGAATCTGTACGCATGGCAGCTGCCAGGACACAGATACTTAACAGTATGGATATTGGCTTATATTCCTTATTTGGACAGTATGACCGAACGCTTTTGGAAGATTATGAGCTGTTTGCACTGTATGCAGGTGGAAAAGAAGAACTGGATATGGCTTCTGTATATGATGATTTTCAGACTTATATGAAACCTGTATTGAAACAGAACAGTCAGAAACTGGAGCTTCTCCAGGGCGGATTCAATGGTTATCAGCTTCTGAGCGACGGAAAAGGCGAGATTTTTTACCAGCAGGCTGTTCAGTATATGCGTGAAACTCTGGGAAGCCAGGGGGTACAGACTCTTCTCGGAAAACTGAAGGATCAGGAAAAGAAGACAGAGGATGCAGAGAAAAAAGGAGAACAGGCAGAAAATAAAGGAACGTTGGATTCCTATGATTCTGCTATTACGGACGCCGCGCAGAAGAGCGAAGAAGCCAAAAAAGAACAGGAACAACAAAAAAACCAGGGAGATTTTTCGGATGCAGGAAATGGGGATGATTTTACCGGCGGTGTTGATGAAAGCGTGGAAATCCTATTCCAATCATCAGAAGAGTCCGTAAAATGGGACTTCTTGATCTGGTAGTACCATCCGAACGGGGAATATCGGATGCGGTTACAGACAGAAAAAGCCTTACATCCGGAAGAAAGCTCCAGACAGGACTAATGTTGGATACGGATATACGATCCGATAATTCGTATACGTCCGGAATATTGTTTGGACAGTATCTGTTAAAGAAACTGGGAAATTATCGAAGACCGGCAGCGGCGGGCTTAAATTATCAGGTGGAATATATTCTTGGAGGGAAGAACAGTGATCGGGAAAATCTGAAGTCCGTGGCAGGAAAACTTCTGGTGATCCGTCAGGGGGTTAACATGGCGTATCTGCTTTCAGATGGTGGAAAACGGATACAGGTCGAAACACTGGCGCTGGCGATTGCATCAGGTTTTCTGATCCCACCGGCGGCAGCAGTGATCGAAGCGGCACTGATCTTTTGCTGGGCATTTGCGGAGAGTATTCTGGATGTCCGGGAACTTTTTGCAGGAGGACATGTACCTCTTATAAAAAATTCCTCAGACTGGCAGCTGTCTTTGAGTAATCTGCCAATATCCTGGACAAACTGGATTCTTCAAGAAAGGATGCAGGGAATGGAATGTCTTATGAGGATTATCTTCAGGTTCTGCTTATGGCGAAAGGAAAACAGGATAAAGTTCTGAGAGGAATGGATATGATCGAGTGCTCTGTACGTGAAAAGGGAAAAAGACCGGGTTTTCAGATGGATCACTGCATCACTGCCATGGAAGCGTCTGCAGATGTAAAAGCAAACAGACGGAAAATATTTACAGTTACACGTCAGTATGCGTATGAATAGAAAGAGAGGTGTACAGGGATGCTTTTTCAGAAAGAAAAAGAAGATAAAAATCAGATAAACAGACTGGATCAAAAAAGAGAAAGGCGCTCTCGAAGAGCTTTTTTCCTGCTTTCCCCGATAAGCCGGAAAACGCTTTCTGGAAAAGTATCCCTGTGCACCTTTCTGAAAAAAGCAAGTCTCACTCTGGAGACTGCGATGGCTTTGCCGCTGTTTTTTTTCGGAGTGCTCACGCTGCTTTCTTTTATGGATATTTATAAGGTACAGACGGAGCATCTGACCGGCTTGTGCCAGAAAGCAAAGGAAGCAGGTATGTATGCGTATGGTGCCGGCGGTTCAGGTACAGAAACGATCACATTGCCGGACGTATATTCCTATCAGCCATAGGCGGTCTGATCCCGCTTCCTAAAATATGGTTCCATAATACGGTAAAGGTTCATACGTGGAATGGTGTGATATACGAAAATGGAAAGGATACAGTGGAGAGCCAGCCTATGGTGTATGTGACAGAATCAGGAAGTGTGTATCACAGAAAACTGGGGTGCAGTTATCTGAATCTGTCTGTTCAGCAGATATCAGGCTCTTCGGTTAAAGCTTTAAAAAATGCATATGGAGAAAAGTATCAGGCCTGTGAGCTGTGCAGTCGTGGGCAGGAACCGGCCGGAGTGGTATATATCACAAAAAAGAGTAACCGTTTTCATAACAGGGAAAGCTGCAGCGCATTGAAACGATCTGTACGGATGGTGAAAGAAACAGAGGTTTCCGGTGAAATGAGTGCCTGCGGGCGATGTGGCTGAAGGGAGAGATCATGAGCAGTGTAAAAATTTGCATGACTGTACTTCTTGGAATTAATACATGGACAGATATCCGAAAAAAAGAAATCTGTTTACCGGTGCTTTTTATTTTTCTGGCAGGCGGGATCCTGTGGCGAATCAGGCAGGGACTTCTCTGGCCGGCAGGGATTATTTCCATGGGAATTGGAGTATTTATAATTTTGATCGCTTTGATCAGTGGAGGAATGGTCGGATTTGGAGACGGATTGCTAATACTGACAATGGGCTCTGTGCTGGGAGCCGGAGAACTGGCAGGGATCCTCTGTGGGGCATTATTGTTGTGCGGAATCTACTCAGGCATTGAGTATCTTATGCTAAAAAAGAGTCGAAGTGAGGAAATTCCTTTTGTACCGTTTCTGCTGATCGGATATTTGGGAGGGATATTTTTGTGAGAAAAATAAAAAAGGGGAGCTTTACAATAGAAGCTGCATTGCTCATGCCTCTGGTGCTTATGATACTGATCGGAGTGCTGTATCTGGATTTTTTTGTACATGACAGAGCATATCTTACTGCGGCAGCTTATGAGGCAGCAGTCAACGGCAGTATGGAAGGATATAAAAAGAAAGGGAACATAATATGAAAAGGCGGATATACAGGGTAGAATGCTGGGAGATATCGGGCTGCCGGGAGGAGAGAATCTGAGCATGCAGACAAATGCAGGAAAAACTGTGAAAGTAACTTACAGACTGGAAGTACCTGCCGGGTTCCTGGGGCAGAAATGGAAGCTGGAAGTCAGTGGTAAGGCAAAGCCTCTGCGGCCTGTGGGATGGATCCGCAAGGTAAAAGGAACTGTGGATATGCTGGGAGAGGTGACGCCATAAAATGAGAACGGAATATAAAAGAGATATGAATCATAATTACCTGATCCTGACAGGAGAAGAGAGGATTGATACAGATTCTTACCAGGTAAGGATGATCGTGGCCAATGCTGTGCCTGATCTTCTTCAGTGTCGGATACAGGGAATCGACGGAAAATTCATGGTGTATTATGATATAACTTCCAGGCATTCCATGACTGCACTTTTTGAGGAAAAAAAGATGGATCTGGAGTCGCTTCAGGTGATACTGGGAGGCTTTATACAGATCATGGAAGAAATGTCCGAGTATCTTTTGAATCCCTGTCAGCTGATCCTGGAACCGGAATATATCTATCTGGATGCGGAAAGAAAAAGTGTCCGATTTTGTTATCTTCCGGGATTTCATGGGGAAATACAGAAACAGTTTCAGAGTCTTGCGGAGTATATCCTTCCAAAGCTGGATCATGAAGACGGAAAAGCGGTCATGTTGGGATATAATGTATACAGACGTGCACTGGAGGACAGTTTTCATCTGGAATACATCAAGGAAGAGTTATATAAAATATGTATCAGTGACGAGGAAGATTTTTCTCCATATGAAAAAAAGAAAACAGTGTCCAGGAAGAAAACAGGATGACGGAGGAGGAAAAAGCAGAGGATCTGTGGCAGGTGGAAGGCTGGGAAAGAGCCAGTGTGTCCGGAAATGAAAAACAGAAAAAATCTTCAGCGGACTCACAGAAGCGGAAAACAAACAAAATATGGAAGCCAGTGGCTGGATTTGGTGCAGCATTGGTGCTTCTTCTGGGAATTACGGCAGGAATGGCCGGCGGATATATTCCAAGAATAAGCAAAGAAATTTTTCTTCTGGGAATTCTTGCAGCAATGATACTGGGGATGCTGAGCTATATTCTGATCAAAAAAGTCTGTGGAAAAAAGAAAAAACTGGATACGCCGGTGCCTGAGCAGAAATATGGTGCGGCGGAAAAAGAGGCAGCTGTATATTCTGAAGATCAGAAAGAATCTGGTACGCTGTCAGGGAGCAATGCCGGTGACAGCAGAAAAGAACTGGAAAAGATCAAAAAATATCCCGACAAAAGCGGAAGATTTTTTAGATGGATTTGGTGAAACAGTAGTTCTTTCGGCAGGTGCATCCAAAGGTCCTGCTACATTAGTAAGCCGGGAACCGGGGGAATTGGCTACCATTTATCTGGAAAGAGATATCACAGTGATCGGAAAACTGGAAACTGCGGCGGATGCAGTGATCAATATACCAACTGTCAGCAGGATCCATGCCAAGATCCGAAAAAGGGAGGGGCATATTATCTGGCAGATCTGAACTCCAGAAATGGGACTTCTGTAAATGGACAGCTTCTGAAAACAGGAGAAGATTATTTGCTGGAGGATGAGGATGAAGTCGATTTTGCACAGGCCCGTTATATTTTTTTGAAATAACAGAGCGAAAAATCCAGTTTTGTATCGTACTAATATGGGACCGTAGGTTGTCCGCCTGATGAAAATCTGTTAAAATAATGAAATAAATTCGAATTTTCAGATTATAACAGCGAGTTATGGGAAATATTTCCGGAACCGCTGTGGAAAGAGGCCGGAATTGGAAGAAATAAAAAAAGAACCTGTGACAGTTTTACTGATCCTCATAAATACGCTGATCTTTCTTGTGGTGGAATTTACCGGCGGCTCGGAGAACGGGCAGCATATGCTGGAATGCGGTGCTGCTTATGCACCGCTGATCCTGGAACAGGGACAGTGGTATCGGTTGTTTAGCAGTATGTTTCTGCATTTTGGTGCGCCGCATCTGATCAATAATATGCTGGTTCTGTTTGTGCTTGGCCAGAGACTGGAACCGGTAACAGGAAAGATAAAATTTTTTCTGATCTATATATTTGGTGGTCTGGGCGGAAATATGCTCTCTTTGTTTTTTGATATGTATGCAGGAAACGCTTCTTTATCTGCAGGAGCTTCCGGAGCTGTTTTTGCAGTCATGGGCGGTATGATCTATGTGATCATACGGCACAGAGGAAGAGTGGCGGATCTGACTGTCAGACAGATGCTTATCATGGCCGCATTTTCACTGTATTTCGGATTTGCAAGTGAAGGCGTAGATAACGTAGCGCATATAGGCGGTTTGTTGAGTGGTTTCCTGATCGCTGTAATTCTTTATCATCCCAGAAAAATATGGAAAACAGTTCCCTGACCGGGAGCGCTCTCAAGCGTGATGTCTCCACTGTGTGCCTGAGCGATCTGTTTTGAAACAGCAAGGCCAAGGCCGGTCCCGGATTCTTTGGTTGTAAAAAATGGCTGAAATATCGTAGCCTGCTGTTCCTTTGAGATTCCACATCCGTTATCCCGGATATCAATGCGGATGCCGGAATTTTCCGGAATGACAGAAAAAGAAATCTTTCCTCCGGGAATAGGAACGGCTTCCCATGCGTTTTTCAGAAGATTCAGAAGCATCTGCCGGACACGGATCCGGTCAAGAGCCATCGGTGGCAATGAATCCGGAATATCTGTTTCAAGTGTGATCTCCAGATAATCCAGAGTAGGTTTTATGGAGGAAAGGATCGTTTGGAGGTAGCTGCAGGTGTCAATGTTTTCTCTTTTGACATGGCCTGCATTATTAAATGCAGAAAGTTCATCAAGAAGTTCTTTTACATAATCAAGATTATCCATAACATCATCCCAGTGCTCATATTCTTTGACCTCAGGATGTGCAGATGCGATCATCTGGAGTCCGCTGTTAATAAGAGTCAGAGGATTCCGGAGTTCATGTGAAAATTTTGAAAGTGTATAATGAAAATCGTTTTTCAATTTACTGACTGTAGTATCGTTGCACATATTATCACCTCGAAAAAATATTAACATCAGAAATTTCAAATATCAACAAGAACAGTATTGAAAAATTCGAGAAAATACGACAAAATAAGAATATAGATAAAATAATTTTGCAAACAAGGAGGACAAAATAATGGGAGATTGCATATTTTGTAAAATCGCAAATGGAGAGATTCCATCAGCAACACTTTATGAGGATGAGGAATTTCGCGTGATTTTGGATCTGGGACCGGCAAGCAAAGGACACTCATTGATCCTGCCGAAAAAGCATGCAGCGAATATTTATGAACTTCCGGATGAGACTGCTGGAAAAGCAATGATCCTGGCTAAAAAAATGGCAGGAAAGCTGAGAGATGCACTGAACTGTGATGGATTTAATGTTGTGCAGAACAATGGAGAGATCGCAGGACAGACTGTGTTTCATTTTCACATGCATCTGATTCCGAGATATGAGGGAGATGGTGTTGGTTTAACCTGGAAACCCGGAGAACTCAGCGATGAGGTGAGAGATGAAATCTTAAAGAAAATTAAAGAATGACAAATAGCCACTAAAGAGGAAAAATGAATAATCAGACATTTGAAGAGTTTTATCTTAAATACCGAAAAATATCCAGAGGGTATGCGTATGGGGTTCTCCATGACTGGAGTACTGCTGATGATGTCAGTCAGGATGTACTTTACAAAATGTATACTATAAAGGATGGCCTGAATATTGATAATGAAAAGATGATGTTTTCTCTGATCAAGAGGGCATCTATGAATAAGGCTTTGGATTATATAAAGAAATCAAGCTCCAAACATGAGTTTGTCTGTCAGGAAGAAGTTGCGGCATTTCTGGAAGAACAGAATTCGGTCGATGCGGAAGAGGTATTTCTGCGTAAAGAGAAGAAAGAATTTATGTATATGGTGCTGAGAAGATTTCGAAAGAAACAGCCGATAAATTATGAGATTTTAATTCAGGTCAAATATCTGGAGATTTCCGTTGAAACAGTTGCAGAAGAATATGGTCTGACGAAAAGTGGTGTCAATAACAGGATATATAAAGCGAAGCGCTGGCTGCAGGAAGAATTTCGCAAAGTATACGAATAAAAGAAAACCCTGCCAGCCGGAAGGGAGTGGCAGAGTTTTCATATGGCTGTTGTGGAAATATAGTCAGGCTCTGGCGCATTCTTCAATAAGATCAGTGATCTTACTGATGGAATCTACCTGGCCGTTTCCTGCCATAGCATCTGTATATTTCTGACGATCGGTATAGAGCTGGCGGATGGTTTCCAGAAGCTTTTCTTCTGTAATCTCCTCTTCTTCCAGCACTTTACTGAAGCCCTGGCGTTCGAAGGATCGAGCGTTAAGGATCTGGTCACCACGACTGGCTTTTGCAGAAAGCGGGATCAGAAGATTTGGCTTATGAAGTTCGCGGATCTCACAGATTGCGTTAGCGCCTGCGCGGGAGATCACGATATCAGCATGGCAAACAGATCCGGAAGCTCGTCCTGGATATATTCATACTGGACGTATCCGGCAGTACCGTTGAGAGATTCATCGGTTTTTCCCTTTCCGCAGAGATGAACAACCTGGAATTCCTTCAGAAGTTCAGGGAGGATCTTGCGGACATTATCATTGACAGAAGCAGCTCCCAGACTACCACCGATAACCATAAGTACCGGTTTGTCAGCAGTGAAACCACAGAATTTACGACCGTTTTCCGCATTTCCGGAAAGAAGTTCCTGGCGGATCGGAGTTCCTGTAAGAACTGCTTTGTCAGCTGGAAGATTGGCGACTGTCTCAGGAAAATTACAGCAGATTCTGGATGCAGAAGAGAGACAGAGTTTATTGGCAAGACCTGGAGTCATGTCGGACTCGTGGATCAATGCGGGGATTTTTAAACGTTTGGCCGCGATCACAACGGGAACCGTAACGAAACCGCCTTTAGAAAAAACAACGTCCGGTTTCAGCTCTTTCAGAATCTTTCTGGCCTGGCTGAATCCCTTCAGTACACGAAACGGGTCAGAGAAGTTTTTGAGATCGAAGTAACGTCTCAGCTTTCCGGATGAGATTCCATAATATGGGATTCCAAGTTCTTCGATCAGTTTTTTTCGATTCCTTCGTAGGAACCGATGTAGGAAATCTTATAACCAAGCTCCCTGAGCTTTGGAATCAGGGCAATATTTGGAGTTACATGTCCGGCAGTACCACCGCCGGTAAGTACGATGTGTTTCATTTGGATTCCTCCTGAATAGTCATATACTATCATTAAATATGAACTCTAACGGAGGAATTGTCAAGGAAAGATAGGATTACAGGAGAAAAATAATGGAAAATTTCAGGGACGCTGAACTGAAAAAATGGTTGGCAGAAGAATATGAAAAAGAAACCGAAGAGATGGAAAAAATCCTGTTTCCAGATGGAGTGATTCCTGATGATGGAGAAACAGAAGAGGAGGCAAAGGCTGCTTATCAGAGGCTTGTAGAAAGACTGAAAGCAGATGGTGTTTACAAAGAAGACGAAACTGACAGTATTAAAACTGATGATTATAAAGAGAATGTAAAAATCGTTTATCTGCCCGAAAAGAAAAGTCATAAAGCAGCTCGCGTAGCGGCAGCAGTACTTGTATGCTCAGCCGGTATCTTCGCTGCAAGCATGACCAGCCAGGCGAACAGGAGTTATTTCCTTGATTCTGTGAGGTATTGGGTTGGAGATGATACGAAGATTGTAATAGATAACGATAGAAAGAGTGAGAAAGAATATGAAGACGAACAAAAGGCAATCGATGATATAGAAGAGAAATTGGATATTGATTTGCCATATTTAATGTATCGTCCTCAAGGTTTCAAATTTAAAGACTACAATGTCAGTAAAGACTTTGAATATGCTTTATTGCAGTATGATTATGAGGATACAATTTTAACGGTATATGTTAATAAATATGATAAAGGAACTAAAAGCAGTGGTGCAAGTTTAGATGGAAAAGAAATAGAAACTATTAAATTACCGGAGGAGGAAATTCGTATTGAGGTAAAAAAAATAATG
>ENA-OQHA01001022-OQHA01001022.1-human-gut-metagenome-genome-assembly--contig:-NODE-1022-length-11893-cov-2.484022_pt1 | contig 11893 bp, 19 predicted proteins | sample MGYA00242558_ERZ504707 | MGnify/ENA primary metagenome ERZ504707 (study PRJEB26092, sample SAMD00036197) | human gut metagenome | host: Homo sapiens | study: EMG produced TPA metagenomics assembly of... | reverse complement strand
GCCACCGGCTCGTTCTTGATGCCGCGGGTGCACTTGCCCTCGCACTGGCTCTCCTGCGGGCATACACGGCCGCAGACAGCGGGCAGGGAAGAGGAGCGGTTGATCACCTGATAAGCGGCTTCAAAGTCGCCCTCGGCCACATGGCCGATGAACTCGGGGATATCGATGCCCACAGGGCAGCCGGTCTGGCAGGGTTTGTTCTTGCAGTGCACGCAGCGCTTTGCTTCGTTCACGGCCATTTCTTCGGTGTAGCCAAGTGCAACTTCCTTAAAGTTCTTGTTGCGCACATTGGGGTCCTGCGTGGGCATGGGGCACTTCTTCGGGTCCATATTGAAAGCCATCTTATTTTACCTCCTGATTGAGCAGATTGCATGCCGCTTCACGGGCGTGTGCCTCAAACGGGGCGGTACATGGTGCCGCGGGCCATTGCCTCATCAAATCCACCAGATCGCCGTCAAAGTCGGGGCCGTCCACGCAGGCGAACTTGGTCTCGCCGCCAACGGTCAGGCGGCAGCGCCGCACATGCCGGTGCCGTCGATCATAATGGGGTTCATGGAGACGATGCTCTTCAGCGTGCTTCTGGCAGGTCTTGACAACGAATTTCATCATAATCAGCGGGCCGATGGTGATGACCAGATCATACTGGTTGCCGGCGGCCACCAGCTCGTCCAGAGCGGCAGTGACCACACCCTTGGTGCCGTAGCTGCGTCATCGGTCATAATGCGCAGCTCGTCACTGCAGGCGTTGAACTCGTCCTCGAGGATGAGCAGATCCTTATTGCGGAAGCCGATGACGCTGTGGACGGTGCAGCCCTGGTCGTGCAGCTCCTTGGCAATGGGCAGGGCGATGGCGCAGCCCACACCGCCGCCCACAACACAGACCTTTTTCAGGCCCTCGGTCTCGGTGGCGCGGCCCAAGGGGCCCACAAAGTCATGGACGCTGTCGCCTGCGTTCAGGCTGTTCAGCTCCATGGTGGTGCCGCCCACGATCTGGAAAATGATATCCACAGTGCCCTTTTCACGGTCGTAACCGGCCACGGTCAGGGGGATGCGCTCGCTGTCCTCAAACGGACGCACAATGATGAACTGGCCCGGCTTTGCCTTTTTGGCAATGAGCGGGGCTTCAATGACCATCTTTGTCACGGTGGGGTTCAGCGCGACCTTTTCAGTGATCTTGTACATTGCGGTTGCTCCTTTTTTCTGGCAAAATCTCGGCACAAAAACACGTCTGCCCGCCCGCGCGGCACAGCAGACGTGTTTTTGTGCAACTTTTTGACAAGTTTATTATAACCTCTTTAAGAAGGGAAAGCAACCGAATTTTCTTTGTGTCTGCCGCCGCAAAGCTGAAACATTTCGGTTTCATTCCGGTTTCGGCTTTGTTTTTGAAAAACAGGCGCAGACAGGCGTGTTTTGCAAAAAGTCTGATTTTTTGGAAATTTGTTGTTGACAAAGCCTGCGTTTTACGCTATAATAGCCAACGTCGCCGGGAGCGAAACCCCGGCAGACCACATGAAATGTGCGGCCGTAGCTCATCTGGTAGAGCGCCACCTTGCCAAGGTGGAGGTAGCGAGTTCGAGCCTCGTCGGCCGCTCCATTTTGTGGAAGTTTAGCTCAGCTGGGAGAGCATCTGCCTTACAAGCAGAGGGTCAGCGGTTCGAGCCCGTTAACTTCCACCATGTGGCCCGGTAGCTCAGTTGGTTAGAGCACCAGCCTGTCACGCTGGGGGTCGTCGGTTCGAGCCCGATCCGGGTCGCTGCTGCTTCTCTGGAAGCAGCTTATATGCCTCTGTAGCTCAGTCGGTAGAGCAGGGGACTGAAAATCCCCGTGTCATTGGTTCGATTCCGATCGGAGGCACTTTATATGCGGCCGTAGCTCATCTGGTAGAGCGCCACCTTGCCAAGGTGGAGGTAGCGAGTTCGAGCCTCGTCGGCCGCTCCAGACAAAACAAGCCACTGCAAAACATGATTCGTCGTGTGATGCAGCGGCTTTTTTGTACGTTGAAAGCTTTTTTGGAATTGGAAAAGGAGGGAAAAACGCAGTGATATTCGGCAAGTACATCAACCGGTATTACCTCAAGCATGCTCCCGTACTGCTGCTGGGCCTTGCCGCCCTGCTGACGGTGGATTACATCCAGCTTTTGATCCCGCAGCTCTACCGGCTGGTCATCAACGGGGTGAACCTTGGCCAGGTGGTGGTGAACGGTGAGACGCTGCCCTTTACCAAGGAAGTGCTGCTGCAGCACATCTGCCTGCCCATGATCTGGATCGTGGTGTTGATGGTCATTGGACGCTTTTTGTGGCGCATCTGTTTCTTCGGCTCGGCGGTGCGGGTCGCGGCAGACCTGCGGGAGCGGATGTTCGACCACAGCCGCAGGCTGTCCCAGCAGTACTATCAGGTGAACAAGGTCGGCAACCTGATGAGCCTGTACACCAACGACCTGGACACCATTCAGGAGTGCTTCGGCGACGGCGTGCTGATGTTCTTCGACGCGCTGACCCTGGGTCTGCTGGCCCTTTATAAGATGTGGACCATGGATGTGCGGCTGACCCTGCTGGCCCTGATCCCGGCGCTGATCATGTTTGCCATCGGCACCCAGATGAGCAAGGTGATGACCCGGCGCTGGGAGGAGCGGCAGCAGGCCTTCTCCGGTCTTTCCGATTTCGCGCAGGAGAACTTTTCCGGCATTGCGGTCATCAAGGCCTTTGTCAAGGAGTACAAGGAACTGCAGGCCTTCCGGAAGCTGAACAAGGAAAACGAGGAGATCAACGTGACCTACACGAAGATCGCCACCCTGCTGGAGGTGCTGGTGACCCTGTTCGTGGAGTCCGTGATCTGCATCATTCTGGGTTACGGCGGCTATCTGGTCTATCAGGGTCGATTCAACGCCGGCCAGCTGGTGGAGTATATCGGCTACTTTGAGGCCATCGTCTGGCCCATCATGGCTGTGTCCATGCTGATCGAAAAGACCAGCCGCGGCAGGGCCTCCCTGAACCGCATCACTGAGCTGCTGGATGCCCCCATCGATGTGGCCGACCGCCCCGGCGTGGCCGACCTGACCGACCCCAAAGGCGGCATCGAGTTCCGCCACCTGAACTTCCGCTACCCGGACGGCGAGTACGATGTGCTGCGGGATATCTCCTTTACCATTGCGCCCGGCGAGAGCGTGGGCATCGTGGGCAAGACCGGTGCGGGCAAGACCGCCCTGGTGGACCTGCTGCTGCGCACCTATAATGTGCCGGACGGAACCCTGTTCGTGGACGGCAGGGATGTGAACAGCCTCTCCATCCACTCGGTGCGCAATGCCTGTGCCTACGTTCCGCAGGATAATTTCCTGTTCTCGGACACCATCGCCCACAACATTGCCTTTGGTGTGGACGATGCCACCCCCGAGGACATCGAGCGGGCGGCAAGCATGGCCGATGTGCGGGATAATATCGTGGATTTCAAGGACGGCTACGAGACCGTTCTGGGCGAGCGCGGCGTGACGGTGTCCGGTGGTCAGAAGCAGCGCATCTCTATCGCCCGCGCCCTGCTCAAGGACGCGCCCATCCTGATCCTGGATGACTCCGTCTCGGCGGTGGATACCAGCACCGAGAAGATCATTCTGGACAACCTCAAGAACAGCCGGCAGGCAAGACCACCCTGCTCATTGCCCACCGCATTTCCACGGTGGAGCGGCTGGATAAGATCGTATTCCTCAACGAGGGCCGGGTGGAAGCCGTCGGGCCCCACGATCAGCTGTATGCTTCCTGCCCGGAGTACCGCCGGATGGTCGATCTGCAGCGGCTGGAGGATGAGACGAAGGGAGGCGAAAACGCATGATGCATCTGAATCCATTGGTTCTGGTGGGCGCTGTCATCGGCGTGATCACCGCCCTGCTGGTGGCAGCCTATGCCGCCGTCAAGGACAAAAAGACCGCCATGGGCTTTGAGCGCAACATGGAGGACGGCGAGATCATGCGCCGCCTTGCCCGCTATGCCCGGCCCTACCTGAGCAAATTCCTCATTGTGGGCGTGCTGATGCTCTTCTCCATTGCCTACGATATCATTTCACCCCTCATCGTGGGCCGCATCGAGGAGCTGGTGGCCGGGGAGTTTGAACTCCGCGCCTCTTCCTGGGCGTGTCAGTGTATGCAGGCGTGCTGGTGTTCTCTATGGGCAGCACTTACCTGCAGGCCGTGATTTTGCAGCGGGTGGGCCAGCGCATCATCTCCGATCTGCGCGAGGATCTGTTCAGCCACATTGAATCTTTGGCACACGAGCAGCTCAACGAGATCCCGGTGGGCAAGCTGGTCACCCGAGTGACCAACGATACCAACGCCATCTCCATGATGTTCACCAACCTCTTGGTCCAGCTGACCAAGAACAGCTTTGTCATTCTGGGCATTCTGGTGGCCATGCTCTGCCTGAACTACGAGCTGACGTTGATGGTGCTCTGCTTTGTGCCCTTCATCGTGATCTTCACGGTCATCTTCCGCAAGTTCTCCCGCCGCGCCAACCGCAAGCTCAAGAACGCGACCACCGATATCAATACCTATCTGTCAGAAAACCTGTCCGGCATCAAGGTCACCCAGATCTTTGGCCGGGAGGACGAAAAGATGGAGACTTCCGCCAAAAGAGCCAGAAGCTGGCCCGGGCCAATCAGGAGCAGATCTTCGTGTTCAGCGTGTTCCGTCCGCTGGTGTATATGCTCTATGTCAGCTCGATCCTGTGCCTGTTCTATCTGGGCGGCATGGGTCACCTGAACAACGTCAGCTTTCTGGGTCAGACCATTTCCAGCGGTACCATCGTCACCTTTTATATGTACATCTCCAAGTTCTTCACCCCCATCCAGAACCTGGCCGAACAGTTCAACTGGCTGCAGTCGGCGCTGGCATCGGCAGAAAAGGTGTTCTCCATCATGGACATCCAGCCCAAGATGCAGGATGCCCCCGATGCCATTGAGCTGGACGAGGTGAAGGGCGAGATCGAGTTCCGGGACGTGTGGTTCAGCTACGTTCCCGGCGAGTGGGTGCTGCAGGGCGTTTCCTTCCATGTGGATGCCCGCCAGACGGTGGCCTTTGTGGGTTCCACCGGCTCCGGCAAGAGCACCATCTCTCCCTGATCTGCCGGAACTACGAGTTCCAGAAGGGCCAGATCCTGATCGACGGTATCGACATCCGCAAGATCAAGATCTCCTCCCTGCGCAGGCACTTCGGCCAGATGCTGCAGGATGTGTTCCTGTTCTCGGGTACCATCCGTTCCAACATCGTTCTGCGGGAAGAGGGTATCCCCGACAGCGAGATCATGGAGTCTGCCGCTACGTCAACGCCGACAAGTTCATCAACAAGCTGGACCACGGGCTGGACGAAGAGGTGCGTGAGCGCGGCAACAACTTCTCCGCCGGGCAGCGGCAGCTGCTCAGCTTTGCCCGCACCATCATCCATAAGCCCAGCGTGATGATCCTGGACGAAGCTACTGCCAACATCGACACCGAGACCGAGCTGCTGATTCAGGATTCGCTGGAAAAGATGCGTACCGTGGGCACCATGCTCATTGTGGCCCACCGGCTGTCCACCATCCAGCATGCGGACAACATCATCGTGCTGTCCCACGGTAAAATTCTGGAGCAGGGCACCCACCAGCAGCTGCTGGCCCGGCATGGCCGCTACTACCAACTGTATACCCTGCAATACCACAAGGCGCAGCTGAACACAGCCGAATAAGCGCAGACAGAAAGGCCGCTGACCTGAGATGGGTCAGCGGCCTTTCTGTCTGCACCGAGGGTGGAGTCGTCCGCTTCCGGATCGTCGAGGGAACGCAATTAACACTTGCAAAACAGGTGCATCGCTCGTATAATAGAATGTGGTAAAATAATAAAAAAGAGAAATGGAAAGGAGGGGCCACAGGATGCAGTGGATCGATGCGATCGGCTACGAAGAAGTGATGACCTTTCTGCGCAGTACACCGGCGAACCTCTTTTTCAAGGATACGGAATGCCGTTATCTTTTTATTTCGGACGTTAGGACTTTCTTCCCCTACGGAGAAGGGCAGGAAGAGGATGTGCTGGGCAAGACAGATCTGGAGATCTGGAGCAGCGAGGAACAGGCCCGCTTTTATTATGAGCAGGACCAGAAGGTGCTTGCCACCGGCAAGGGAACCGGCTATATCACCGAGGTGCCCCGGAAGGATGGGACGGCATACTATCAGATCAAAAAGAACCCCGTTGTGCTGGAGGGAAAGATCATCGGCATCGTGGGCTTATTGGTGATATCACCGAACGGGTGCGGCTGGAAAAACAGGCCGAGAACTGGGCCGTCCACGATGAACTGACCGGTCTGTATAACCGCAACTACCTGAAGGTAAAGGGTGCAGAGCAACTGAAGGGAGCCATCATGCCCATCACGATCATTATGGGCGATTGTAACTACCTGAAGCGTGTGAATGATGCCTACGGCCACGAGTATGGCGACCTGCTGCTCAAGCGGGTGGGCCGGGTGATCCGGGAAAACCTGCCGCCGGAAAGCGTGGCCCTGCGGATGGGCGGCGATGAATTCCTCATTGCCTGCAACCACTTCTCTGCAGAAGAGGCCGAACAGCTGATCGAGAGGCTGCACGGGGAGCTGGCCCGCCAGAGCGACGACCGCCTCAAGCTGGATGTTGCCTTTGGATACCATACCGTGACAGAAGGCCCCTTTGATTATATCGCAGTCTACCATGCTGCCGACCGGGATATGTACCGGAACAAGCGCAAAAACCGCTGAAAATGCGGATGAAAAAGCCTCAGCCCGATCTCAAAGGGCTGAGGCTGTTTTGGTGATCTGTTACATCAGGGCGGTGAGCACCAGCGCGCAGAGAGGGAAAACGCCATCTGCGGCGGCTTACAGGATCACATTTTTGATGAGCAGGGAAACGCTGCCGTCCGGATCATGGAGGAACTCCAGCTCGGAATCGGAGTTCAGCAGCTCGGTGGGGATCTTGACCTCGATGCCGTTGGCGGTGCGGATGCTCCGGCTCTCCATCCGGCGGATGCGGGCAGGGGTCACGGTGACAGGAGCAGCGGCCTCCTCCAGCACCTCGCTCTTTTCCACATAGTCATCAAAGGGCACAGCGGCCAGTGGGTATTCCTCGGCCAGCTGCTGGCGCACCTGCTCCACCGATACCTGATTGTCGTTGTCGGCGGCCTGGTTGGCAATGAGCATGGCTACCTGCGCGTCGGCATGGGGCTCATCCTCATAGGCATCCTTCACAGCCTGTGCGGCGGCCTCCTGAATGGCCTGCAGCTTCTTTTTCTCGGGCTCGGCCTGGGTATACTGGAACACAACAGAGGAGAGGTAGAACTCCTTGTGGCCGTCGATGTCGTATTTCTTTTCCAGCAGGCGCATGGAGTAGTCTGTCAGGTTGACGAGCGCACCCTCCTCCACCTTGCCGCTCTGGGTGGGCAGGCAGGCCCGCTGCTGGATGATGGAGTTGACCGGGGCACCTTCCACGGTCTCGGTGTAGTGGGTGTAGCCGTTTTTATAGTTCAGCTTGAGGATGCCCAGCAGGGTGCGCCGTCCCGGGTGAAATCCACCACGGCCAGGTCCGCCCCGGGATGGTGGTGTGGGCGTGCATGTAATCGAACAGCACCCCTGCAATGCGGCAGGACAGATCAATGAAATCCTGATTGTGCTCCAGCTCGTTCCGGAAAGCCGAATCCGGCAGGGGGCGGCACTGGCGGATCTCATCGCTGGCCAGCAGCTTTTCGATATGATTCTGTAAGTAGGCGGTCTTTTCGGCAGTCAGCTCCATGCCGCCGCCGCTGAGCACCGGCGCGTCCAGCGTGGTGTCCAGCACATGCAAAATTGCCTGATGGATGATGATCTCCATGGGTCAAAACCTCATTTCCCGGGTGATTGTGATGTTCCTGCCCAGTATAGCACATCCGGAACAAAAAGGCGAGAGGGAGCGCAAAGGCTTGTCAACCGCCGCCCGAGATGCTACAATGGGGCTGACCAAACATCCGGACAAGCCGAAAGGGGAGTGTGTTATGGAATTTCGGGACAAGCCGATGCAGAACCTCATCCGCATCAAGGAAAAGGAGATCTGCAAAAATGTGCAGGAGCTGCTGCTGGACGGTGAGCAGATCGTGGGGGCTTACAAGACCGTGCGCGATCAGGCCGTGTTCACCACCCACCGCATTTTTATGGTGGATATGCAGGGGATGACCGGCACCCGGCAGGAGATCTTTGTGCTGCCCTACCGCAAGATCCTGCATTACGGCATCAAGACGGCAGGCTTTGGTGACCCGCTGCAGACCTCAGAGCTGACGGTCTGCTTTGCGGATGAGCACGAGGCGAAGTTCGGCTTCATCGGGCAGGATGAGCTGCTGGCGGTGGCACGGGCCATCAGCCGGTGCATCCTGTAACAGAACAAACGTAAAACGCCGCTCCGGCTTCTGACCCCGGAGCGGGCGTTTTACATTGCTGTAATATGCGAAAAAAGGAGAATGTCGAAGGGTCAGCAGGCGACGCGATCTCTGCGGCCGGCCTCGAGCATGTAGTGCAGGAAGCCGGTGACATCAGCAGGGTCGGTGACAGAGATGTCAAAGCCCTTGGAGGGAGCGTCCATCATCTGGAACAGCTCGGTGGCGGCGTTGTCCTTTTTCAGGTCGCAGGTCTCGCCATTGTCCAGGTGCAGGAGCACACTGCCGCGGCTGGCGGCTACCTGCTGCATGAAACGGTCTTTATCAAGATACTGGATGCGAAGCATAAAAATACCTCCCACAAAGAAATGTTTTATTCTGGAAGAGTCCCCCGGGCCAGGCTGCCCAAGCGGGACGCTTCTCGGGAACCGGATCAAGCCGCGCCGGGGGTTGTTTTCCGCCCCCTGCGGTGTTATACTGTGCTTGCTGGTTCTGATGAAATAATACCACGAAACTGGCACGATAGATAGAATAAAAACACCCGATTTGTACAATAAAATCGGCTTTGACAAAAAATATTCAAAGTATTGCGGAAAGGAATTGTTCAATATGGCGTTTCAGACGAGCTGTGTCACTGGTGCCAATATCGTTACCGGGCTGACCTTCCAGCAGGATGTTATGGCCGATGCCGAGGGGCGGGAACTGGTCCAGCATGGCAGCGCCCTGTTTCCCATTGCCTGCTACGCGGAGAACCTGAAAAGCTATTCGGTGGCCTGGCACTGGCACGAGGAGTTTGAGTACATACTGGCCATGAAGGGCCCCCTGACGGTGGACGTGAACAAGACCCGGGTGACCCTGCAGACGAATCAGGGCGTGTTCCTGAACTCCGGCATCCTCCACGCGGTGGAGCAGGCGGAAAAAGGGGAGGCCCTGCTCCACTCGGGCGTGTTCCACCCCCGGCTGGTGGGCGGAATGGACACCATCTTCTGGCAGAAGCTCATCCGACCCATGCTCCAGCCGGATGCCCCGGCGTTTTTTCTGCTGGATGGGGCAGTGCCCTGGCAGGCGCAGGTGCTTGCCTGCCTGCGGGAAGCCTGGCAGGCGGTTGCGTGGAGCCCTTTGATTACGAGAACCGGGTGCGTTATTATCTCTCTGCGGCACTGCGGCTGCTGAGCACCCAGTGCGTGGGCGGCAGGACCAAGGTCTCCCAGCAGGAGCAGATCGCCGCCGAGCGGATGAAGCAGATGCTCCGCTTTGTGGAGGAGCACTATGCCGAGGAACTGACCGTGGAACGCATTGCGGCCAGCGTGGCTCTGAGCGAGAGCGCCTGCCTGCGCAGCTTCCGGCAGATGCTGGGCATCACGCCCATCCAGTATGTCAAGCAGTTCCGGGTGGAGAAGGCCGCCGAGCTGCTCCGCTCCACCCGGCTCAAGACGGGCGAGATCGGGATGGAGTGCGGCTTTGCAGATGGCAGCTACTTCATCAAGACCTTCCGGGAGATTAAGCACTGCACACCCAAGGAATACCGCGCAAAATTCTGCTGAAATGTCTGAGATAGAAACAGGAGGAAATGATCCCCATGCAGCACAGTCTGACCCAAGGCCCCATTACAAAGAATATCCTGCTGTTTGCCCTGCCGCTGATGTTCGGCAACCTGCTGCAGCAGATGTACAACATTGCCGACACCTGGGTGGTGGGCCGCTTCCTCGGCGCGGATGCGCTGGCGGCGGTGGGGTCCTCCTATACCTGATGACCTTCCTGACCTCGATCCTGCTGGGCCTGTGCATGGGCAGCGGCGCGGCTGTGTCCATGCAGTATGGCAGCGGCGAGACCGAGAAGATGCGGCAGAGCGTGTTCCAGTCTTTCCTGCTCATTGCGGGCATCGCCCTGGTGCTCAACCTGCTGGTCTATCTGGGGCTGAACGGCATCCTGTGGGTGCTGCGGGTGCCCGCAGAGCTTTGCCCGCTGATGAAGGACTACCTGCTCATCATCTTTCTGGCATTGCGGCCACCTTTTTGTATAACTATTTCGCAAACCTCCTGCGGGCCATCGGCAATTCCGTGGTGCCGCTGGCGTTTCTGGCTGTATCAGCCATCCTGAACGTGATCTTGGATCTGGTCTGTGTCCTTGTGCTTGACTGGGGTGTGAAGGGTGCCGCCGTGGCAACTGTCTTTTCCCAGTATGTGTCCGGGGTGGGCATCGGCTTGTACACCCTGAAAAAGTTCCCGCAGCTCTGCCCGAAACGGACAGACTGCAGGTGGGACCGGAAGAACCTTGCCAATATCCTGAATCTTTCGGTGATGACCAGTGTTCAGCAGTCCATTATGAATTTTGGCATCCTAATGGTGCAGGGGCTGGTCAACAGCTTCGGCACGGTTATCATGGCGGCCTTTGCGGCGGCAGTGAAGATCGATTCCTTTGCCTATATGCCGGTGCAGGATTTTGGCAACGCCTTCTCGACCTATGTGGCCCAGAACTACGGACCAACCGGCCGGACCGCATCAAAAAGGGATCCGCAGTGCCGGGCTGAACAAGCGCGGTGTTCTGCATCGTCATCAGCGTGCTGGTCTGCGCCTTTGCCGCCCCGCTTATGGGAATCTTCATCGACCCGGCTCAGACCGAGATCATCGCGGCGGGCGTGCAGTACCTCCGCATCGAGGGCGCGTGCTACATCGGCATTGGCGTGCTCTTTCTGCTCTACGGCTATTACCGGGCGGTCAACCAGCCAGGGATGTCGGTCATCCTGACCATTGCCTCCCTTGGCACCCGTGTGGCGCTGGCCTATCTGCTTTCTGCCACGCCGCTGGGCGTTACCGGAATCTGGCTCAGTGTGCCCATCGGCTGGGCACTGGCAGATGCCATCGGCATTGGGTATTATTTGAAGAAGAGAACATAAAATATCCCCCGCTGCAAAACGTGTTCTGGCACGTCTGCAGCGGGGGATATGTTTTTCTATTGGAGCTTGAGATGATCCGGATGGAGCTTATTCCCCCACGGCGGGGACGTTCTGCATCGTCCAGAGGAGCTTCTGGACATCTACGCTGCCCATGTGGTGGGTTCCTCACCAAAACGGAGGAGATTGGTCTGCTGGGCGGTAACAGTCTGCCACTGGGGCAGGTCTGCGCCGTTGGGGTCGCCGGTCTTGGCAAAGTTGGTCAGGTAATCTACCATCTGAGCGCTGAGGGCGGTGTCCTTCTCAGTGAAGGGCCGCCAGCAGTGAGCCAGCGTGCCGAACCAGTACCACAGGTCGCTGGAATGCCAGGCACCACGGTCATCACCGGGGAGCTGGCGGTCGAAGAACCAGCCATAGCTGTCGGCGTTCCGGGCGCACCAGTCCTGAGCCATCTGGTAGAGATAGGGCGGAACGAGTATCCTCGCTGGTGAAGCCAATGAGGTAAGGAATATGGTGCTGTTCGTCGGCAGCCAGCGTCTCAGGGCCGGTCTTGACCTGGAAACGGCCATCCACCACGGGCTCACAGCCCATACCCTTGAATTGGGGCTGGGTGCGGACG
>ENA-OQHA01001021-OQHA01001021.1-human-gut-metagenome-genome-assembly--contig:-NODE-1021-length-11912-cov-2.789139_pt1 | contig 11912 bp, 11 predicted proteins | sample MGYA00242558_ERZ504707 | MGnify/ENA primary metagenome ERZ504707 (study PRJEB26092, sample SAMD00036197) | human gut metagenome | host: Homo sapiens | study: EMG produced TPA metagenomics assembly of... | reverse complement strand
AGCGACGAAGTGCTTCTTGATGGCTTCGGCGTTCTTCTCGTCGGAGCGTCGACTGCGCCGGCGGCCTTGAGGGCGTCGAGCAGCCAGGTGCGGGCTTCGCGAGCGTTGGTCAGGGTTTCCAGGGTGGTGAAGGTCTTGGAAACGACGATGAACAGGGTGGTCTCCGGGTCGAGGCCCTTGGTCTTTTCGGCCAGATCGTTCGGGTCGATGTTGGAGATGTAGCGGGCGGAGATGCCGGCGTCGGCGTACGGCTTCAGAGCTTCGTACACCATGACGGGACCCAGGTCGGAACCGCCGATGCCGATGTTGACGACGGTTTCGATCTTCTTGCCGGAAACGCCGGTCCATTCGCCGGAGCGAACCTTGTCGGCGAATGCGTAGATGCGGCCGAGCACTTCGCGCACGTCCTTGACGGTGTCCTGTCCGTCAACGATGTACTTGCCTTCGTCTTCGGCCGGGCGGCGCAGTGCGGTGTGCAGCACGGCGCGGTCTCGGTGTTGTTGATGTGCACGCCGGTGTACATGGCCTTGGTGCGCTCGTCGAGCTTGACGCCTTGGCGAGGTCTGCGAACAGCTGCAGGGTTTCCGGCTTGATCAGGTTCTTGGACAGGTCGAAGTGCAGGTCGCCCGCGTCGAAGCTCAGCTTCTCGACGCGCTCGGCGTCATCGGCGAACCACTGCTTGAGGCTGATGCCTTCGGACTGCAGCTCATCGTAGTGCTTCTGCAGTGCGGCCACTCCGGGGTCTTGGTGGCGTCAACAGGAGGATTGATGGCCATGGTGTATAGGTCCTTTCATCATCACTATGAAGCGGATGCGATTGCGGCTTCTCTGCGGATTTCCGCGTGTCGCATTCCGTATCTCTTCACCTCACAAGATACTCACAAAAGAAGACAGAACAACACAAAAATATTTCCTGAGTTAACACATTCGCCAAGATTCGCAATATAGCGCGGTTCCGACAACCTTCCGTCTTCGACATGCGCATTTTCGACGATTACTGAAATCGTATGCATGGTTCCGGCGCAAGTCTTCGTAACACTTCCAAACATGTAATAAACGAAACGATCGCATTATGCAGTGAACGACAAGAAAACGGCACTGCAACTACCAGCAAGCAAGCATTCAACGACTTCGTGCTCTGCGGGGTCACAAACAATCTCCCGCACCCGGTAAAGATCTCCTTGCCGCTCTTATGCAAGCGCGACGAACAAGAAGTGAGCGCCGGTCATCAGCAGCAAACTGATAATCGCAGTAATCGACAGCGTAAAACCAGCAAGCTTCGCATTACCAAGCACCTTGTCGGTAAACAGCGTGGAAAACACTGCAATCGGCGCCAAACAACACATTGCAGCCGCCTCACGAATCTCAGCGCCAAACGGCAGCAGCAGCCAAGCCGCAGTAGCAAACGCAATACCAAACGCAGTCGCCAGCCAATCACCTTCAACAACTGAAGCACATCCTGCTTGCCAGATGGCAAATCCATAAGCATGCCCACCATCAGCATTGCGCAGAACGAATTCGCGTTCGAAAGCGGCTGCACGAGCGCGGCAATAATGTCAGGAATCTTCACGTTAGCGAGCGTGAGAATAATCATCACCAAGTACGTGTCGAACGGAACCGAACCGAAGAAACCCTTGAACACGTTGCGGGCCAACGCCTTGCGGGCAAGACGTTTGGCATCCTTGTCTTTCGGCTTCACATACGGGAGCGTGGGCGCATTGCCTGATACTGTTCGGTAAGCGGCATGCCAGGCTTGATGTGCAGCAGCGTTTGCGTCATCACATTCGTACCGGCGGCAACCATTACGCAATTGCCAATGTCGAACATGGCGGCGGGCACGATCGCGCCCGTGCAAGAAACGCCTGCACCACCGGGAAACAGAAGCAGCCAACGTTGAAGCCGGAACCATTCAACATCATGAACGCACGGTTCTGCACCGGTCGGTGGCGGGACGTCAAGAAAACCACGACCGGCGGAATGAACGCAACAATCAGGCCGAACAGCGAAATCAACAGCATGCTGGAATCATGCGGATTCGTAGCAAACGAATAGACGATCGCGCCTGGCAGCACCAGATTGAAAATAATGGTCTGCATAATGCGGTAATCGCGATCTTCGAACAGGCCGGCACGTTTGAACAAGTATCCGGCGAGAATAATCAGCAGTAGCGCAACAGGCTGAATCAGCGCAGACACGACACTCCCCTAATCCCTAATCATCTCTTTCTCTTCCTACCCGAAGCCATCTTAGGAGCATCCCCTGCCACCAAGCCGCCCATCACCGTCCTGTTTCTTCCACCCACTGGAAGAAACACTCCGCTCACGCGCCCCTCAGCGCCCCAATTCCTCCACCCGCTGGAAGAATCCACCGCAAACAAGCCTGCCACCGTCCCAAATTATCCAGTCAGTGGAAGAATCCACCGCAAACGAGCTCCCCAACGTCCCAAATCCTCCAGTCAGTGGAAGAATTGGGACGCAAACGGGCAAAATGTTTTCAACATGTTCTCAAAAAGACTTATTGAGTGGACTACAATGACCAAGAACTGGCGGAATTCCGCGTTTCCTAAAGTGCGCGAGATGGGACTTGAACCCACACGTCAAAGACACAGGAACCTAAATCCTGCGCGTCTACCAATTCCGCCACTCGCGCAAGTAGCCATATCGGGGCGAAACGCTCCTGATATGCGAAACCCTAGATGCTTTCACATCTAGGGCGCTGGAGCCACTTGACAGAATCGAACTGTCGACCTGCTCATTACGAGTGAGCCGCTCTACCGACTGAGCTAAAGTGGCAATGCCCGGAAGCACACGCCATCCGCGCACAAGACATAAAGCGTACCAGAAAGTCTCACCCCACGCAAATCCGCGTCGCGCCAAGCATGGCTGAAACCCCCTAAAGCTAGCGGCGCAGGAGTTTGTGGGCCAAATCGCTCACGCCGTAGCGCAGCTTGCTCACCGGAAGCGTGAATTCGCCCGGCAGTTCCTCAACGTAGCCGTTGAAGCCCTGCTTGAACTCGAGCACGCCGCGTCCATCGTCTTCCGGATCGTCGAACACTCCCGAAATGCCATAGAAGTTGTACCGCGTCACTCCGCGTTCCAAGCAACGCGACATCATCTCATGCTGTAAGGCGGTGGGCGCGTAGAACTTGGCGTAACGATCGTCGGATCCGCTGGAGAAATACACCAGCTCGCGTTCATGCCACATGAACAGACCTACGGCGACCGGCACCACCTCGCCATCACGAGCGATGCGCTCGTTCGCATCCTCAATGCGGCGACGTGCGGACTCCACATTCTTCTGAGCCGTATCGAGCTTCTTGCGCACATCATCCGGGTACTTCGTATGCTCAAGCGAACGCTCCAAGCGTTCCACGTCTTTCGAGAACTTCGCCAGCTTTTCCTCCCAGGATTGCAAATAGCGGTCAAGATGCACTTCCGCCACCATGAACTCGGCCTTGTCTCCAAACGCATCATATACGCGTTCGAAGTAATCAAGGCTACGGTTGGCGAAATGCTGGCGTTCGCTACTCAGCTCGCAAATATCGTGGAACACGTTCAGCTCACTGCGATTCAGGCGTCGAACCTCCACGCCGCTGTTCCGCGCGATCTTGACGTTACGACGCGTGTTCTTCGCATACGAAGCGAGCAGCTCGCCGGCGTTCGAGAACTCTCTCAAGTCCTTGACGTAATTCCAACGGTTCATCAGGGCATCGTATCCACGGGTAAAGCCAGCATGCTTCCAACCCAGCCGCTCGTACTCCCGCACCATCTCATCATTGGGTTCGGCCATGGCCTTGCCTTGCGAATCACGAACGCAATACACCTGGTTGGGCCAGCACGTCAGGCTGATGGCGTGAACCTGTTCGGCAGCCTCGCGCAAACCTTCGGTCAACGCGGTCATCTGCTCTCTGTTATTCCCATTGCACAACGGGCCAAGCCATAACGAGCCTTCCACGCCGAAACGCCCTTGCGAAAAAGCCACCAACGCGCCAGCCACCGGAGCATCGTGCGAATCCACCAATCCAACGTATTGCGTTTGCATGCCGTCGGACTGAGCCAATGCCGCCATTTCGGAAGTCTGCTGGAATCCGCCGTATCTGCTCGCGGCGGAAAGCTCATCAAACTCACTACCGCTCAGCTCGCGCACATTCCATTCAGACGATTCTTGCTCTTGTTCCTCACTCGCATTCACTTCGCGCATCACGATCCGTAACTGCCTTTCACTATCCCAACTGGCTAAAATCCCTTTTCACCAAAAGCGATAACCTAGTCCAGCCTACAGTCGCCGTCAACAGCGTTCACATAACCCTCGCGCACCTATAAGCCCCCACCCAGAATCCTCCAAGCGGAAGGTGAGCTAATAGCTAGTGGCGCAGGAGTTTGCGGAGGGCGGTCTTGAGTTTGAAGGTCAGCGGGCGTACGGGAAGCACGAATGAGCCCATGAGTTCCTCGACGTACCCGTTGAAGCCTTGCTTGAATTCGAGTACGCCACGACCCTCATCTTCCGGATCGTCGAACACGCCGTTGATGCCGTAGAAGTTGTAGCGGGTCACACCGCGTTCCACACACAAATGCAGCATGGCATCATGCTGAATGAGCGCGGAAGCGTAGAACGGCTTGTACTTTTCCACACTGCCTGAGAACAGATACACCGTTTCACGAGCGTGTTCCACGAATAGGGATGCTGCCGCCGGAAGCACGTCACCGTCTTTGGCGTACTCGGCCGCCTCGGTCAAACGTTTTTCCGCCGCCGCCAAGTTTCGGGACTCCTCCCCTAGCTGGCGTTCCGTTTTGGTGGTCGGATGCTCGTCGTACTTGGCCTGCAGCACATCGACCTTCTTCCGCAAGGCGTCACACTTGGATTCCATGTCGGCAATGTATTCGCCGATGTGAATCTGCGCCACCATGAAGTGGGCTTTGCTGCCGTAAGCTTGCTTGAACTTGCGGAAGTAGGCTTCACCACGATATTCGAAATTACGGCGTTCGGCGGTGGCCTGCTCGATGTCGGCAAACACCTGCAGCTCGTCTTCGCCTAGCTCGCGCACATGCACGCCCATGGATGCGGCACGTTTCACGCTCCACTGCGTGCGCTTGTCATACGACTTGAGCAGTGACTTTTCGTCGGTAATGCCAGTCAGGTCTTTCAGGTAACGCCAGCGCGGCACCGCAGTGTAGCCGATGGTGAAGCCGTCATGCATGAAGCCGAGGTTTTTCAACGTTTCTACGGCATCATCAGCAGGAGCACCACCTTGGTCGGCTGGCAGTTCGCCGCCACGCGAGTCATGCAGGCAGTATGGCATTTCCGGCACGATTTCCATCTGTGCGGAACCTTTCGCCTTCGCGTGCTGCTTGAGTTGGGTCATGAAATATTCGGTCAATTCGCGATCGCGATAGTCACATAAGGGGCCGTCGTGCACCACACTGAAGGTGGAAAGGCGACTGTGATGCGTTTCGAACAGCGCTCCCGCAACGATTGTGCCGTTTTCTTGAACGCCAAGGTATTCCACTTCGATCCCTTGGCCGGCACGCAGACGCCTGCGGCAGAGGTCTGTTGAAAGTTGCCGTCCGCGTGATGTGCGGAAAAATCGTCAAACGCCTCCGGACTCAACGTAACCAGAGAAAATGCTCGCATGTAATCCTACCCCTTCATGCTGGTTGATTACGAGATTGATTGCCGTACGCAACCAGCATGATGGTAGCACGAGTCAAAGGACGGTGATTTCGGTAGGGATTACCGGGTCGCCCTTCATGAGGCTTTGCGCGCCGATCGGCAGTTCGGCCAGCGCCTGGGCGCGGTAATTATGCGCGTTGACGATGGCCTCGTGGCCCTGATAATCGGAGTTGATTTCGCCGTTGCTCACGTAGCCGACCAGCAGATCCTTCCAGCCTTCTTCCGGCTGATAGGCGGCCAGCTGCTCTTCGGAGCCGGAAATCACATGTTCGCAGTCGGCCAGCGAATACTCGTACGAACGGAAGGCGAGCTTGCGGCCCGGAACCGTGGCCTTGTCTTTCGACTTCTTGGCCACCGGCTGCATGTCACCAGCGGAATTCTCGCGTTCAGTCAGCTTGTACACCATCGCACAGGTCGGAGCGCCCGATCCGGTGACGAGCATGGTGCCCACGCCATACGAATCGACCGGCGCGGTCTGCAGCGAAGCGAGCGCATACTCGTCCAAATCGTTGGTAACGGTGATCTTCGTGTTGGTAGCGCCCAACGCATCCAGCTGGTTGCGCACGCGCTGCGCCAACGACGCCAGATCGCCGGAATCGATGCGCACGCCGCCCAATTCGGGTCCGGCCACGTCAACAGCTGTCTTCACGGCCTCTTCAATGTTGTACGTGTCAACCAACAGTGTGGTGTTCTTGCCGAGCGCGGCAATCTGCGATTCAAACGCGCTGCGCTCATCATCATGCACCAGCGTGAAGCAGTGCGCGGCCGTGCCGATGGCATTCAAGCCATACATTTGCGCGGCCAGCAGATTGGCCGTGCCCTTGAATCCGCCCACTACCGCAGCACGGGCAGCGGCAACGGCGGCCCACTCGTTCGTACGGCGCCCGCCCATATCCATGCACGGGCGATCCTTCGCGGCGCTGACCATGCGGGACGCGGCCGACGCAACCGCGGAATCGTAATTCAGAATGCTCAGCAACAGCGTTTCCAGCAGCGTGCACTCGCCGAACGTGCCTTCGACTTGCAGAATCGGCGAATTCGGGAAGAACATCTCACCTTCGCGATAGCCCTTGATCGAACCGGAAAAATGGAAATTCTCAAGCCATTTGATAGTTTCGGGGCCCACTACTTTGCGATCTGCAAGGAATTTCAGATCATTATCGTCAAGATGGAAATTTTCAAGCGCGTCAAGAATACGACCTTGGCCGGCGGCCACCCCATAGTGGCGGCCAAGCGGCAGATGACGGGTGAAAATCTCGAATACGCACTTGCGATTGGCGGTGCCGTCCCTCAGGCACGCGTCAAGCATGGTGTATTCGTACATGTCGGTCATGAGTGCAGGTGAATAATCCAGCATTTCCAAAGCCTTTCTGACTTTTGGTGAAACTGACCATAAGTGTAGGCCTCGCCGTGGCCAAGCACAGGTTTTCGTTCCATCATACGTGCTTGCATGCCTGTATTACGTGAGACAAACGTGAGATGCGCGCAAATTCGGGCACGACGCAAATTGGGATAGGCAAATTGAGGTGCAGCAAGAGGCGAGTTCAAGACGGAAAGACGGGTTTTCGGCTGGTGATACTGTTTTTTCGGAAAATACAAACGATTGTTGATCGTGTGATCAATCGAAAGCAGAGAAGTCAGCGATGGTAGCGATTAAAGACTTGTTGGGCGAAACGATGATTCGTACGGACGGACGCAAGGTGGATGAGCTGCGTCCGGTGCGCATCACCCGTCATTTCACGGATGTTCCGGAAGGATCCGTGCTTGTGGAATGCGGCAATACGCGAGTGATGTGCACGGCCACGTTCACCGCAGGCGTGCCACGTTGGCGCAAGGACTCCGGCTTGGCTGGGTCACCGCGGAATATGCGATGCTGCCGCGAGCCACTGCAGACCGCACCGATCGTGAATCCGTGCGCGGCAAGATCGGCGGACGCACGCATGAGATCAGCCGACTGATCGGTCGCTGCCTGCGTGGCGTGGTTGATATGAAGGCACTCGGCGAAAACCAGGTGCAGATCGACTGCGACGTGCTGCAGGCCGACGGCGGCACCCGAACAGCGTCGATCACCGGCGCATATGTGGCGCTCGTGGACGCCATGCGCTGGGCCGAGAAGCACAAGCACATCAGGTCCGCCAAGCGTGTGATCAAAGACAGCGTTTCCGCCGTGTCCGTAGGCGTGATCGATGGCACACCGATGCTTGACCTGCCGTACATCGAAGACAGCAAGGCCATGACCGATATGAACGTGGCCATGACCGGTTCCGGCGAATTCATTGAAATTCAGGGCACTGCCGAACACCGCCCGTTCAACCGCGCCGAGTTGAACGCGCTGCTTGACCTGGCGGAAAAGGGCAACAAGGAACTGCAGGCCGCACAGCAGTCCGCGCTCGCACAGGACTGAAGGCTGCAAGTCGGACGTAAGCCGACCGCAGGCTGGCCTCGCAAACCAATCGTAGGTAGGCAAGTCAGGGCACGTCAAACGCACGTCAGGCAAGCCGACATCAACGAAGCAACGAACAGCAACGAAAGGAATCGGAACGTGAGAATTATCGTCGCAACGCATAACGAGGGCAAACTCGTTGAAATCAACCGCATTCTGGAAGATTGCCTGGGTGCGGACGCGGATCAGGTGGAGCTGGTGTCGGCCGGTTCGCTGAATCTGCCGGATCCGGTGGAAGATGGCGTGACCTTCCAAGAGAACGCGCTGCTCAAGGCCCGTGATGTGGCCGCACGTACGGGCTGCCCGGCAATCGCCGACGATTCCGGTCTGATTGTGGACGTGATGGGCAATGCCCCCGGCATTCTTTCCGCACGTTGGGCGGGCAAGCATGGCGATGACAAAGCCAACAACGCGCTGCTGCTCGCGCAGATCACCGACATTCCGGATGCCAAGCGTACCGCGCGTTTCCGTTGCGCGGCCGCGCTGGTGGTGCCGCAAACCGAAGCAGGCGCAGCGCCGATGGTCGTTATGCGATCGCTCAGGAAATCGTGGAAACCGGCGAAATGCCGGGCGTGCTGTTGCATGAGCTCATGGCGAGCATGGCTTCGGCTACGACCCGCTGTTCGTGCCCGACGATCAGCCGGCGCGTGCCGTCGAAGCCGGCGAGAAGCTCACGTCCGCGCAGATGGAACCGGCCGAAAAGAACGCCATCTCCCATCGCGGCAAGGCGTTGCGCGCCCTGCTGCCATCCGTGGCCACTCTGCTGAAGTAGGGCTGAAACGAGTCGCAGCAGTCTCTATTAGACGTTCTGCTAGGTGTTTCTAAAGGTGTGGAACTGTAGTTTGCGGTTCCACACCTTTTATTTTCCGCTTTTCGCCAACTGGGCGTCACCGCCCTTCGCCAACCAGTCTTCACTGATCTTCGTCAGTCCACCGAACTTCACTGATCGTCGGCGCGAAAATCCTTGCCATCATAATTCGCCCAATCCGGGTATGGCGCCCCCGTTTCGATGCTGTGCTGAATATCGCGATACAAGTGCAGTTTGCGCAACACATGCATGTACGCCTCTTCCAGCGCGGCCCGCTGTTTCAAAATCGCTTGATGCCGCGATTCCAACAATTCCAGCATGTCCGCAATGTGCGCACGCTCGTCTTTTTCGTATGCGAAGAAGCGTTTGAGTTCATCGATGCTCATGCCCGCATGTTTGAAGCAGGCGATCGCCTCGAGCCGCCCGATATGCGAGTCGGTGTACACGCGTCGCCCCGCATCGTCGCGCTCCACGTCGCACAGCAGCCCCTGATCCTCGTAATAGCGCAAGGTTGACGTCTGCACATGGAATCGTTGCGCGACTTCACGAATCGTATATGTTGCCATTCCCCTTCTCATTTCTACGATTTTCTAGGTTTTTCTAGCGATTTTGCGATTCCTTGCGATTGTCAATCATCGGAAAACACACTATCGACGATACTTGCATTCAAGTTTACTTGAAGTGCGACGATAGTATCGTCGACAAACTTACGACATGCGACAACTCAAGCAACACAGCGCACAGCGGAATACGCAGAGTTTTCAAGGAGGAACCATGCTTGAACCGACCACCGTCTACACGCCGTCACCCGCTCGATACGATTCCATGACCTACAATCATGTGGGCGAGAGCGGCCTGAAACTTCCAGCGGTTTCGCTCGGCTTTTGGCATAATTTCGGCGATATCACGCCGTACGCCACTATGCGTGACATCGTGTTCACCGCATTCGACAACGGCATCACACATTTCGATCTCGCCAACAATTACGGTCCCGAGCCGGGCAGTGCGGAAAAGAACTGCGGCCGTCTGCTGCGCGAATATTTCCATCATCATCGCGACGAACTGATCATCAGCACCAAAGCCGGCTACGAAATGTGGCTCGGCCCCTACGGTGATCTCGGCAGCCGCAAATATCTACTCGCCTCGCTCGACCAAAGCCTCGAACGCCTCGGTCTCGACTATGTCGACATTTTCTACCATCACCACATGGATTCCTCCACGCCGCTCGAAGAAACCATGGGCGCGTTGGCAACCGCCGTGCAAAGCGGCAAGGCACTCTACGTGGGCCTGAGCAATTACGATGGTCCGACGCTGGAAAAGGCCACCGCGATCCTCGATGAGCTGCATGTGCCGTTCATCATCAACCAGAACCGTTACAGCATTTTCGACCGCACCGTGGAACGCAACGGATTGAAGAAAACCGCCAAAAAGCTTGGCAAAGGTCTTATCACGTTCTCGCCGCTCGAACAGGGTCTGCTCACGAACCGCTATCTCAACGGCGTGCCCGCAGACAGCCGCATCGCACACGACGGCCGCTTCCTCAAAGAAAGCGCGTTGACGCCGGAACGCCTGCAGCAGATCCGCGACCTGAACGATCTTGCCGCCGAACGCGGGCAGACGCTTGCCGAAATGGCGCTCGCCTGGCTGCTGCACGACGGTTACGTGACCTCCGTGCTTGTCGGCGCTTCCCGCCCGCAGCAGCTGCTCGACAATATCGGCGCGTTGAAGAACACCACGTTCAGCGATGAGGAATTGCGTCGCATCGACGAAATTTCGTTGCGCTAAACGCGGATCTTTCAAAACGGCAAGCTGACAATAAAACGCGACAGCAATAAAAATCTGCCGAGACAATCTCAATCATCGAAAAATAATTTCGATATAGAGACCATCTCGGCAGATTTTTATATGTAATCACTTTCGGCAATCTTCAGAAATTTCAACGAAATTCCAAGATCACCATACGATGAAAGAGATAAAAAACGATTAGAAATTGGAATTCATCATTTCGTCGTAGATACGCTTGCAATCCGGACATACCGGGAACTGCGAAGGATCACGCTTCGGCACCCACACCTTGCCGCACAACGCCACCACCGGGCGTCCGGTGCGACGGGACTCGGCAATGCGATCGCGCGACACATAATGCGCGAAACGATCCGCATCGCCGTTGCCGCCATCATCCAGCTTCGTCTCCTCTTCGGGGCGTTCCAGCACCGCAGTGCCGGTACCCGCGTCGGGATTGGAAAGCGGCGAGACCGGGTCGGCCTCGTCAATGAAGCCGTCGCGATCATCGAATATCGAACATGCCATAATCAACTCCTCAAATACGCCGCAACCGCGGCACCACTGCCTCCATCATAGCCATGAAAACCCACATATTCGCCGACACTTCGCGTAATTTCACGCAATCGCGGTACGCTTGAAGCTATGACAATTGCAGTTTGCCCCGGGTCGTACGACCCAGTGACCGCCGGACATTTGGACGTCATCGAACGTTGCGCGCGTTTTTTCGATGAAGTGCATGTCGTAGTGGCGGTGAACGCGGCGAAAACACCGATGTTTTCCGAAGAGACCCGCGTTGAGATTATCCGTAAGGCGCTTGAAGAGCGGAATTGCCGCAATATCAAGGTTGCTTCAACAACCGGACTGATTACCGACTATTGCAAGAAGGTCGGTGCGACGGTTATCGTGAAGGGGCTTCGGCAGAATGGCGATTATGAAGCCGAGTTGGGTATGGCGCTGGTCAATCGCAAGCTTGCCGACGTGGAAACGCTGTTTTTGCCGGCGGCGCCCGATTTGGAACATATCTCCAGTTCGATCGTGAAAGATGTGGGCACGTCACGGCGGCGATGTGACCGGCATGGTGCCCGATTGCGTGATTCCGCTACTCGGAGAAGCGCTCAATAATGAAAAGAGGGCATGATGGGTGAAGAAACGAATGCGTACGATCCGGCCGCAGCCAGTTTGACGACGACGTGACCGCCGAACGCC
>ENA-OQHA01001020-OQHA01001020.1-human-gut-metagenome-genome-assembly--contig:-NODE-1020-length-11922-cov-6.158457_pt1 | contig 11922 bp, 14 predicted proteins | sample MGYA00242558_ERZ504707 | MGnify/ENA primary metagenome ERZ504707 (study PRJEB26092, sample SAMD00036197) | human gut metagenome | host: Homo sapiens | study: EMG produced TPA metagenomics assembly of... | reverse complement strand
CCCTCGCGTCATGCACCGGACACGCGGCCTCGCCGCACCCCGGTTCCGGCAGGGGAACCGCGAACCCGCCGCGAACCCGATCGCGATATGCAGTTCCCGTCTGCCGTCCTCCTCGTCACGGAACTCCACGCCCGACACCCTCCACGGGTCAGGCAGTTGCAGGGCGGCGGTGAACAACGACGTGGTATCCATACCCCCAAACTACCCGACCAGCACCACCACCCCCGACCCACTCACCCACACCAAACAGCGAAAGGCCGGCTTTTATTCCACCGCATATTTTGATAAAAAGAACATCCTCGGATTGCATGAGACTGATATTTCATTTGGCCCAACCAAGCATCATGCTCGACTAACACAAAGCTTGACGCCGTTTCCAGCGACTACACATCATCCAACTATTTCTCCGTTCAGCTCGCCGAACATCTTAATGCAAAAGTCAGTCCGTGTCTTGCGTTTCTCACTGAAATGCACCAGGCAATGTCCGTGCCGGATTCTTCAGGCAGCAGCGCTCCGACCTATCTGGACGCGAACGGCAATCTCATCAAGAAAAAGAATCTCTCGAAGCAGGCCAAGCAATTACTCCATGACTATCAGCTCATTCAATATGACATGAGTGTCGGCAAGAATTACCTGAAAGACACCGGCTTTGTCGATCTGCCGGAGTGGCCCGTCTACAATAGGTTAGGATTACGGCAGCAATGGGAAAGGCAGTTTGGTTATGAAGATCGCGGTTGCAGGAACCGGCTATGTTGGATTGTCCGTCGCGTTGCTGCTTTCCCAGCATAACGAGGTGCATGCGCTCGACATCATTCCGGCGAAGGTCGAATTGCTGAACAACGGCAAGAGTCCTATCGTCGATCCGGTAATCACCGATTTCCTGGTGGGGAACGCATCTGGCGAGCGTCCGCTCGATTTCCACGCCACCATCGACGCGCAGGAAGCGTACACGGATGCCGATCTCGCTGTAATCGCCACGCCTACGAATTACGACGAGAAGAAGAATTATTTCGATACTTCCAGCGTCGAAGCTGCGATTGCGTCAGTCCGCCAGTATTCGCCGCACGCTTGGATCGTCATCAAATCGACGATTCCCGTTGGCTACACGCAGCAATTGCGCAAAACCCTCAATGACAATCGCATCCTCTTCTCTCCCGAATTCCTGCGTGAAGGACATGCGCTGTATGACAATCTGCATCCAAGCCGTATTGTGGTGGGCGCCCCACAGGACGATGCTGAATCCATCAAGGCTGCACGTAAGTTCGCGCATCTGCTTGCCGAGGGCGCAGACCCAGTTGAAGCCACCAGCGCCAATCATGATGGCAGTACCGGTATCCCCACGCTGGTGGTCGGCACCACCGAGGCTGAGGCCATCAAACTGTTCGCCAACACCTACCTAGCGCTTCGCGTGGCATATTTCAACGAATTGGACACCTACGCGGAAAGCCGCGGACTGAACACTCGCGAAATCATTGACGGCGTTTGCTTGGATCCGCGCATCGGCGACGGTTACAACAATCCCAGCTTCGGCTATGGCGCTATTGCCTGCCGAAAGACATCAAGCAGTTACTTGCCAACTACAATCAGGTGCCGCAAAACCTTATCGAAGCCATTGTGGACGCAAACCGTACACGCAAGGAATTCGTGGCTTCCGAAGTCATGGAACGTATCAAGGACATTCAGGATCCTGTTGTCGGTATCTACAGACTGACTATGAAGTCCGGTTCCGATAATTTCCGCCAGTCCGCCATTCAGGACGTGATGAAACAGTTCAAGGCCAATGGCATCCCCGTGCTCATCTATGAACCCACGTTGGACAAGCCCGACTTCCAAGGCAGCGAAGTCACCCATAACCTTGCCGGTTTCAAGACCCGTGCATCCGTGATCGTCGCCAACCGTTGGAACAGCGACCTCGCTGACGTGGATACCAAGGTCTACACCCGAGATCTGTTCCGCAGAGATTAACTCCACGCACAATCGAATACTTGATTATCGCATCTTGAATAAAGCTTCCCTATTTGATAGACGTGATAGCATCACAGGTGGATAACGCTTAAATTCCGATACATGTACTTTTGGTCCGGAGAAACTATGCCCAATATAGAACCACTTATTTCCATCATCGTTCCCGTCTACAACTCGGAAAAATACTTATCACGCTGTATTGAATCCATTCTTGCCCAATCATTCAAAAATCTTGAAATAATTCTCATTGATGATGGCTCCAAAGATGCATCATCAAGTATCTGCGATTCCTACGCAGCTAGCGATTCACGAATCAAAGCAATCCACCAAAAAATGGCGGAATTGCCAAAGCGCAAAATACCGGTTTGGATATCGCTCACGGGGACTATATCGCTTTCGCAGATAATGACGATATACTCGACAGGCATAACATCGAATACTTACTGCATGCTTTACAAATCACTGGTGCAGATATGAGCAAAGCAAGGTGGCAGCAATTCGGCGTTTCCCAATTAGAAAATATCTCGCATCAAGCTTTGCAAGGCACTGTCGCACCAAAAATGATAAGTGTTTTCAACAGTCCGTTGCTTGCTTATCAAACGGTATTCAGCAAAATTCTCCGATTGATAGGAGAATATACCGGACATAATACAGAAGCACGATATTTTAACGAAGCGAACTGGTGTCGTCTGTACAAACGTGAGTTGTGGGATGGCATTCGGTTCCCAGAGGGGATGTATGCGCAGGATGTGATGGTCGCAGGCCGACTGTACGCGCGTATGAACAAAGTAGCCGATATTGATTGCGTGTTGTATTATTGGCTGCAATCTGCAGGCTCTGTAACACACAAGGAACGTAGTTTCAGCTTCTACCATGACAACGTGGCGGCTGGAATCACAAATTTCGAATATGCGCTTGAACACGGTGTGATGCCGGCGCGTAGCTACTACACGCTGATCGGTTCCGTCAATGAGGAAGCAACTGCACCAGATATCAACGAGTCTAGCAACCGGATTCAGTACGAGGCAGATCTGAAAAAGAAAGCCGAGCTTCTTGAACGTCTGACTACGTATCAACGTCTACAATGCGCGGCACTACAAAAAATCCGCCTGTTTGAGAAGGGTATATACGATCGTAAAGTCAAAAACATGGCATAGCAGATACTGCTGTTTATGGAGGTGTCGGCGGCTAATGTAGCCGCCGACACCTCCATAAACAGCAGTATAAAATACGTTATCTATGCCAACGAACGGCACGTACCACATTCAACGCGGCGTTCTTCACCCCACGCACAGCATTGATGGGTAACCAAGCCGCGCGATAAGTAACATTCTGCACCGGTTCAGGCATTTTCTTAATGGTTTTCGCCGTCAAGAACTGCAGACCCTTATGGAGGTGACGCCTCACTGCCGGGAAGATCCTCATTGGATTTGTCGCCTTATATAAGCCGTGCATATTTGCCTGCAACGATTCGCCCTCATGCGCACGAGAACTTGCTCCCATCAGCATGGCAGTGGAATAAACCAGCGAATCAACTTCAATACGTGCGTATCGATCCGACATGACCCATGCGGGATAGTACCCTGCGACTGGCAGATGTAGCCGTTGGCGCGTTCGATGGCGTGGGACACGGTACCATCTCCCCCATCTGTCCTTCCGGCAGGAAATCCTCATACTTCCAGCCATACTCGAACAAGGGCTTCAACGCATCCACACGGAACCAATAGCAGGAGCCGATGGCGGATGCCGAAGGCTTACCCGGCTCAGCGGCACATGGATATCGAAGCGATCTTCCAGCAGTTCCTTCGTGATCTCGAAGTTCGCGCCCCAGTCATGCGGCAGGGTGTGCGCAAAGTACAGGGCATGGAAGGGCGGCGGCGGGGCGACCTGGCCCAGGCGCGGTTCATTGGAGAACAGCGTGAGAATGTTCTCCACATAGTCGCGGCTGGCAAGCGTGTTCTCCATCAGCTTGTACGCGAAGCCTTGACTTTCGGTACCGTGATGGCCGTTCTCCTGATTCTGGCTCGACTTCTTGTCGTGCGCGAAACCGATGACATCGTATTTGCCACTCAGCACGACATCGCATGCCGCGACCAGCAGCGCGGACACGTCACGGCCACGGTTCACCACGGAGATGAACGTGACCGGATGGTTCACGCCGTGGGAGGCCATATAATCGCGGATCGCGTCGATCTTGTCTTCGGTGGTCGTGATGTACAGGTCGGTCTCTTCCGGCAGAGCGCTGATGTAACGGCAGGCGTCACCCAGCAGGTCAAGGAAGTAGATGTGGTAGATGAACGCGGAACGCACGTCGGCTCCGGTTCTCGGATTGCGGGTCACGGTCGGCAGCACATAGTCGAGGTGCAGGGCTTTGCGAATGTCGTCGATATTGTAGTTCGGCAGAATCGCGTCCCAGATCAGGTCGACGTCGTAATCTGTCTCGTTCTTCAGGAAATCGTACAGATCCAGCGCTGGCTGGCCTGCGGTCTGATCGAAGTAGGCACTGTAGTCAACGAAGAAGGAACGACGCTTGAACACCGGGCAACGGTCGTCGCGCAGCATTTGCATCGGCATGTACAGCAGCGGGTAAGACGAGTAGCCCTTGTACTTGCGCCAATCGATGTAGGACGCCCATTTGAAGCCAAGCTGGGCGAAATGCTTGGTGAAGGTCATCTCATGCTTGCGTGTGACTTCCGCGTAGTCCTTCCACAGGGGCATGTTCTCCCAGTACTCGTGGAACGCCTGCGAGGAGACCAAGCTGCGGCGGTATGCATGCCAGTAGGCCTGCAGATGCGTGGGGATCTTCTCATCGTTCACGGTTTCGCCCGCGTACGCCGTGATGCCCCAGAAATCCACATCCTTGCGGGACATGGTTTCGAACATCTCCTTGAACGGGTAAACAGGGCCCATGATGGTGTCGTTCAGGCACAGCACTTCATCGTAGGTTTCCAGCTTCTCCCAGCCGATGGTCAGCAGCGCCTGCTTGTACGCGGCGACATCAAGCCCCGTGTTCTCACGAACCATGATGATGTCCGTGTATTTGCCGAACATCTTGCGGGCCTCATCATCAATCTTGCCATTCACGATGACGACGAGATCGGTCAGGCTCCGCATCAGATCCTCAAGGAAGCCATCGAGGAACTTCGCCGCACGACCGTTCTTATCGTAGAAACAGAGTATGCCCAGCCGCTTGGCCGTCGAATTGTCTACAAGAGTCATTTACTCATTCCATTCACTGTGCACAACATACTAGCGTACAAACCTTTTCACAATCTGTCCCATCTTCGCGCAAAGGATATAACAGGCTTCATCTTCTCATGCAGCTTCCACCAACGACTGCCTTGAATCTTCTTCAGGTTCTCGGTCAAATCATTTATGTCCGCTATGCGATGCTCTTCCACATCGCGAGGTATTCCACTCAGAGGGTACACGTTCGCGGAAACAAACAGCGAAGTGTCACTCTTCCGAGTGTTCACGGAATTCCCCAAATCAATAACGATTTGCGGGTCCGGATCCAGGAAGAAGTACGTCCCGTTCATCTCCAAAGAAGCGTTATTCCAACAATGGCGTTCAATCCCATTGACCTTCAAATCAGTGATGACGCAGGGAGACTCTCCGAAATCCACACGAGCCGTCCTCTTGCCATGTGGCACATGTATCTCAACAGAGTTGTTCTTCTTCAACCGTTGTTCTTGCTCCAGTACATCGCTTGCAGCAAAAACATATCCTTCACCAGCGAAAGACTGTACCGTCTGCTCGTAGAAGGCGGCATTGGGATTGGCAAGTCTACGATGCGCAGCTACATATTCGCCAATCATTTTCTGAGATTCTACGAGATATTCTCCGTATATCCGGTCGCTAATCGTTTTCCTATGCTTTTCAGCAATGCCTTTCTCATAGACAGCCTCAAAAGCGTTGCTGATGGAGTAGTAAGCAACAAAATCGTTTCTATGAGAGGTTTGAAACTCCACAGCCGCTGAATAGCCATCCTCAATGTCCGACACCAATTCTTCCGGCGTCCGTCTATTAGATACAGCATTCCTCATGGCTTCATGAAGAGAATAGCCGTCCGGCTTGGAACGCCCCGAGAAATTGTAATACTCGGCAAGTTCATAGTTGCTCTCGTTCAAGTATCCCGGACCGCCAAAACGATCGTACAAGAACACAGGTATGCCCTGTACAAGGCAGTATTGCACCGTCTTGCCTATCGAAATCACACAATCATAGTGATCCAACAACTCCGCAGAGGTGATGGCCGGCTTCTCGCTGCCTATCGCGTCGATGAGCATGTCCACTTGATATCCCCTAGCGGAAAGAAGGCTCATCGCCTCCTGTAATTCCTTCGGCGGATGGTTGGAGACCACTAGTATCTTATGCATCTCGCTTGATTGCATATGCTTTGATGCGACAAAATCAAGCGGCGCAGGATTCGGATAAAGCATCATCCGCTCGTAGGAACGAAACTCCGATTTCTGCGCATCACGTGTATTCGGAGCATTAAAGACGATGACATCAGCCAGCTTAGCTTCAAGATCGAAAGTATACGGATGCTCAATGTACACTTCCCGGTACGGCGACAAGTGTGAGAAAATCATAAGAGGGTCGGACTTCGCCGTATTATCCACGAATTCCTTCAGCAACTGCACAGGTAACGTCTCATGCTGAACCCATATGATATCGAAATCGCTCAGCGAGAGCGCAGACGATTCCTCCGACTCGGGAGTGAGGACACGGAACCCATTCTCCTGCAGAATATCCGACATTGGAGAGCTACACATCCAAGCGAACAATGTGACTTGGCAACCCTGCTTTCGCAGGTATTGTGCAAGCTCAAAAGCTTGCACCTCACTGCCTCCAATGCCGGAAAAAGCACTCTGAGTTATCAAGACTCGTGATCCATCACGCATGATTTAAGTCTAATGCCCCACCGAATATAGTCAAAGAACGGACACATCAATATGGGGATGCATCAATACTTGGTTATATTCCTTATCCTTTTTAATGCCGAAGTTGTATACGTTTTCCTGCCTCAGGACAAGATCATATCCTTCTGCAACCGCAATATTGATATGGAAACTGCCATACGGCAACGTATTTCCTATGTTGAAGCGAATGCGATGAGTTCCCTTTGCGAAGATACCCTCACCCTTGCAGGAACGTGTTGAAGCGGCAACGGAAACGCGTCCCTCCTGATCTATGAGATTGATCGCGAAAACGCCTCCCTGCAAATCACGCTTGCATTCAAGTGTTGCTTCGACAACGAAGTCCTCGTTGATATCGAGTAGCTGACGTTCCTCGTCGGAAACGACAACCTTAATGTCCTTCAACTCACACGCAGCGCTAGTGCTCAACTTCTTCTCATTATTTTCAGCAGCAACCTCAGCCTGTTGCCTGCGTAGGAAGATGTTCGAATACGCATTGGCCACTTCATCAGGCTTACCGAACTTGGTAATATGCCCATTTTCAATCAGCATTGCCTTATTGCAATACTTACGAACATCATTCATGGAATGAGTGACAAGAATAATTGTCTTCTTCTCACGCTTCGCGTCAAAGAAAAAGTCCTGACACTTCTTCTGGAAAGCCTCATCGCCAACGGCAAGAACCTCATCAAGAACAAGAATGTCTCCCTGAGACTTAATCGCGACGGAAAAGGCAAGCCTCACCTGCATACCACTGGAGTAGTTCTTGAGCTTCTGCTCCATGAAATCGCCCAGCTCGGCAAAATCGACGATATCGTCATACATGGCATCAATTTCGTCTTTGGAGAAGCCCAGCATTGCGCCATTCAGATACACATTCTCTCTGCCAGTCAGCTCAGGGTTGAAACCAACGCCAAGCTCAATGAAGGGGACAAGCTTGCCTTCAACCTGAACGCTACCGGTATTCGGCGTATAGATTTGCGAAATAATTTTCAGCAACGTCGATTTTCCAGAACCATTCTGCCCGACAATGCCAAAGAAATCGCCCTTGTGCACTTCAAAGGAGATGTCCTTCAGAACTTCCTGAATCGTATACCCGTGAACACCACGAATAAGATTGAACAAAGAGTTCTTCAAGCTGCTCGATTTCTCCGTAGGAAGCTTGAAGCTTTTAGAGACGTTCGTAACCTTGAGCGCAATATCCGAAGTTTGCTGCATATCTTCCTTCATTACACCAGCTCCGCGAACAACTTAGAACGAGACTCGAAAAACACCAGTCCACCTATAAAAATGACAACGGACAGAGCGACCGGAATCAAACCGACCAATGACGTACTGAACGATTGCCATACCGTCTGATTCTCGGGCGCAATAAGCACATACCGGGCGTCCTGAATTATCTGTGCCATAGGATTAAGCAGAATGAAACGAGCTGCTTGAGGACCAATATTGGTGGCCACCAAGAATAGGGTAAATGATGGGCGTAGCTAGAAGCAGCTTGCAGAACGACTTCCCAAATAGGGCTCAAATCACGGAAGTTCACGAACAATGCGCCCAGGAAAAATGCAAGACCTGATGCAATGAGCAGAAGCTCCGCAAAAATAGGGATAATCAAGACCGCTTTAAACGAAATATGCACACCATTGATAAGGATGAAAAAATCATCACGATGAGGTTGATCCCAAAATTGATCAGCGCACTCATAATCGAGGCAATGGTAACCGTGATCTTGGGGAAATGAATCTTTCTAAGCAGATCACCATGACCCACAACTGAAGTCATACCGCCGTTCGTGGCTTCCGCGAGGAAATTCCACATAACGCTACCCAGCAGAAGAGCAACTGCGAAATGCGGAACATCAGCGCCGAAGCGAAGGAACCGCACAAAAACCAGATACATTATGGCGAACAGCATAAGCGGCTTCAGCACAGACCACAGGTAACCCAAAATAGACTGCTGATATCGCAGCTTGAAATCCGTACTGACCATCGCCTTAAGTAACAGCCAATTTTTCCTTGTAAAAAGTTCGTTGACTTTCAATTAACCAATCCCTATAGAAGTATCAAACCATTCAACGGTTCAGTCGTGCTTCGACTTGACGATGATTTTGTTGTCGGCAACATCCTTAAGATGCTTGCCGTACGGGCTCTTGCCGTACTTCTCGGCAGCCTTCATCAGCTGCTCACGGTCGATCCAGCCATTCTCGAACGCGATCTCCTCGGCCACCGCGATCGGCAGCCCCTGCGCCCGCTGCACGGTACGCACGAACTCGCCCGCCTCGAACAGGGAGTCCATCGTGCCGGTGTCGAGCCAGGCGTAGCCGCGGCCGAGCGTCTGCACGTTCAGCGAACCGTCCTCCAGATACATCCTGTTGAGGTCCGTGATCTCCAGTTCGCCGCGAGCGCTCGGTTTGATCCGCTTGGCGAACTCGACCACGCGCTCGTCGTAGAAGTACAGGCCGGTCACCGCGTAGTTGGACGCGGGATGCTCCGGCTTCTCCACGATGGAGATGGCCTTCTTGTTCTCGTCGAACTCGACCACGCCGTAGCGTTCCGGGTCGTCCACGTAGTAGCCGAACACCGTGCACCATGCTCGGCCGCAGCCGCCTTGCGCAGCGTGCGGCCCAAGCCATTGCCGTAGAAGATGTTGTCGCCCAGCACCAGAGCGCACGGCTCGCCGTCGATGAACTCCTCGCCCAGCAGGAACGCCTGGGCCAAGCCGTCGGGGCTCGGCTGCACCTTGTAGGAGAAGCTCACGCCGTACTGGCTGCCGTCGCCCAGCAGACGCTCGAAGTTCGGCAGATCGTGCGGCGTGCTGATGATCAGGATGTCGCGGATCCCGGCCATCATCAGCACGCTCAGCGGATAGTAGATCATCGGCTTGTCGTACACGGGAAGCAGCTGCTTCGATGTCACCGTGGTGAGCGGGTAAAGACGGGTTCCCGAGCCACCGGCAAGAATGATGCCCTTCATAACACGACCTGCTTTCTTTCTCCGATACCTTCACGAAGCTTCGTAAGCGGTTCCAGCTTAATAGCCGCGCCACCTATATGAAAACCGCGCAGTGAAGTCTGCGCGGTTTCATTGCATTCACTGGGCGAATCCGGATTCGTTTCTGTTCAAGCTTTCCAGACTCCGGTTAATGCGTTTACGGGTCAGCAGCAACACGCCACCCAGCAGGACAACGTCCGAGTTCTTGCGCACTTTGGGTTTCAGGCCTGACGTGAAAGGCATGGCCCCGCGTCCTGTGTACGTTTTTTCATTCGCCAAAACTAAAAACCGAGATTGGAAACCAGGAGGCGGAACCATGCCCGAGAACATCATACAGATCGACCAGCACATGCTCGAGACCAGGCTCGACCGGCTCGTCACGCAGAAGGTCACCGAGATACTCAACGCGATGCTCGACGCGGAGGCCGACGAGATCGCCGGGGCGTCCAGATACGAGCGTTCCGGCGGCTGGAAGGCGTACCGCGCCGACCATTACGAACGCAGGATCACCGCCAAGGCCGGCACGCTCGAGCTGAAGGTGCCCAAACTGAAGGGCGCCCTGTTCGAATCGGCGGTGGTCGAACGCTACCGCCGGCGCGGGGAAAGCGTCGAGGAGGCCCTGATCGACATGTACCTGGCGGGCGTCTCCACCCGCCAGGTCGACGACATCAGCCAGCTGCTGTGGGGCGAGAGGATGCCCTCGCAGACCCTCTCCGACAAACTCAAGAGGGTGTACGCCGACATCGACTCGTGGCGCACGAGGCCGTTGGAACGCGAATACCCCTACGTGTTCATGGACGGCGTGTGGCACAGGCGCTCGTGGGGCGGCTCGGTGGAGAACGTGAGCGTGCTCGTCGCCGTCGGGGTGAACTCCGAAGCCACCGCAAGGTCATCGGAGTGGCCGAGGGCATGAAGGAGGATTCCGCCAGCTGGGAGCAGTTCGTCAGAGGCATGATCGAGCGCGGCCTCAGGGGCGTCAGGCTGGTGGTGGGCGACCGTTGCGCGGGCCTGGTCTCCACGGTGGCGCTCCATGCTCCCGCGGGCGGGGGTACCAGCGGTGCATGGGGGGGTGCCGTTTTGTTGGACTTCTTTATCCTTGCTTTTTGATTATGCCACGAGTCCGAGCTCGCGGCGCCGGTCCATGATGCTCATGCCAAACTCGGTCTTGATGCGTTTGTCGCGGTACCAGACCATGTAGTCGTCGAGCATGCCGATGAACTCGTCCATCGAGACCCCGGCGAAGCTGCGCTTGTGGAAGAACTCCTGCTTGAGCCTGCCGAAGAACCCCTCAGCGGCGGCGTTGTCCGGGCTGCAGCCTTCGCGCTCATCGAACGCGTCAGCTTGTGCTCCTCGCAGATGCGGATCCATTCCGGCCACCTATAGTGACAGCCGCGATCGGAATGGATGACCGGCCTGTCGCCCTCGCCGAGCGTGGAGCACGCGCCCGAAAGCATGCCGTCGGCCAGCTCGGCGTTGGGGCTCGTGCCGATCGTCCAGGCGACGGGAAGCCCGTCGTAGCAGTCGATCAGGGGCGACAGGTACGCCTTGCCCGCCGGGATGCTGAACTCGGTCAGGTCCGTCACCCACAGCATGTTCGGCCCGTCGGCGTGGAAGTCGCGGTTGGCAGATTCTCAGGAGCCTGGTGAGCTCGCCCTTGTACGAGCTGTAGCGCTTCGCGCTCTTGAACAACGGCACCATGCCGTGCTTGGTCATGAGTTTCATGACGCGTTTGGCCGACACCGTTATCCCCATGCCCTGCAATTCCAGGTGCACGCGCTTGTAGCCGTAGCGCTTCTCGCTGTTCTCGAACGCCTCCTCGACCAAGGGAAGCAACCACGCATCCCGGTCCGGCCTCCTCATGGCGTTGAGCCGGTAATGGTAGGTGCTGTGCGCGAGCCCGACCGCGGGCAGCAGGCTTTTCACGCTCACTCTCTGAGCCTCACTGATTTGCTTGACGAGAATCGTCTTCTCCCGGTTGGTCAGGTTTTCCGGGTCTGCGCCGGCTCTTTCCCAACAGCTCCAACGCGCCCCGGCGGATCGCGATC
>ENA-OQHA01001019-OQHA01001019.1-human-gut-metagenome-genome-assembly--contig:-NODE-1019-length-11929-cov-4.053466_pt1 | contig 11929 bp, 16 predicted proteins | sample MGYA00242558_ERZ504707 | MGnify/ENA primary metagenome ERZ504707 (study PRJEB26092, sample SAMD00036197) | human gut metagenome | host: Homo sapiens | study: EMG produced TPA metagenomics assembly of... | reverse complement strand
CTTCATCGTGCTCGACGTGTTCTACTCCCTGCGTGACATCTCCTACTGGGGCATGATCCCGGCGTTGTCCTCCGACTCCCACGAACGTTCCACCTACACCGCCCTTGGCACCTTCACCGGCTCTATCGGCTACAACGGCATCACCGTCATCGTCATCCCGATCGTCAGCTACTTCACCTGGACGTTCACCGGCGCCAAGGGCCAGGGCCAGGCCGGATGGACCTCCTTCGGCTTCATCGTCGCGCTCCTCGGCCTGATTACCGCCTGGACCGTCGCCTTTGGCACCAAGGAAAGCACCAGCGCGCTGCGTGCCAAGGCCCAGAAGAACGGCAACCCGTTCGAGGCGTTCAAGGCGCTGTTCCAGAACGACCAGCTGCTGTGGGTCGCCCTGTCCTACCTGCTGTACGCCATCGCAAACGTCATCACGACCGGTGTGATGTACTACCTCTTCGTGTTCGTGCTTGACGAGCCTGCCGCCTTCTCCATCACCGGCATCATCCCGCTGATCGCCGGATTCATCATGCGCCGCTGTACCCGATTCTCAACCGCTGGATTCCCCGTCGCTACCTGTTCACCGGCGGCATGGTCTCCATGATCATCGGCTACACGATGCTCGCCCTGTTCTCCAGCAACCTGCCGGTCGTCATCGTCGCCTGATCTTCTTCTATGTGCCTGCGCAGTTCATCCAGATGACCGCGATTCTGTCGCTGACCGACTCCATCGAGTACGGCCAGCTGAAGAACGGCAGGCGCAACGAGGCGGTCACCTTGTCGGTGCGTCCCATGCTCGACAAGATCGGCGGCGCGATGTCCAACGGTGCGGTCGGTGCCGTTGCCCTCGCGGCTGCATGACCGGTCATGCCACGGCAGCCGACATGACCGCGTCCAACATCGCCACGTTCAAGACCTTCGCCTTCTACGTCCCGCTTGTTCTCATCATCCTCAGCCTCGTCGTGTTCTGGTTCAAGGTCAAGATCGATGAGAAGATGCATGCGCAGATCGTTGAGGAGCTCGAAGCCAAGCTCGCTTCCGGCGAGATCGTCGACGATGAGGCGCAGGCAGTTATTAAGAACTGATCTCCCGTTCCCATCCCTCCCATAAGGCCCGTCCGCCTGAACCGCAAGATGCGGTCCGTGGCGGACGGGCCTGTTCGTTCCTGCGGTCGGCGGTCATGAACATACCCATGTCGTTCCGGCAGTGGGGCCGGAACCGGCGGCGTGTCGACTATCGGCCAGGAGTGTCTATCAGCTGGTATCCGATATGGGCCGTGGCCCTGCGCCGCCTGCCAAAGGAGATAACCGTGCGTGCATGACGTGACTTCGTATGGCCAAAACTGCTGACCGCGGACGGACGCGGCATCGCTTTCGGTGGCGACTATAGTCCCGACCAATGGCCGGAGGAAATCTGGGATGACGACATCCGCCTGATGGGCCAGGCCGGCGTCAACACCGTGGCCCTTGCCATCTTCAGCTGAGATCGCCTCCAGCCCATCGAAGACCATTGGGATTTCGACTGGCTCGATCGCGTCATCGACAAGCTCGGTGACGTGACCGTCGCCGGACCGCATGTGCAGGTGCTTGCCTCGTATGCCGGCGAAGAAGCGGATGAGTGGGAGCTTGACGGCATGGCCGCGATCACCCGCAACACGTACGGCGAAGGGGAGGCGTATTTCCTCGGCTGCGATCTGGGCGTGAGCGATCTGACGCGATTCGTGGGAGGCTGGCTTGCCGCGCAGCCGCAGGATGGCCGGCAGCGGAAGCCAACCTGCGGTCGCCCGCCAGCGGCGTGACCTCTGACGTTCTGCACACCGTGCGTCAATCCGACGACGCATATTCGACTTCTATCTGACACGTGGCAGATCGGATGTCGAACTGCGCGACATCGCAGGGGAGCCGATCGTCCTGTTCCGGGCGGAACGGGGCAGTGACGGCGGCGCGTATACGGTGCATCGCAATGGCGTTTTCGTGACGAAGCGCCCGAACCCGTCGGTGTAGTCAGTTGCGACGAAACAGGAGGGCGGAGCCGCGGACGGTTTTGTGAGACGGTCCGCGGCCTCACCGTTGGAAGCCGCGGACTCGGATCATCAGCAACGGACGCGCCGTTGATTTCCACTTCCGGAGCAACGATGGTGAGCTTTGCCGCGACGAGATGCTGCAGGACGGTGCCGACGTACATGGTGCCCGGATTCTCCCTTCGCCGCTGCGCTGCCTGCCGCAGCAGATGTTCCACGGCCGCATCAACGGAAAGCGAGTTGTCGGACTCCAGCTTGAATGGTTTGCTGGTGAAGAACGCCTGAATTCGTTTGACCCAGTATTGCTCGATCTCGGTGAATTGCTCTGCTGTCGGACGTAATTCATTGATGAGCTCGGCATAGTCATGCATCAGCGCCATGGTACCGCGGCTGGTTCGTCCCTTAAAGGTTGAACCGATAGAACCGTCATTCATTACTTTTTCAACGATACTGACACGCTCATTCGATTGTGTCCAATACTGCTTTCTTTCTGCATGAACAACGGTACTCGGCAAGGCGGTAACGATAGTCGCAAAGGCTAAGAAGCCCGTACATAATCGTTTTTTTGTAGTGTTTCAGATTTTCAGTAGAATGGCGACAGCCAAATCCCGCTGGCTTGCTAGTAAAGCGTTGTCCTCGGGGGGAGTTTTGTTTGTTGTTGAAAGATAACGCGGCATCGAATAGATAGGGGAGGCCCGGCATGGGACGTCATCAGCGTGCAGAAACCTCCGGACTCATCTCCTTCTTGATTTGCGCCGTCGTTGGCGCGGTATCGATGAACCTGTACATGGAATACGCGCCGGCCATCTGGCAGCTGACGCAACGCCGATTCATGGTATGTTCGGGCATCGTGGCGGCATGCGGCGTCATTTCCTTCATTATTGGCTATGCGCGCAAATCACGTTCATTGAACCTCAAACATGGTTGGTTTGCACCGATTCGTCGCATTTTCGAAATCGTCGCCCTTTCGGTGGTGTATGCCTCGACCATTTTCCTGTCGTCTTTTGCACTCATCGGTGCGGCCAACGACATGATGGGCAATGCCATCTTCTCCGGCTATATCTCCAGCGTCTGCGCCGCCTTCGCCGGCGTGGTGGGTACATGACCTTTGTACAGGCGGAGATGATGAACGCCAAAACTATTGCCAGTCTGTTGCCGTTCTTCGTCATCTCCGGCGTGGTCACCGCCGGCATGACCACCGACGACCCATACTGGTATCACAACAACTTTTCGCAGCTCGGCGACAGAACACGTTTGCGGCCCGTATGTTCAACTCCACGCTGATTCTTGCCGGCACATGCATCATCATCGTCAGCTACTTCGCCATCTCCGAACTGGTGACCACCGAACGGCTACAGCGCCTCTGGCACGACCGCACCAACAGAGATCCGAATCGCGGCTACGAAATCCCACATTTCATGCTGCGCATCTCCATTCTGTCCTTCCTGCTGATGGTGGCCGGCCTGGCATTCATCGGCATCGGCGTGTTTCGGTACACGCCACACAATCTCTTGCACAATATATGCGCCAAAGGCCTGCCGTTCGTCATGCTGCTGCTGTTCGTGCTCCTGCCGTGCTTGCGCCACGCCTGTCCAAAGCAGTGATGGTGGCCTCCGACCTGACCGCGCTCGTATGCGCTGCATTCTGGGTCAATATGATGATGGGTCACAACACCCTCACCAATGTGGAGGCGTTGGCTGGTCTGGCGTTCCTCGGCTGGTTCATCGTGTTCTCGCGCCAGATCGCCGCCATCGAGGCCGATCGCGCGGCCGCTCAGTTGTTGCACGCGCAGGCCATCGAAGGCGGTTTTGAGCAGCCGTCTTCCGCACCTGATCAGCAGATCGAATCCCGCATCGCTGCCGACCGGTGAATAATTTGTTTGATAGATTTGGCCTTATGACTGAACGACTCACGAATCTCTGGCCTGCCCCGCTCGCCGCACAGCCGTTGAACGCTACGGTAACGGTGCCGGGCAGCAAGTCCCTATCCAACCGCTACCTGATTCTCGCCGCCCTCGGCAGCAAGCCCGTTACTCTGATTGGCCTGCTGCGTTCGCGCGACACGGACCTTATGATGGGCGCACTCGAAGCCTCGGTGTCCGCTGCGACGTGGATTCCGCAACCGACACCACCGTAACGGTTACTCCTCCTGTATCCGGCCGATTCCATGGCAACGTCAATGTGTTCTGCGGACTGGCCGGCACGGTGATGCGTTTCGTGCCCGGCCTTGCCCTGTTTGCAGATGGCCCAGTGAATTTTGATGGCGACGAACAGGCTTATGCACGTCCGATGAAGCCGGTGCTTGACGGTTTGGAACAGCTGGGTGCAACGGTTGATTACCACGGCGAGGTTGGCCGTCTGCCGTTCACTATTACGCCGCCTGCAACCTTGCCGGCTGCCCAGGCGCAGGTCAGCATCGATTCGTCCGGTTCTTCCCAGTTCATCTCCGGCCTGTTGCTGATTAGTTCCAAACTGCCTGGCGGTCTGCACCTCGCGCACACAGGGGAGAAGACCCCGAGCCTGCCGCACATTCGCATGACCGTGGCCGATGTGACCGGTGCCGGCGGTGCGGTTGAGGCCGACGAATCCGCCCGCACATGGACGGTTGAACCGCGCGCAATGCAACTGTCGAGCAAGGTGACCGTTGAGCCCGATCTGTCGAACGCGGCGCCATTCCTCGGCGCGGCATTGATCGCCGGCGGCACGGTCCGGGTGCCTCATTGGCCTGAGACCACCACCCAGCCGGGCGGCCTGTTGCCGGATATCTGGAGCAGATGGGTGCCGAAGTATCGTTCCCGACCATCGGCGGCGTGCGCTATTGCGAGGTGACCGGTGACGGCACCGTGCGTGGGCTGGTACGTTCGATTTGACGGCGGCCGGGGAGATTGCGCCCTCGTTGGCGGCGATTCTGGTGTTTGCTGATAAATCGACAGACATGGTTGGTATTGGTCACCTGCGCGGCCACGAAACGAATCGTCTGGAGGCATTGGTCAACGAGATTCGTCGTGTTGGGGGAGCGGCTGAGGAATTGCCTGATGGATTGCGTATCGAACCGGTGCCGGCGGAGACGTTGCACGGTGCCGTGATGGAAACCTATGCTGATCACCGTATGGCCACGTTCGCCGCGATGCTGGGGCTGCGTATTCCCGATATCGAGGTCATCAACGTGGCCACCACGCGCAAGACCTTGCCTGATTTCGTCGGTATGTGGAGTGGCATGCTGAGGCAGTAAGGGGTCCTGTGTTCTGGTGGAACTCCCCTCAGTCCGCTACGCGGACAACTCCCCTCTCTGAGGGGAGCTGTCCACCGGAGGCGACTGAGGAGAGTATGACGCGGGGGTAGTGGTCTCATGACCATATACGAATGGGGGCTGATTCCAATCGGAATCAGCCCCCATAGTGTTGCAACTAGAGATTGGTGAGATGCCTAACGGCGGTTACTTACTTGGCGAAGGTGTTGCCGTAGGTGTCGGTGCCGGCTTCGGCGATTGCGGCGGACTTGCGGGCGATGGCCAGCTCTTCGTTCGTCGGGATCACGGCGATGATCACGGAGGAGTCCGGAGTGGAGATGATGCGCGGTTCCTTGGAGCGGGTGGCGTTCTTCTCCTCGTCCAGCTTGACGCCGAACGGAGCGAGCTTGTCGCACACCATCTTGCGGACCACGTCGTCGTTCTCGCCCACGCCAGCGGTGAAGGTGATCACGTCGCAGCCACCCATCTGGTAGGTGTAGTTGCCGATGTAGCTGACGATGCGGTGCACGTAGACATCCAGAGCCAGCTTGGCGTCCTCATTGCCCTCGGACACCAGACGGTGAACCTCACGCAAATCGCCATAGCCGGTCATGCCCATCATGCCGGAACGCTTGTTGAACAGGGCGTCAAGCTCGTCCACGTTCATGTGGGCGTTGCGAATCAGGTGGAAGACCACAGCCGGGTCGATGTCACCGGTACGGCCACCCATCATCAGGCCCTCAAGCGGGGTCAGACCCATGGAGTCTCAACCGGCTTGCCGGAGACCTCAGCGGAAGCGGAAGCGCCGTTGCCGATGTGCAAAACGATCTGCTTCAGCCTTCAGCCGGCTTGCCGACGACGTCCGGCACCACGGAGGAGATGTACTCGTGGGAGGTGCCGTGGGCGCGTAGCGGCGGATGTGGTACTGATCGGCGATTTCCTTGTTCAGCGCGTAGGTGCTGGCGCCTCGGCAGCTGGAAGAAGAAGGAGGAATCGAAGACGAAGATCTGCGGAACGTCCGGCAGCAGGGAGCGCATGACTTCGGCGCCTTGGCCTCCGGGCCGTTGTGCAGCGGGGCGAGCACAGCCAGATCCTTGACCTGGTTGATGGTCTTGTTGGTCACGAGGGCCGGCTTCGGGAAGATGGAGCCACCCTGCACCACACGGTGGCCGACGGCGACAATGCCAGCCTCAGACAGGTTCGGGCCGTACTCCTCGAAGAAGCCGAGCACGCGCTTCAGACCCTGCTCGTGGTCGTGAATCGCTCTTCAAGCTCGTGCTTTTCGCCGTTGTACTCGTGCTTGTAGTGGCCGTCGACCGGCTCACCGATCTTCTCGACGAGGCCGGAAGCGAGGCCTTCGCCGGATTCGAGATCAACCAGCTGGTACTTGATCGAGCTGGAGCCGGAATTGATGACAAGGACGGTTTTCGCCATTGTGGGCATCCTCCATTGTGATTGAATGTTCCCGTGAGACACGGGTTACCGTTGATTAGATTACTCGTTGCTTGCTACAAAATAAGCATTACGGTGGCTCCCTCTGGCGGGAGCCACCGGGAGCTAAGCCGGGCTCACTGCGCTTCGATGGCGGTGAGGGCGATGGTGTTGATGATGTCCTGCACCAGAGCACCACGGGACAGGTCGTTTACCGGCTTGTTGAGACCCTGCAGCACCGGGCCGATGGCCAAGGCGCCGGAGGAGCGCTGCACGGCTTTGTAGCCGATGTTGCCGGCGCACAGGTCCGGGAAGACGAACACGTTGACGTGTCCGGCCACATCGTTGCCCTTGGCCTTGGTGGCGGCCACGGTGGGGGACCAGGCGGCGTCGAACTGGATGGAACCGACCACCGGCAGATCCGGAGCCTTCTCCTTGAGCAGCTTGGTGGCTTCCTCGACCATGTCCACGTCCGGTCCCTTGCCGGAGCGAGGTGGAGTAGGAGAGCATACCGACCTTCGGGTCGATGCCGAAGCACGTGCGGTCTCGGCGGACTGCAACGCGATTTCGGAAAGCTGCTCGGCATCCGGGTTGAGGTTGATGGCGCAGTCGGAGAACACGGCCACATGTCCTTGAAGCACATGAGAAATGCGCCGGAGACCAGCTTCTGGCCGGGCTTGGTCTTGATGACCTGCAGGGCCGGGCGCACGGTGTTGGCGGTGGAGTTCACGGAGCCGGAGACCAGGCCGTCGGCGTAGCCGAGCACCACGAGCATGGTGCCGAAGTAGCTGGCGTCGGCCAGCTGCTTGCGGGCCTGCTCCTCGGTCATGCCCTTCTTGGCACGCAACTCGCACAGCTTGGCGACCATGGGCTTCAACACGTTCTCGTCGTCCATAGCCTGGAAGCGGGCGCGCTCCAAGTAGTTCAGGCCCAGTTCCTTGCCGCGAGCCAGAATGGCGTCCTTGTTGCCCACGATGATGAGGTTCACGATCTCGCGCTCAAGCAGGTAGTCGGCCGCCTTGATGATGCGGTCCTCCTCGCCTTCGGGCAGCACGATGGTCTTCTTGTTGCTCTTGGCCTTGCCGAGCAGGCCGAACTGGAAGGCGTACGGGGTGATGGGCGCGGTGACGTCCACATCGAGCGCGGCGAGCACTTCATCGGTGGGAGCGTTCTTACGGAAGGTCTCCAGCGCCAGATCCTTGGTGGATTCATCGGTGAACGGCACCTGCGGCAGAGTCCAGACCGGCAGGCCGTACTTGGCGAGGGTCTCCTTAACGGAGAAAGCGTGGCGCGGCTCGCATCCGGTCACGAAGATGCCGAGCACCTTGTTGCCAGCGGCCTCCATGCCCTCGATGGACAGCTTGACGGTCTCGTCGAGCTCGTGCGGCCAACGGTCGATGGTGCACACGGCTAGGAACACGCCGGCCTTCAGATCAGCGGCGACATTCGCGTCGAATTCATAGCTGGTCGGATCGTTGACGTGGGACTTGTCGGTGCCCACGATCAGGGCGGCGTCCGCGCGGGAAACGTCCATGGCATCGTTGAACGCGCCGACGATATCGCCACGGGCGGTGTTCTTATCCTCGCGCACCTTGTGCACATCGAGGCCGGTGGACAGGGCCACGCCGAGTCCGGCATTGGAGGCGGCGAGTAGGATCGGGGTGAATTCGTCATGGTTGGACACAGCAGGGCGGAACACCATGGTCTTGTACTTGGAAGTCAATGCGTTGAGCATGCCGTAAGCGACGACGTTGCGGCCATTGGCGCCTTCAGGCTGGCGATATATACACGGGTGACGGTCACGATGTTTTTGTCTCCTTTGATAATCAACACGATAGGGACCACACCTCATTGTAGTGGCGATTACTGTTATCGCTCACGCCGGTGTCGCGCCAATCGGAAGAGCGTCCCCTTGGCGACGCTTTCCGGGGAATGTTGCGCAAAAGTCGGCCGATAGGCAGAAAACGAGAAAGGCCGGTGCATGAAGCACCGGCCTCGATTGTGGAGCTAGGGGGATTCGAACCCCCGACCCTCTCCATGCCATGGAGATGCGCTACCAGCTGCGCTATAGCCCCGAGTGAAGCTATCCGATTCATGGGAGTCGCAAGACCCGCCATGAACCAGCGGAGAAACCACCATATCGCCTGACTTGATGGCTTCGTCGTGGAGCTAGGGGGATTCGAACCCCCGACCCTCTCCATGCCATGGAGATGCGCTACCAGCTGCGCTATAGCCCCGTTTTCAGTTGTTGGCCCGTTGTTTGGACTCGTATACATTACGACGAGATGTCGATTCTGGCAAAAGCCGGCGTGTCGCCAAATGGCAAAAGTGGGATTTGGCGACACTTTTTGGCTTGTTTCCGCCATTATTCAGGCATTGGGTTATTCAATTACTGCTTGAACGGTTTTTCGAATACACTGAACCTGTTGGCTCAGCAGGGAGCCGTGACACGATCAGCGTTCGCGTTCCCATTCGTCGGTGTCGGCGATGGCCGGACCGTGATTGTAGTCCAGCAGACGCCAGCGCACAGTGCCATCGGGATTGTCCATCGGCACCAAGCGCACCCAGTGCGCATTGCGCAATGAGACCACCGTGGAGAAGGTCGGATCGATCGCGGAAATGCCCAACAGGGTCTGCAATGTCTGCGCGATCCATGCGCCGTGCGAGAACACGAACAGGTCCGTGTCGTCTCCGGCACGCGTGGACCAGTCCTCAAGAGCCTCTACGCCGCGCTTGCCCACAGCTTCCTTGGGCTCGGCACCATACTTCAGCTCGCCGCCCCGAGACTCCATCCAGGAACGGAAGTCCTCGGGGTAGCGTTCGGCCAGTTCGGCCACGGCATGGCCATCCCAATCACCGAAGCTGCGTTCACGGACGCGACGATCATCGACGGGCTCGATTCCACCCAATACGTCGGCGAAAGCTTGCGCGGTGGCGTGCGCACGCTTCAAATCGGAGCAGACAATGAACCGGTGGTTGATTTCCGGCCGACGATCGACGTACAGGCTTTTCAAGGCCGCGGCGGTCTGCTTGACCTGCCATTCACCCACGACGTCCAGCGGAATGTCGACCTGGCCTTGGAGCTTGTGAGCGGCGTTATAGGAAGTGCGTCCATGACGGATAAGGAAAATGGAACGAACATGATTGGCCATAGTGACGATCCTTTCGATTCCAGTGAGGAAACAGGGAAAAGGGAGGGCTGCCTGGTGCCGTCAATGACGTTCGGCAACAGGCAGCCCGACACACGAATATCAGCGAGTATCAGCGAATATCAGCGTTATGTGATTCGCACGTTACGCGGTGGTGACGGCAGCAGCGTCCGCATGCTCCGCCGTTTCCGGGTGTGCGAGTTCAAGATCGATGGCCGGGCAGTCGCGCCAGAGTCGTTCGAGCCCGTAGAATTCGCGCGATTCCTCGTGCATGACATGAATCACGAAATCACCGTAGTCAAGCAGCACCCACTGGCCCTCGGTCAGGCCCTCGCGAGAGCGCGGCTGACGGCCGGAGCACTTAAGGAACAGGTCCTTTTCGATTTCCTCGGCCACGGCCAGTACCTGACGCTCGTTGGAGGCGCCGGCGATCATCATGATGTCGGTGATGCCGAGCAGGTCGGCTACGTCGAAGGCCACGATGTCGGTGGCTTGATACGGTCTGCGGCCTCGGCGGCCACGCGGACGGCGTTGATGGAATCCTGAAGTGCGGGCATGGTTCAGCGCTCCCAGGCGGGCTTCCAGCCCTCGACGTTGTGTTGCGTATTCTCGGAGTAGACCATCGTGTCGCTCGGCACGGCGTGGCGCACCACGGAACCGGCGCCGGTGGTCACGTTGTCGCCGACCTCGACCGGGGCCACGAACAGGTTGCCGGCGCCCACATGGCAGCCGGAGCCGATGGTGGTGCGATTCTTGTGCACACCGTCATAGTTGGCGGTGATGGTGCCGCCGCCGATGTTGGTGTGGTCGCCGAGCTGGGCGTCGCCCACGTAGCTCAGGTGCGGCACCTTGGTGCCGTTGCCGATGTGCGCCTTCTTCATTTCGACGAACGCGCCGGCTTGGCATCCTCGCCGAACTCGTTGCCCGGGCGCAGGTAGGTCCACGGGCCGATGTTCGTGTGTGCGCCGATGTGCGATTCCTGCACGCGGGAACGCTCGACCATGGCACCTTCGTCCACGGTTGCGTCAATGAGGGTGGTGTACGGGCCGACGATGGCGTCCTCGCCGACCACCGTGTGGCCTTGCAGGAAGGAACCGGGCAGGATGGTGGCGTCGCGGCCGATCTGGACATCGTCCTCGATCCAAGTGGTTTCCGGGTCAAGAATGGTCACGCCGTCGCGCATCCAGCGCTCGCAGACGCGGCGGTTGTAGGTCTTGGACAGCGCGGCCAGCTGCACGCGGTCGTTCACGCCTTCGACGGTGAGCGGATCCGGAGCGGCGAACGCGCCGACCTTGCCAGCGGCTTGGCGGTTTCCAGCGCGTCGGTCAGATAGAACTCACCCTGCGCGTTGTTCGACTTCAGTCCGGCGATTGCCTCGGTAAGCACGGAAGCCTCGAACACGTAGACTGAGGTGTTCACTTCCTGCACGGCGAGTTCGCTGCGGTTGGCGTCTTTCTGCTCGACGATGCGCAGCACGTTGCCTTGCGATCGCGGATGATGCGGCCGTAGCCGGTCGGGTCATCGAGGATGGTGGTGAGCACAGTGCGCCGTTGCCGGAGGCGGTGTGGAATTCGACCAGACGGTGCAGCGTCTCGCTGTCGAGCAGCGGCATGTCGGAGGCGGCGATCAGCACCGGGCCATCGACCTTGCCAGCTCCGGTGAGCTGCGCCATTGCGCACTGCACGGCGCGGCCGGTACCGGGAATGTCGTCCTGGTTCACGATGGTGACCTGCTCGTCATAGGAGCGGGCGGCTTCGGCGACGCGCTCGGCCTGGAAGTGCACGACCACGGCCAGCGTGTCGGGGTTCAGGGCGGTCACCGAATCCATGACCCTGTTCAGGAAGGTCTTGCCTGCAAAAGTATGCAGCACCTTCGGCTTGTTGGAACGCATGCGGGTACCCTCGCCGGCGGCGAGGACGATGGCTGCGGATAATGCCATAACTGACGTATTCCCTTCGATCGGAATGTCTATTGAGGGCGGAAACACCTCAAAACAATAGACGGCCGCCCGGATGTCGAGCGGCCGTCAGCCGTTCCCCCACCTGGACTCGAACCAAGACAAAGGGTTCCAAAGACCCGTGTGCTGCCATTACACCATGGGGGAGTCGTGG
>ENA-OQHA01001018-OQHA01001018.1-human-gut-metagenome-genome-assembly--contig:-NODE-1018-length-11932-cov-2.610165_pt1 | contig 11932 bp, 16 predicted proteins | sample MGYA00242558_ERZ504707 | MGnify/ENA primary metagenome ERZ504707 (study PRJEB26092, sample SAMD00036197) | human gut metagenome | host: Homo sapiens | study: EMG produced TPA metagenomics assembly of... | reverse complement strand
CTTAACGCTTTCAATCCCTTTACAGATCAAATACGTACTCACAGGGCAGCTATATATGCAAGTCCCGGTGAAGATGTGAATACTGGATAAATAACAGATAAACGATATGAAAATTTGGCATAAAAGTTCAGAATAAAAAGTAAAAAAAGGCTCATGACTTGTCCGCAAACTATACCTCTACAGTCTCGACTTATCATGAGCCTTGAAATTCGTCTCTCATATACTACGACAGATGGGTTATTTGCTGAAAAGGTTCCATCGTATATGTAGGATTTTCTCTACGCCATTTTTTTCTTGTTCTTTACGCCATTTTTACCCCATTTTTGTAAAAACTTACGTGAAATTACGGTAACTTACGTGAAGTTATTCGCCCTCGGACTTTTTTGTGTCAAATCCCGGGAAATGGCTCAACCATGCGGGTTTCATATTCCTTAAATTTCCCTGAAATCCGGTGTCCCGTACAGGTCATACGGAGTACTCTGGTATACGTAATAATTCAACCAGTTCGTATACAGGTTGTTGGCATGGGCCTCCAGGTAAGGAGTGGTTTGTTGTTTGGATCGTCATCTTTGTAATAGTTCTTCGGGATTTCAATAGGCAGACCCTTGGCAAGGTCTCTCTTATATTCGCCATCCAAAGTCACGCGGTCGTATTCCGGATGTCCCATAACAAAGATTTTACGTCCTCCCTCTGCCATTGCAAGGAACAGACCAGCCTCTTCGCTTTCCGCCAGGACCGTAAGGTCTTTGCATGCATGGATATCTGCAATAGGAACTTCTGTGTGTCTGGAATGCGGCGCAAGAAATACATCATCAAAGCCCCGGACCAGAGGATCTTACGGTTCAGTACCCTGTGCTGGAAAAGTCCGAACATTTTCTTATCCAGAGGTTTTTTCTCCAGGCCATAAAAATGATAAAGACTGGCCTGCGCTGCCCAACAGAGAAAGATCGTGGAAGTCACATGCTTCTCAGTCCAATCCATGATCTCAGTCAGCTCATTCCAGTAATCCACTTCCTCAAAAGGCATCTGCTCCACCGGTGCTCCTGTGATGATCATTCCATCAAATTTACGTTTCTTTATATCGGTGAATGTTTCATAAAACTTGTTCAGATGGCTGAGAGATGTATTCTTGGCTTCATGCTCTCCACAGCCATAAATGTCACATCCACCTGCAGCGGTGTATTGGAAAGAGAACGCAGAAGCTGCAGCTCTGTTTCTTCTTTCAGCGGCATCAGATTCAGGATCAGAATATGGATCGGACGGATATCCTGGTGCATGGCACGTTTTTCGTCCATTACAAATATATTTTCTCTCTCCAGGATCTCCTTTACCGGAAGATCCCCTGTGTTTTGATCGGCATTGTTTGCCCTCCTTATATATAAAGCGTCTCTTATAAAGGAGCCGCTCGGCTTTTTTCTTCAGATAAAAAGTATCTCCAGTCTGTACGGCCTTTACTGCACTCCGGCAAGTTTCCGAAAATCTTCTTCTGAAAGGATCGGAATCCCCAGTTCTCTTGCCTTTTTGTTTTTGGATGAATTGGACTGGATGTCGTTATTGATCAGATAATTGGTCTTTTTGGTAACTGAACCGGTAACCTTGCCTCCCAGGGATTCGATCAGCTCTTTGGCCTCACTTCGATTTTCAAAGTGCACCAGACTTCCTGTGATCACAAAATTCATTCCTTCAAAGATCTGTTCCTGTTTGGGACTGTCCTCCTGAATATGAAGAAAGCTCATCAGATGATCCAGGCGGCGATCATTATCCTCATCCCTAAAATAAGCTACCAGATTTCCGGCAATGACCGGCCCGATGGTATCAATATCACTGACCTCTTCCAGACTGGCATGACGTATCCTGTCCAGATCATTGTCAAAATGGCGGCAGATCACTTTTGCATTAGCCAGACCGATATTTGCGATCCCAAGACTGTAGATCACTCTTGGAAGTGTAGTCTCTTTCGCCCGTTCCAGACTTTCCATAAGATTATCATAGGATTTCTGCCCAAAGCCTTCCATTTCCACGATCTCATCTTTATACCGGCTGATCTCAAAAATATCGCCAAAGTCATGGATAAATCCCCTGGCAATAAATTTCTCCAGTGTTGCCTCGGAAAGTCCGTCGATATTCATGGCATCCCTGCTTGTAAAAAGCCCAAAGGATTTGATTTTCTTGGCCGGGCACTCCGGATTGACGCAGAAAAGACATTCCACATCGTTTTCTTTCTTCACTACCGTTTCCTGTCCGCAGGCCGGGCAGGTATGCGGGATCGGTGCATTACCGCTTCCGGTCAGATTTTCCGCGATCTGAGGAATGATCATATTTGCTTTGTATACACGAATGGTATCTCCAATCCCCAGCTTCAGTTCCTTCATGATACTGATGTTATGCACACTGGCCCTGCTCACTGTGGTTCCTTCCAGTTCCACCGGCTCAAAAATTGCTACCGGATTGATCAGTCGTCCTGGACGGGCTCCACTCAATCTCCAGAAGTCTCGTATCACGCATCTCATCGGCCCATTTAAATGCCATGGCGTTCCTTGGAAACTTGGCCGTAGTTCCCAGAGATTCTCCGTAAGCAATATCATCATACAATGCCACAAGCCCATCTGACGGAAAATCATTGGTCGTAACTGCTTCCGCAAAGTAATCCATCGCTTCATCCAGAGTTTCCGCTGTGACTTTTCGATATTCCACAACCTCAAAGCCCTGTTCATTCAGCCACCGGAACTGCACCTCCCTGGAATTCCGGAAATCTACGCCTTCCGCACTCACTAAAGAAAAAGCATAAAACCGAACGTTTCTCTTCGCTGTAATTTCGTTATTCAGCTGGCGGACAGAACCACTGCAGAGATTTCTGGGATTTTGTATTTGGCATCTGCATCTCCGATAGTTTCGTTGATCTTTCAAAATCCGAATAGGTAATGATGGCTTCTCCGCGAAGTACCAGTCTCCCTTTAAAAGAAATTTTCAGAGGTATGTTCTTAAATACTCTGGCATTATTGGTAATAACCTCTCCCACAATACCATTTCCTCTGGTAACTGCCTTTATAAGCTCTCCGTTTTCATAGGTAAGCACGATCGTTAAGCCATCCAGCTTCCAGGATAAAAGTGTAGGATGTTCCCCGATAAACTCTCTCAAAGCTTCTCTCTCTTTGGTCTTATCCAGAGACAGCATCGGTCTCTCATGTTCCTCCTTGGGGAGCTGCTCCACTGCCTCATATCCTACATTAACGGTTGGACTGTCTGCCAGAACGATCCCTGTTTCTTTCTCCAGTGCGCTCAGAGTGTCGTACAGGGCGTCGTACTCCACGTTGGACATGATCTCCCTGTCTTCCTGATAATAGGCCCTGGACGCTTCCCGGAGCTTTTCTCCCAGCTCCTTCATTTTTTTTATGGATGATTCGTTCATGGCTTCCTCCCGTCCTTTTTTCTGATTTTTCGGAGGAAAGCATCTCCTCCAGTTCTTTTCGTTCTTCCGGCCGGATCTCACGATATTTCCCCTCTTCCAGGCCATTAATATACAGATTCATGATCCGAACACGTTTCAGTGTTACGACTTTATATCCGAAATATTCACACATACGACGGATCTGGCGGTTCAGACCCTGGGTAAGGATGATACGAAAACTGTTTTTCCCTGTTTTTGTAACCTTGCAGGGACGTGTGACCGTATCAAGGATCGGCACTCCGCCGCCCATACCACGGATAAATTCTTCTGTCACCGGTTTATTCACGGTCACCTGATATTCCTTTTCATGGTAGTTCCCCGCCTTCATGATACGGTTCACCAGATCTCCTTCATTGGTAAGGAGAAGCAGTCCTTCGGAATCTTTATCCAGCCGTCCTATGGGATAGATCCGCACCGGATAATCCAGATATTCTGTTACTGTCATCTCATTCCGCTGTTGTCTGGTGCTGCAGACAATCCCTTTTGGTTTATGAAAAAGAAGCAGGATCTTTTTTTTCCTGTTTTTTTAACAGGCTTTCCGTCAATACAGATCTCCGCATCCGGAAGGATCTTCATTCCTGTGGAAACCAGTTCTCCATTAGCAGTAACTCTCCCCGCTTCTGTCAGTCGGTCTGCCTCTCTTCTTGAGCAGACTCCTATATCGCTTAAATATTTATTGATTCTGATTTTTCGTCCATTGTTCTATTATATATTTTTTCCCACGTGTTCGCAACCGGTTATTTTTCTTGTATTTTCTTTCTCATTATTGTATGATAAACAGAAATATACTTAAATATCAGGAGGAAAAACATGTCAGAGCATACTCCACGTATGAACCGGCTGCTGATCTTTGTCGCTGTTTTCCTGTGTCTGATCTGCGGTATTCTCTTTACCCAGTCATCGGCCGGTCCTTTTGAAAGCAGCAGTACTTCCGTAGTTTCCATAAATACCAGCGATATTTCGACCATTGAACCAAGTTCAGATCGCGATCACCATACAGATGCATCGATATCTTCCGGCGCTCCCTCACCTTCCGCCACACCGTCTCCTGTTCCCACAGAGATTCCCGAAACAGAAAAGGTTTCGCCGGAGGCAGAAAACGGAATCTGGACACCGGATGGCACCAACTGGAAATTTATGGTTGACGGAACCGCCTATACCGGATGGCTTACCGACACAGATGGTCATCGATATTATTTCAATAAGGACGGAATCATGCAGACCGGCTGGATCACCCTAGGCAAAAAACGTTATTATCTGGACGAAGACGGAATCATGCAGATCGGAACCATCACCGTAAATGGAAAAAAATACACATTGGCAGCAGACGGTTCACTCAAAAAATGATCTTTCGTTATATCAGAGCAACAAAAATGCAGGTTCTTCCGGAACCTGCATTTTATTAACCCTTATTATTCTAACAGACCACTATAGACATAACCGGTCTGTCCATCATAATCAACCTGTATCCAGTCGCCTTCCTGCCCTTTCTTTTCAACTTCCGTTCCTGCAGAAAAACCACCGATAACCTCACCCTCTGAATCTGCGGAAGCACGAACATTACAATCCTCTGTAACTGTAAGCATTGTTCCTGCATCTGCGGAAGCACTGGCATCTTCACCAAGGCCCTGAAGGAATTCTGCCAGAGAGGGATCACTCTCCTGCGCAGCTTCATAGTCCGTCTTTACCTTTGTGATAAGCTCCTGCACATCCTTCTCAGATTCCAGTTTTTTCACATAGGCACTGATATCTGCATCGTCATCAGCACCACCTTTGATCTTCAGATTGCCGTCACTGCCCGTCTCCACATAAAACTGGCTCAGTGCCGGAACCGGAGTCTCAATTCCAGTACAGATATAATTAAAGACTACATAAACGACATACGAATCGTCCGTCAGTCCCTTCTTAGCGTAAACATTCTGTACTTCATACCCATCAATATAATCCCTTGAATTAATCTGCGACTCGTCAGCCGGCGTAAATCCGTCCTCAATCGTCTTAAGTGTTGCAATGTCTTTTTCCCCAAAAGCTTTATAATAGCTCTGAATCAGCTCGGTTACTTCCGTGCTGGCTTTTCCATGGTTGTCTCCGCATCCGTATCTGCCGCGGAACTGGCGTCTTTCTTCTCGTCTGTCTCCCCATCATTTGCCGGAGAAGAAGGATCATTTTCCTGGTTACTTTGGGCTGTTGTCTGATCTTTATTGGAATTCCCCTTCTTACCTCCAACACAGCGCGGACGCCAAAGATCAGAACAAGCACGATCACCAGAATGGCTCCGCCTAACATAAAATAGCGAAGGTTATCTGATAACCATTCTCTGAAATCATCCAAGTTCTTGTCCTCCTTATCATAACAACACGCCGGAACAATTCCCACTGTTCCGGGTAACACACCTGAAGGGAATCGAACCCCCGCACATGGTACCGGAAACCACTGCTCTATCCACTGAGCTACAGGTGCATAATGAAAAACATAACTTCTAAATTCAGGTATGAAATTATCAAAGTAGGTTTACACTGTTTATGATTTTAACACAAATCCATGAAATTGTAAAGATTTTTTTAAACAGTACATATTCATCACACATTTTATGGTTGCTGTTCACTCCGTTCTCCGTATCGTTTTACGCACTTTAGTCATTTTTCCAGGCCAGAAGGGCGAACACATTCACCCTTCAAACCTGTATACCACATATTTTTCTGTCTGTGCAATAGGGGTACATCCTGCCTGACGGATATAGTCATGATTTGTAAGATCTACCGGAAGAACGAGATAATCGGTTTCCGTTCTTTTCAATACCTGCCGGAACTTATCGATCCCTACATCCATCTGATAACTGATCACATCCATGATCACTTTCTGGATCTGGTAGGCCTTGCTGTTTTCGTAGTTTCCTACCACAGTACTTCCTGCACGATACAGGATAAAATTACGATCCAGAACAAGGATCAGTGACGGATCATACTGTCTAGCCACCAGATTCAGCTCATTGTCAAAAACAACCTTGGGTTGTTCTTTATCGCAGTCCTGATGGATCACATCGCATACTGAGCGCAGCTCATTCGGGACTTTATAGATGTTTTCCGCCATCACATAATCTTTTGCAATGCCGGGAACAGGTGTCCCCGTAGTGACGATCACTGCCGCAAGGATCAACGCTGTTACAGCCTTCAGCCATCGAAACCTTACCGCTTCTACGATCCGTACAGCATAATAGGCAGCACCCGGGATCACCGGAAGGATCCAGATAAAACGATAATATTCACTTTCAAAATGTACCTTTGGTATCACATATTTTACAAGAACCGGATTATATACCGTAAGTGCCAGAAAGACTAGATAATACAGGAACACTCTGGATTCTTTTCTCCTGCGGTAAAAAATATCCCAGAGTATACCTGCCAGAAAAAATACAGGCAGCATACAGCCACTCCAGTAATTTTCCATACAGATCTGCACAAACGCAGTCCCAGTTCTTCGATCGTTACTCCCGCCATTTTCTTCTCCTATCCATAGTATCTTCCCAGTTTCCTATGATGCCGGAAATGCGATCCATCCAAGCTTCGCCGAAAAATAAACCAGGGCATACAAAAATCCCGGCAGCATACAAAGCGCATAGGGAATCGCGTAGGAAATCTTTTTCTTCAGCACCATCACCGGAAGGATCGCCGTAACTGACTACCGCAGGATAAATAAGGGAGGATCCTGAAAACGTCAACGCACTGACTGCAGCAATGAAAAGCAGCACCCAGCTCTCTTTATTTCTGCCATCTTTGTTGAGCCAGAGCCGTATACTTACCAGAAGCGCTGCCGGAATGGAAATATTTGCCAGCAGGGCCTTCCCTTCATAAACCCGCATAAACGCAAAGGTTCCTGTTGTATAGATAGAAAAAGAAAACAATTGCATCAGACACACAAAAAGAACCATCAGGTCTGCTTTTTTTTCATCTCCACGAAAAAAGCTTTTTCCGATCTGGTAGATCAGAAGATTGATCATCAGCATGTTGATCACAGACATCACGACCTTGGACTGAACGATCGGGTGGATGCCCAGAAGGACACACCACACCGCATTGTTCATCGGATATGCTGAAAGATCATAGCGGAGATTAAAATTTCTCTGGATAACACCGGTAAGCGGACTGTATCGGGCAAGAGTGTCTGTATACACGGAAGTGCTTACTGCACCAATATAATGTGTTGCATCTGCAGTAACGTCCTGATATGCAGCCACCAGAAAACACTGCAGGATCAACTGCCGCAGCGGTCAAAGCAGCAGCAGTGAATGCTTCCGAAATGTTTCTCCTATCCGGTCCAGCTGTCCCTTCCAAAGTTTATGCACAAACAGACATGCTGCCAGTACACAAGCTGCCATGATCACCATCCACAGATACGAAAAGGTACTCAGCTTTACCCATTTCAGTGTCATAGGAACTGCAAGTATCTCAAAAACCGCAAAATACAGAAGATATCCCAAGACCAGTTCCATAGTTACTTCCGCCTTCATTTTCAGTATCCGTGTCAGCAGACTTCCTGCACAGAAAAATACCAGCAGTTCCAGGATCAGTCCGGCAATTGCCAGTATCAGCTCCTGCATTTCACACCTTCTCTCCGGCTTCTCTGGCAAGGATTCCCATTGCAACCTTCTCCGGAGTGATCGGGAGCTCTCTGACACGTACACCTGTTGCATTATAAACCGCATTGGCAATAGCCGGACAAGGTGTATCGATCACAAGTTCACCAATGGATTTTGCACCAAAAGGACCTGTCTTCTCGTAGCTGCTTTCAAACTCGATCCGTACCTTCGGAATATCCATACGGTTGGGGATCTTATACTGCATAAAGGAATTGTTACGGATCTTTCCCTTATCTGTATACTGGATATCCTCATACAGAACCATTCCGATACCCTGACCGATACCGCCTTCTGCCTGCACTCTGGCAAGATTTGGATTGATCGGGGTTCCACAGTCGATCACGCCCACATAATCAATGACATCGATCTGTCCGGTCTCTTTATCGACCTCCACTTCAGCGGCACCTACCATAAACGGTGGCGGAGAGATCGGAGAAGAATATTCTTTTACAACCTGAAGCTCACTGCAGACTCCACAGGTCGCTTTTCCTGCGATCTGCTGCAGCGTTACCTCTTTTCCGTCTTCTGTGCGGACTTTTTCTCCGTCAAAATCAGAATCCTCTGCAGATACTCCAAGCATCTGTGCGCCAAAGCGTGGATTCTCTTTCTGAGTTCTCCGCAGGCCTGGATCACGGCATTTCCGGTTGCATAGGTTGTGGAAGATGCATAAGAACCGGAATCATAGGGAGAAATATCTGTATCCACACTGAATACCACGATATTTTTCATATCTGTATCCAGACAGTCTGCTGCCATCTGAGCAAGAATGGTATCACAGCCGGTTCCCATATCAGAACATCCAAGTGCCAGGGTATAGGAACCATCCTCATTTAATTTAATGTCTGCTCCGCCGACATCGATTCCTGCAATAGATGAGCCCTGCATGGCCATAGCGATACCGACACCCCGTACTTTGCCGTTACCCATATCACGGAACGGATATTTCTCATCCCATCCGATCATTTCCTTTGCACGGGCAAGGCATTTGTCCATGGTACAGCTGCCGTTGATCGTACATCCGGATATCCCGGAAGTGCCTCTCCCTCCATAGGCATATTCAGCTCACGGAATTTTACCGGATCCATCCCCATCTTATGAGCCAGCTCATCTGCTGCGGACTCCACAGCAAAAATACCCTGTGTGGCACCATAGCACGATAAGCGCCAGCTGCCTGCATATTGGTATAAACAACATCATAGGCAAAACGGTAGGCTTCCGTATGACGATACAGCGCAATGGATTTATGGCCTGAAAGTCCTACGGTTGTAGGCCCATGCTCTCCATAGGCACCGGTGTTGGAAAGAGTATAAAGATCGATCGCCTTACAATACCGTTTTCGTCTGCACCCATACGGATATGGACTTCCATCTCATGACGCGGAGAAGACGCGATCATGGATCCTTTCTGGAAAAAACGATCTTGGACGGACGCCCGGTAACCCATGTTACCAGTGCCGGGAAAACCTCACTGACAGAAGACTGTTTTGCACCAAAGCCCCCGCCGATACGAGGCTTGATCACACGAACTTTGGAAGACGGAATGTTCAGCGCATTTCCTACGATCCTTCGGATATGGAACGGGATCTGGGTGGAAGAAACCACCGTCAGTCTCTGAAAATGGTCCATATAACAGTAGGTACGGAAGGTCTCCATCATGGTCTGCTGATTTGCCTTTGTGTGGTAAACCTGGTCTACTGTATACGCACATTTTTCCAGCATGGCATCCACATCACCCACTTCTTCTACATCGGAGGAACAGAGATTACGCTTATTATCTCCGCCGGCCGGGATCGGCATATACCAGTCATCCTCCGGGTGCACCAGAATGGGATTATCCTTGGCTGTGTGGATATCCAGAACCGCTTCCTCCACACGATATTTTACCTTAATGCGTTTCAGGGCTTTATCTACTGCCTCTTCTGTCTCACCGGCTACGATGGCAACCGGATCCCCTACAAAACGCACATGCTTATCTATGATATAGCGATCCCATGGACTGATCTCCGGCGCTGTCTGCCCGGCCAGGGTAAATCTTTTGTGGGAAACATCCTCATAGGTCAGAACACAGGCAATCCCCTCGATCTTCTTTGCAGCATCTGTCTTGATCTCTTCCACCCAGGCATTGGCATGAGGACTTCTTAAGATCTTGACGATCAGGCAGTCAGAAGGTGCAAGATCATCGGTATAGACCGGTTTTCCGGTTACCAACGACATTGCATCTGTTTTTGGCACCGGCTTGTTTACGTATTTCATTTTCCTTCCTCCTGTCCTTTTTTATAGTCGAGAAATTTCAGGATACTTCTGGTCTGTCCCACAAATCCCGAGCAACGGCACAGATTTCCGGAAAGATACTCCAGGATATCCTCTTCTGTGGGATCTTCCAGTTCCTTTAACATGGCAAATACATTCATGATAAATCCCGGATTGCAGAAGCCGCACTGCTCTGCTCCCTCATTTGCCATAAAAGCGCCGAATTCCTTTGCTTCCTCCTGCATTCCCTCCAGAGTCACGATCCGTTTCCCATCTGCGCGGGCAGCCAGCATGGAGCAGGACAGTACCGGACGTTCATCCATCAGCACAGTACAGAGACCACAGTTTGCAGTCTCACAGCCACGTTTTACGCTGTAACAGCTGTTTTTCCGCAGGAAATCCAGAAGCAATTCATCCGGACGTACCTCTGCCTGCCGTTTTACACCATTCAGCCAGAAAGTGATATTCATTCTGCTCTCCCTCCGATCTCTTCCCAGGCTCTTCTTGTAAGGACTTTCACAAGAAGACTTCTGTATTCTTTTGAAGCACGCATGTTCTTGTCTGTAGAAACATGTTCCGCTGCATATGCGGCAAAAGATGCTGCTGCATCCTTTTTCTGCTGTGCATTCATCTGTACAAAATCTTTTAAGATTTCCTCTTCATCTTCCACGATCATTGCTTTTCCGGGTCTGGCCCCAATGACAGTTCTTGCTTTTCCGTCAATAAGAGCGGCCGCACAGGTGAGCACAGGAAAATCTGTGGAATTGTTCCGCTGACTTAAGTACACACTGTTCAGCGGCTGTTTTTTTACAATGATATTTACCAGGATATCGTTATCCTTTTCCATGGATGCAAACTGTGCCAGCGGAATGGTTCCGCCATTGTACAGCTCCACCCAGGTATCCAGTGCCAGAAACATGGTCAGTACATCGGAAAATCCGAATCTTCCGAAAATACTTCCGCCCACTGTGGCACAGTTTCGAAACTGCACACCCACAATGTGCCGTACACTTTCACGGATAGCACTGTTTGTATAGGCATTCAGCTCTTTGTGGGTTTCCAGCGCATGAAGTGGTGTCATACAGCCGATCACAAATGCTTCTTCTGTTTCTGTAATAGTATCCAGCCCAAGACCTGACAGATCAATGGCTGTCATGATGTTCCGGTTTCCCATTTTCAGCCAGACCATACCGCCCAGCACACAGGCTGTTCTTTTCTGGTTCAGTTCATATGCCTGTTCAAGGCTTTCTGCCTTTACGTAATTCTTTATCTTCAGCATACTTTATTCCCTTCTGAATTCTCATTCTCTTTCTTTACGGCTGTTTTTTCAGCCGAACATTTATTTTAACAGACTGTCAGCTAAATAGCTATTGTTTTTTCTCTGCTGTTCTGACGCCGCATTAGACAGCGGTCTCCAGAACGATAACTGATACGGTTTCAAAATGATCTCTTTTTCTGTGATCTCCACAGCTTTCTGATTATTCAGAAGCACCTCTTTTACTTCTCCCGGCAAAGATACCTTCTGTGACTGTGCTGCATATTTCCCAGGATCAGAAGATTTTTCTCACCGTTTCTTGTATATGCGATCAGATTCTTCTG
>ENA-OQHA01001017-OQHA01001017.1-human-gut-metagenome-genome-assembly--contig:-NODE-1017-length-11941-cov-7.151261_pt1 | contig 11941 bp, 12 predicted proteins | sample MGYA00242558_ERZ504707 | MGnify/ENA primary metagenome ERZ504707 (study PRJEB26092, sample SAMD00036197) | human gut metagenome | host: Homo sapiens | study: EMG produced TPA metagenomics assembly of... | reverse complement strand
CAGCAGGCGCACATGCCGCACGTCGAATTCACCACGCGCAGGTGCGCAGCGTCACAGTGTGAAGATTGAGTCCGACTACTTCACCACCAAAGTCCGCACCAAACCCGTGCCCGCACACATGCATCAGCGTTAGCCGGGGATAGCGCGCCACCTCCCCACTGGCGGGAGGCAGCGCGCAGCGCCGGTGGATGGCCCACGTCCGGACCCGATAGACTTGCCGCCATGGCAGCAGTGACAGTGGTAATTACCAGCTACAATCAGGGCCCGTTGATTCACGAGGCAGTCGAGTCGTCATTGGCCCCAGACGGTTCGTCCGGAACGGATCATCATCGTGAACGATGGGTCCGATGACCACGCATCCGTCGAGATGCTGAACGCCACTCTCGACGATTGCCGGCACGGGGCGATGGATGCGAATGGTGTGGCCATCGACCTCATCGGCCAGGCAAACGACGGTCCTTCCGCCGCGCGCAACCGTGGCATCGCCGCCGCCGAAACGCCGTTCGTAGTGGTGTTGGATGGCGATGACCGTTTGCGGCCGGCCTTCATTGAGCGCACGTTGTCGATGTTGTCCGCCGACAAAACGATGGTCGCCGCATCCGGCTGGCTGCAGACTTTCGGTGTCCTGGAATCAGTGGTCCAGCCGACTGGTGGCAATGCCGCCGCGTTCGTGTCGCATAATTGCTGCCCGGCCACGTGCATGATTCGCCGTGTCGCGTGGGAGTGCTGCGGCGGCTACGACGAGTCGATGCGCGGCGGCTTCGAGGACTGGGACTTCTTCCTGTCGTTGTTGGAGTGCGGATTGACGGTGGAAAACGATATCTGCGGTGCTGGGGTTACTGGCGGTACTGAGCATGTCGGAGGTTTTGGGAGTGCCTGGGATACAGAGAATCCCGCAAAAGACGCGGCCCATATCGGCATCGCCCCCGAGCCGCTGATCGAGTACCGCACGGCCCCGGCCTCCTCAAACGTGACCAGCATGACCAAGCGCCTCGATCTCATGCGCTTCCTGATCGCCAAGCATCGCGATCTCTACGCCGCGCACATCGCCGACGCCATCCTCGGCGATGAAGCCATCTCCATGAGCCGCTTAACCATGTGGGAATCGTTGATGCGCGGCGACACCACCGCCAGCCAAGCCTTCATGACCCACCCCACCTATGGCGACGGCGGAATGGCCGCCGCCGTACGCTTGCGGAGTTGATGTCAGCCGGGCCGGCTCAAATCGGTGTCCCCACTGTCGTCAACCTGCCAGTTTTTGGCCGGCAAACGCCGCTGAGAGCCTTTTGGCGGCGTCAAGTTGCTAGCACTTGGCGTAATGGCGTCGCTGCCGTGGTTGCTTGCGGTCCACGAGAGGTTCGGCTCACAGACCCTTCAGGCAGTCAAGAACACGTGTTTCTGGTGGTATTCGATGAACTCGTGTGAGGGCGGATTTGAAGAAGGCAATGTAATATAGCGTCCTTCAAACTGATACATCCAATAATCATTGATATCGTTGTGCGGGACCCGAGCGGATATATGTACTCGATAATCGTCGTCAATGGTCATGTATCCGCGGTCAAATGCCTTGTCGTGGAATGCATTAAGCAACAAGCCGTTAGCCGCATTTGTTTTCTCGAACCCGGTTGAGACCTTCCAGGGCTTGATGTGGCTGGCGATTAGCAGCGGATCAATATTGATGCCAGTCAGGCAGCAAGTGTCGTGATAATTCGCGATCAAAGCATTGCGAAAGTAGCTTTGATTGACCCGCGATAATGCTGTTGTCTCATGTTCAGATCCGAGTGGAGCTGTAGTCTGCTGTTGCCCCGCGACGATGGGCGGTCTTGGAGCATCAATGAGAAGGCTGGTTGTCTCTTCCACCAACGATTTCTGCGGAGTGGGAGACGAGTGCATTGTTCGACGATTGCGCGCATCCTGAGTCGGTAGAGGAACTTTCTCAATGAAACTGACATAGACGTTCAAAGCCAGAATGAGCAGCTTATCGCTCTGCTCCTGATATTCTTTCCAGATTTGTATTTCGAGTTTCCCGCTATGGGCCAAACCTGATACCCCTCGTGCGTGTTCGTTGGGGTCGTGAGCCCGAAGATTCATGAGTTTCATATAGACCGAGCTAGCGGTACGATTCAGTCCAACAGCAAGTTGCGCGATATGAGGGTTATTCTTGTCGTTCCGCTGTCGCTGATTCAACATCATGTACAAGCCGAACGTGGCAAGAGTCTCGTCGTAAGACCATTTCGGTCCACGTGTTCTATTGCCGCTCTGCATATTCATGATGTCCAGGATACCTCCTCGGAAAGTTGGCGGACTGATGATATAGCAACTTAGGGGGTGCTCAATTTTCGGCATGCTGTGATGCAAACGGAAGGCTTGTCTTGATTAATGGGGTACTCACTCATCTGTCAACGGTGTAAGGCGGCGGTCATAAACTACCTTGCGAAGAAGTGTGTCGTTATGTGTTGATTCGGTGTGGAAGTTGATTTTTTTAAGTAATTTTAGAGGATCTTTTGTGATCATTTGTGAGTATATTAGTAGAAAAAGAGGATTTTGTGACTATACGCATAGCCGAGCTTTTTGCTGGCGTCGGGGGTTTCCGCCTTGGTCTGGATGGCTACCATGATGCTGCGCACCCCGAGTTTGATATGAAGCCAGCTGGCGATTTCAAGACCGTGTGGGCAAATCAGTGGGAACCCAATGGGCAAGAGTCGAAGCAGTTTGCTTGGCGGTGCTACGAAAAAAGATTCGGCGAGGGAAGTTGCGTTAATGAAGATATCGCCGTTGTGCTACAAGAAGTCAAGGACGGTAAGCGGTCGATTCCTGAGTTCGACATGCTGGTTGGCGGTTTTCCGTGTCAGGATTATTCAGTGGCGAAGCCTCTTGCCCTTGCCTCAGGTATTGAAGGTAAAAAAGGTGTGCTTTGGTGGAGCATCAACGAGCTTCTTGAAATGCGGCACCCGAAATATGTGCTGCTGGAGAATGTTGACCGTTTGTTGAAGTCGCCAAGCTCTCAGCGTGGGCGTGACTTTGCCATCATCCTATCTTGTCTGTATCGGCTCGGTTACTCTGTTGAGTGGCATGTGATTAATGCCGCTGAATATGGAATGCCGCAGCGTAGGCGCCGCGTATACATTTATGCAGAGTTGGATGCCCCGAAATGGGATATGGAAGACCGCCTTTTCCATAGTGGGGTAGAGGCCCGCGCATTCCCGATTGTGGCTGATGGCCGTTTCGGAGTAGAGCGTTTTTGTATTGAGAAAGACCCCTATGAGATGACTCATACATTTGGCAAAGGCGTGAAAGTATCCCAATTCAAGGATGCAGGTGTTATGCAGGATGGTGAGGTATTCACCTGTCGAGCGACGCCTGTGTATAGCGGCAAGCATTCGGTTCTGGGCGATAAGCTCGTCTCGATTGGCGAAGTGCCATCAGAGTTTTTCATCGAAGACAATTTGAGTTCATGGGAATACCTTAAGGGTGGTAAAAAGGAGCAACGAACCGCTCGCAACGGATATGAATACACGTATTCCGAAGGACCGGTGGCGTTCCCTGATGCTTTGGATAAGCCGAGTCGAACCATTTTGACTGGAGAAGGCGGTCGTGGTGCCAGCCGGACGAAGCATGTCGTTGAACAAAATGGCAGATTGCGGCGGCTCGTGCCAGATGAACTCGATCAGTTGCAGATGTTTCCTCGTGGCTGGACTGACACCGGTATGACGGATGGACATCGGGCCTTCTGCATGGGGAATGCCTTGGTGACAGGCATCCCCCATCGTATTGGTGTAGTAATTGCTGCAGATGCCGATGTTTCACGTTCTGAGTGAGATGATTCATAGGTTACTGGCAATGATTCTGGCTATATAGCGGCGATCGAGCCAGAAGCATTGCTTGGTAATAACTTCCCCATTCGGCAGGATGGACCGGTCCTTCGCGCTTCCGTTATCCTTTCCTTTGCTCGCATGAGGGCGGAGGTGGAACACTGAATTGAAAGATGATCCTGGAATGAGATTTTTACCGCGAATCCCGTAGTTCAACGGGGTATGCGCAACCAGCAAGGTATGCATTGTCTCCCAGACGGGTTTCACGTATTGTTCAATGTCGTCTTCAGGCATATTCCAAAGGAATGCACCTTTGAAAATGTCCTTCGCTTTGTCATGGCCGGATTGATACGGTATCGGCGATTTTGAAACCATGATAAGGAACTTGCTGGTTTCGAAGAAGTCGCGTACGAATGACTGTTCCCATGTGGTTTGGGGATTGGCCCATTCCTCCCATTGGTCATCCGTGATGGCCTTAAATGACATATGCTCGCGAGGCAAGCCATCAGGATATATGGTTACTGACTTAAATTGGCTGATATTAGCTTTCGAGAATTGTTCAATCTTACTAATTGATGATTTTGAGGCGCCCAACATCGCAAAAGCGAGGCTCGAATTATAGTTCTTAGCTGTTGGCGCTGCTGACACTTGGAGCTCGGAGCGATGTCTCTGCTTGATTTGCCGGTGTAGGGAATGAATTTGGCTGCCACGTATTCATCAAGGTTCTGTTCTTGCGGTATCGGCAAGCGAACGGTTTCGCTCTTTCGATTCAATAATTTCCGCGCAATTGCAGTCATGTATGAAGTTTTCAGGCTGAATGCACGCTGTTTGGCAAATATAGTTGCGGTGTTCGCGCCCGCCGGTGCTGGTGCCTCTCGAAGTTGTTTGGAATTGGCTCCTTTTGTACATGCGGCTAAATAATTGGTATCGGATTCGCTGAGCGAATCAGCATGGCCGGAAGCGACTTTATCTCGAATGACATGCCAATCATTTTTGATGGTAGCAAGATCATCTGCTTCATACTTCATGAGATATGAAGCAAGCACTTTGCAGTCGATGCGCAATTCCTTTTTCTTATCGGTGCGATCATCGTAGTAGTAAACGAGGATGATATTCTTCGCTTTATCCCACATTTTTGAAGATTCGAAGTCGGTCTCGTCAGCGAGCGTTAGATAATTGATGATATCGATGACTAAGCGCTCTTTAGCTGAGGTTTGTTTGCCTTTTTTAATGTGCTTAAGTGGAGTGACTTTTAACTCATAACTGGTATCGCCAATATGAATATCGGGTGCGGCATCGGAGTTGATGGCATATTTTAAGACTGACTCTTCGATGATTTGGCCGAGAGAACCCTTGTTCCCTCCCGTTAGAGCTCTTCCCGTTTGATCGAGTTCGCGGAATGATTTCCCCTTTGCCGTCAGCAGTGTGTTCATCACTTCTTCAAGGCTCGAGTATTCTCGTGCATCGTTGAACTCCGGTTCTGAACTGCTCATAGTATCCCCCTGTTGTTGGTGCGTCATTGCTTGTTGCCCCTAATCATACAGTCATGCATATGCGGCTGACGGTAGAATAGCGGTATCTACGCAGACAAGCCAAAGGAGCCTCGCCATGATTCTCGTCACCACCACCCCGTCCGTCGACGGATACACCATCACCAATTACCAGGGCATCGTCTTCGGCGAAGTGGTATCCGGTGTGAACATGTTCAAGGATCTTGGCGCGGGCCTGCGTAACATGTTCGGCGGCCGCAGCCAGGGCTATGAGGAAGAGCTGATGCGCGCCCGTAACGGGGCCATCGCCGAAATGCAACAACGCGCGGAGGCGATGGGTGCGCACGCCGTGGTCGGCGTGGACATCGACTACGAGGTGCTCGGCGCCGACAACGGCATGCTGATGGTCACTGCGTCCGGCACCGCCGTGCAGATCGCGCGTACGGCCTGAGTCCATCGAGCACAGCCTGGGCCCGGACTTGTCCATCGAGCCGGCTTTGTCGGTTATCGTGACGCAGTACACTGACGCTCATGACCATACGAATCGAAGCATACGACCGCTGCCCCGCCGCCGCCCGCGCCATACGCGAGCAGGTGTTCATCCGCGAACGCGACTGGCGGCCGGAGTTCGATGAATGGGATGCCGCGTCCGTACATCTGCTGGTGTTCGATTCGGATAATGATGCGCCCAATCGCCCCGGCTCGTCCGCGCAATTGGCCTCACGCAGCCAGCCCATTCAGCCCAGCCAGAATCACCCCGTAGCGACCTGTCGGTTCTACGCGGACCCCGATCATCCCGACCAGCCCGGGCGATACATCATCGCGCGCCTGGCGGTACTGCCCGAGGCACAAGGCCGGCATATCGCTCGCGGCTGCTGGCTGACGCCGAACGCCGCATCGCGCAAGCCGGCGGAACCATGGCCGCCGTGCACTCGGAAAACGACCACTACAAGTTCTATGAGCAGTGCGGCTACCGGCTCACCGATGAAGTCTATGAAGGCGGCCGTCACGGCTGGCTGATCAAGGACTTGATTCTTGGCTCCGAGAATTAAGGGCCGCTGTCTGTCCCGCACCGTGTTCAAATCGCTGCAATACAGCGAGTTCGAAGCATCCTGTATGAATTGCTGGACGACTACAGCGCGCAGACAATCAGATAAATCGCCACGACGTGGCAGGCGTACCCGATGACCGTGCCTAGGTGAAACACCTCGTGGAACTCGAACCAGCCTGGAATCGGATTCGGCTTGCGCAGCGCAAAGCACACGGCGCCGGCGATATACGCGGCGCCTCCGCATGCGATGAGTATGGTCGCAGCCGGGCCCACTGCGGGAGCCGTCCATAGTTGCGGAATAAGCGTTACCGGCGCCAATCCCAGCACAACATACACAGTGGTGAACACCCAGTTCGGGGTGCGCAGCCAGACGATATGCAGTATCGTGCCGATCGCCGCGGTCACCCAAATCACCGTGAGATATGGCCGGCGAATCGCCGGGCTGAGTGCGAACAGCACGGGTGTGTTAGTGCCGGCGATGATGAGGAAGATGTTCGAATAATCGATGCCGCACAGTACGCGAGTCACCTTCGCGCTGCGCCACGGCACGACGTGCAGCAGCGCGCTGTTGCCGAACAGCAGCATGGCCGAGGCACCGTACACTGCGCAGGCCGCCTTGACGGGGCCGGCCGGCGCGATACAAATGAGCACGATGGACGCCGCGATGCACAGCGGCAGGGTGGCGAGGTGCAGCCATCCGCGAAGGCGGGGCTTGCGTATGCCGAATGCGTCCACGGGAACAATCTGACGCTTGACCGCTTTCAGCGCGGCTTTGGCCTGACGGTAACGTGATTGCGCGGCCTTGTAGCGGGCCGATGCGCGATCCAGTGCGGCGGGGCCGGTGCTTGCACCGGACTTTTGGCTCGCGGTCACGGAAGGCGTAACTGTTGAGGCGGAAGCCATTTTTCGCCCAGATGGCGTACTGATGGAAACGCTCATACGAATCACCTCGCTATGGCCGGCGACGCTCTCCCGACCACTAACCTACGCTACCGTAACCTAGTATAGGCCCGCGCAATAATCAAGGTTGATTTCGTAATGCTTACAGTTCTTCCGTGGTGTGGTATTCGGTGGTGCGGTTGCGGAATACATCGCCGAGTCTGTGAACTCGTATCGTGCGTGTCTGCTGGGTCCGACTTGTGTCGGTTCCTGATTTCGGATTGCTGCGAATGATGCTCCCGACGCCGCCCCGCCAGTTGCCGGATTCGTACGGCTCGGCCGTTCGGCCGAGCTGGTCGTCGGTGACTCCAGATACTTCGTTGGTTTCGTCTCGGTTCATGATGTTATGTAATGCTAGTTTATGGCGGATGGAAAGTTGAGGAAAGTTAAATCTGCTTCATGGGCTTCTCTCTGATCTGTATTTGTCCCGGTTCATATGTCAATCGTTTGACCTGTCGACCGGGGCAGAATCCGCTGTCCCGGTCGGCGATTTCGGCTTGTTTTCGTGAACCGGGACACTCCGGTTTCCTCAACTCATATCGTCTGGCAGACGGAATCGGCGGAATAAGGCCGATTCTGGAATTGGCACGTTGTCCCGGTTTTCGCATAAATCGATTGACATTTATACCGGGGCAACAAAAATTGTCCCGGTTTGCAAAGATCGCCCGAAATCGCGAACCGGGACAGCGGATTCTGGCCTGGCTTGAACGTCAAACGATTGATGCAGGTACCGGGACATTTTCCGCCACGAAAGTTGGGCCATAAGTCTCAAGTCCTAAAGCCCCCCTGAAAAACGGCGCTTGCCCGGACAAAGCAAAAGGGCTGGAACCTTCCGATTCCAGCCCTTTAGTTGCTGGTGCGAGTGGGGGGAGTTGAACCCCCACGAGCATACACTCACTGCCACCTGAAGACAGCGCGTCTACCATTCCGCCACACTCGCAGACAATCGACTAACTTACACCCGGCTGGGTAATCATGCAATCTTCGGCGTGTCGCATGGGAGGCAGGGATATATCGCTTGTGGGTCTCCTGCGGGCGCCGTGATCTTTGAGGGTGGCGGCACTCCCCTCAGTCACTTCGTGACAGCTCGTCCGCAATTAAGGACGGGCCTTGCCTGCAACCTGCTGGTTCGACTATCGTCTCACCTTCGACTACAAACAGCCCACTGGGCTGTTTGCTTAACGTCTCAGCCTCAGCGGGGGAGCAGAGAGAAGTTCGGCACAAGCCGCAACGAGGGAGAAAAACTCACAACCCTGGCCGGCGCTCGCCGTTGCCGTAGAAGTGGGCCAACGCTTCGTCGCGGAACTCATCAAAGTATCCGCCGTCGATCGAGGCGCGGATGTCGTCTAGCAGCTTCACGAAGAAATGCTCGTTGTGGATCGTGGCCAACGTGAACCCGTTGAACTCGCGGGCGCGCAGCAGGTGGTCGACGTACGCGCGCGAATAATGCTGGCATGTGTAGCAGTCGCATCCCTCCTCCAGCGGCCCGAAATCGAACTTATGCTGGGCACGCTTGATGTTGTACCGGCCGGCGCGCGTGTAAATCGCGCCGTTTCGGGCGCAGCGTGCGGGGGCCACGCAGTCGAAGGTGTCGCCGCCGTTCTCCACGCAAGCGAAAATGTCGTCCACAGAGGCGATACCCAGCACGTGGCGTGGGCGGTTTTCCGGCATCGCGTCGCAGATCCATGCGCAGGTGTCGCCGATGATGCGCTTCTCGATCGCGCCGCCGATGCCCACGCCGTCGAAGTCCAGAGAGGCGATCTGCGAGGCCGCACGTCGCGCAGATCCTCGTAATTCGCGCCCTGCACCACGCCATACAACGCCTGATACGGCTTCCCGACTCGATCAGCCGTCAGCCGCTGGTGCTCGTCCACGCATCGGCGGGCCCAGCGGAAGGTGCGCTCCACCGAGTCCTCCTGGTAGGAGCGGGTGTTCATCAGCGTGGTGAGTTCGTCGAACGCGAACATGATGTCTGCGCCGATTTTGTGCTGGATGCCCATCGAAATCTCAGCGGAGAAACGATGTGCGTCACCATTCAAAGGCGACTTGAACGTCACGCCGTCCTCATCCACCCAGGCCATGCGCTCCTTGCCCTTGGCGATGATGTCGTCCGACTTCATGCCGGTCACGTCCATTGCCAGCGTCTTCTTGAAGCCGACGCCCAGCGACATCACTTGGAAACCGCCAGAATCGGTGAACGTGGGCCCATCCCAGTTCATGAAACGCGCCAAGCCGCCGGCCGCGTCCAGCACGTCCTCGCCCGGGCGCTCGAACAGGTGGAAGGCGTTGGCCAGCAGGCACTGTGCGCCTAGATCCTTCATCTGCTCGGGCAACACGGCCTTCATCGCGGCTTGCGTGCCCACCGGCACGAAGGCAGGCGTGCGAATATCGCCGTGGGGCGTGTGAATGATGCCGGTGCGGCCGTATCGGGCACCGTCTCGCCCAAGCCCGCTGGCCGTGGATGGCAGGCGGGTGATCGTTTCGAAATGGAAGGCGCTGCGGTCGCGGGCTGTCCGGGCTGTGCGCCCAACGGATGTTCAAGAAGGCTGATCGTCATATGTTCACTTTAGGCAGAAGGGCCAGAAAAGGGCCGGAAATTGTGAAGAACTCGGTTTCGAGGGGCGGATTTCGCCGCTCCCGAACGTCTACTTCCGCTTCAAGGGGCTCCCGGTCAAGTAGGCCGGCTGCAAAAATGGCGGAATGGCGTTAAATGAGGGCCCTTGATACTCGGAATTGACCGCGCGAACAGCCCCTTGAAGTGCAAGTAGATGTTCCCGAAACAGGAAATCAGCCCCTCGAAGCCGAGATGCCCATAAGACTCTGCGATGATTACGCATAGACTTTCAATCAACGTTCAGAAAACCTCCAGATTGACTGCCTTTACTACTGAGGTAGCACACGAGAAGTGGCAATGGGCAAGTGCCCGAATAGCCGCCGAACAGACGTGATAGGAATTTAGGAAAAGGAGCAGCAATGGCTGACGAATTTAACCCGCAGGGCGTCGACCAGACCCCGCGGAATAACGAAAACCCCAATAGTACTGCCGATACCGGCAACGCCGAGCCGAAGAACCCGTTTGTGGGTGGCGACTCGGTTGATGCCGGCAACGCCAGCGATTCCAGCGAGCAGCAAGCCCCGGTTTCCTCGGCCGCCCTCGCTGCCGATCAGCAGCCTACGCAAGCCGCTACCGACACTGCCGCCACCGAGCCCATCCCGGACTACGCCTCCGCCAAGGGCGAGAGCACGGTGGTCTCCTCCTCGCCGGCTTCTCCGGCAGCACCGGCCGCAGGCCAGACCTCGGCCACAACTCCGCTGTATCGTCCGGCCCCGGAATATGGCGCTTATGGTCCGACCCCGACTCAGGCACAGGGCCAGCAGGGCGGCCAGGCCGGCAGCAATGCCCAGCCCACGCAGCAATTCCCGTTCGGTCAGCCTGCACAGCAAACCCTACAGGGCCAGCAGGGCAACCGCAATCCCTACTACACCAATAACCCGCAGCCGCAGGGCAACGGCAATCCGTTCAATCCGCCCACGCAGCCGCAGCAGAACAACGGCAACCCGTTTGCCAGCCAGTCCGGTCAGAATGGCCAGAATGGCCAGCAGCCCCAGCAGGGCGGTCTGTTCGGTTTCGGCACTCCCGGTACCGGTACGCCGAACGGTCAAGGTCCGACCCAGCCGGGACAGCCCGGTCAGCCCGGCCCCGCCAAGCAGGGCATGTCCAAGACGGCGAGCAACATCCTCATCGCCGTGGTCGCCGCCGTTCTGGCTGCGGCCCTCTGCCTGGGCCTCGGTTACGGCGCCCTCACCAGCGGCCTGATCACCTTGCCGACCAGCAATTCGCTGTCCAACGTCAGCTCGAATAAGTCCGGCTCCGGGTCCGCCACCGCCAAGAGCGGCGAAGCCCCCGACTGGCAGACTGTCGCCAGCGATGTCTCCGGCTCCGTGGTCTCCATCCAGACCGCGTTGAGCAACGGCACCGCCAAGGGCTCCGGCGCCATCATCGACACCGAAGGCCACATCATCACCAACAACCACGTGATCTCCGGTGCCCAGCAGATTCAGGTGACGCTTGCCAACGGCAACATGTATTCCGCCACGCTCGTCGGCACCGACACCACCACCGATCTTGCGGTCATCAAGCTCGACAACCCGCCGAGCGACCTCAAGGCCGTGAAATTCGCCGATTCCGACAAGCTCGCCGTCGGCGAGAACGTGATGGCCATCGGCAACCCGCTCGCTACGACGACACCGCCACCACCGGCATCGTCTCCGCCCTGAACCGCCCGGTGACCGTGACCGACGATAACAACAACGAGATCGTCACCAACGCCGTCCAGATCGACGCGGCCATCAACCCCGGCAACTCCGGCGGCCCGACCTTCAACGCGGCCGGCCAGGTGATCGGTATCAACTCGTCCATCGCCTCGACCGCCGCCTCATCCGACTCCGCCGGTTCGATCGGCATCGGCTTCGCCATCCCGTCCAACCTCGTCAAGCGTGTGGCCGACGAAATCATCAAGGACGGCAAGGTCAAGCACGTTGCCCTCGGCGTGGTCATCAAGTCCGACACGGTTGAAGCCGACGGCGTGACCGCGGCGCGCGACCATCACCAAGTCCAGCGCCACCGGCAGCGCGGTCGTCTCCCGGCG
>ENA-OQHA01001016-OQHA01001016.1-human-gut-metagenome-genome-assembly--contig:-NODE-1016-length-11969-cov-2.174379_pt1 | contig 11969 bp, 13 predicted proteins | sample MGYA00242558_ERZ504707 | MGnify/ENA primary metagenome ERZ504707 (study PRJEB26092, sample SAMD00036197) | human gut metagenome | host: Homo sapiens | study: EMG produced TPA metagenomics assembly of... | reverse complement strand
CGTGATCGGCAGTTTAGCAAACTGCTGGTTTCAGCCACTCACCCAAACTTCCAAATTTATTGTTTCTGCTTACGTTTTCTCTCAAACGCGGTGCAAGATAGATGGATTTTTGATTTGTGCAAACTTTTGCGATACTTTTTTATGCCTTCTATGGTATTGTTTCGATAGTTTTCTGATTCTAAACTGATTAAGATTTTTATTTTTTTTCTTTGAGTCGGACTGCTTGTCTGTATTTGTTGGATGTATTTTAATTTTTCAAAGGTTGGAATTTTTATATTCATTTTTGTAACTGTTGCAAATTGATAATATCACTAATTTTAGGTATTGTATAATTAGGCTTTATTGACTATCTTTGCATTCGGTTTTCAAATAGAGTAAAAACTAGATTAAATTATCAATTATGGCAATGAATTTTAAAGAAGGTCGTTGGAACCATGAAATCAACGTTACCGATTTCGTAAAGACTAACATTACCCCTTACGAAGCGACGCCTCATTTTTGGCTGGTCCTACCGAACGTACAAAGGCTGTATGGAACAAGTGTCTGGAAGCTTTGGCTGAAGAACGTGCAAACAACGGAGTACGCTCGCTCGATCCTTCTACAGTTTCTACTATCACATCTTTTGCAGCTGGATATATTGACAAGGATAACGAAGTGATTGTAGGATTGCAAACTGATGAAGTGTTACGCCGTGCCATCAAACCTTTTGGAGGTATTAAGGTGGTAGAAAAAGCGTGCCGCGAAAACGGAGTAGAGGTTGACCCTAAGGTAAAAGATATTTTTACCCATTATCGCAAAACGCATAACGATGGTGTATTTGATGCATATACTGAAGAGATTCGTTCGTTCCGCTCTTTGGGATTTTTGACTGGATTACCTGATAATTATGCGCGTGGACGTATAATCGGTGATTACCGTCGTTTGGCATTGTATGGTATTGATCGTCTGATTGAGGCAAAACAGGACGATTTACGTCATCTTACAGGCCCTATGACTGATGAGCGAATCAGATTGCGTGAAGAAGTAGCAGAGCAAATTAAGGCTTTGAAGGAAATAAAAGTGATGGGACAGCAGTACGGACTCGATTTGAGTCGTCCGGCTACTACTGCACAGGAAGCTGTTCAGTGGGTATATATGGCTTATCTGGCTGCTGTGAAAGAACAGGATGGTGCTGCAATGTCACTTGGTAATGTTTCGTCATTCCTTGATATTTATATTGAGTATGATATGGCTCACGGAAATCTTGATGAGTTGCATGCTCAGGAGTTGATTGACCAGTTTGTCATTAAGTTGCGTATGGTGCGTCATCTTCGTATGCAGGCTTATACGGATATCTTTGCCGGTGACCCGACTTGGGTAACGGAATCTATTGGTGGACGTTTTAATGATGGCCGTACGAAAGTCACAAAGACTTCATTCCGTTTCCTTCAGACTCTTTATAACCTGGGTCCTTCTCCAGAACCTAACTTGACTGTTCTGTGGAGTCCGCAGTTGCCGGAAGGATTCAAGGATTTCTGTGCTCGTGTGTCGATTGATACATCATCTATCCAGTATGAAATGATGATTTGATGCGTGAGGTACGTAATTCGGATGACTATGGTATCGCATGCTGTGTGTCTTATCAGGATATAGGTCGTCATATTCAGTTCTTCGGTGCACGTTGTAATCTGGCTAAAGCTTTGTTGCTGGCTATTAATGGTGGGCGCTGTGAAAATACAGGAACACTGATGGTGAAAGATATTCCTGTGCTGACGGGAGATGTACTGAACTTCGAAGAGGTGCTGGCTAACTATAAGAAGGTCTTGAAAGAAATGGCTCGTGTGTATAACGAAGCGATGAACATCATTCACTACATGCATGATAAATATTATTATGAAAAAGCTCAGATGGCATTTGTTGATACAAATCCGGTTATCAATCTGGCGTATGGTGTAGCGGGTATGTCTATTGCTGTCGATTCACTTTCGGCTATCAAATATGCTAAAGTTACCGCTAAACGTAATGAAATCGGCTTGACTGAAAGCTTTGATATCGATGGTGAATTCCCATGCTTCGGTAATGATGATGACCGTGTAGACCATTTGGCTGTCGATTGATTTATTATTTTGATGAGGAATTGAAGAAGCTTCCGGTATACAAGAATGCAAAACCAACATTGTCTATTCTTACTATTACTTCGAATGTGATGTATGGTAAGAAGACTGGTGCAACTCCTGATGGACGTGCAAAAGGTGTTGCTTTTGCTCCAGGTGCTAACCCGATGCACGGACGCGATAAGAATGGTGCTTGTCGCTTCTTTGAGCTCGGTTGCTAAATTGCGTTATCGTGACTCACAGGACGGTATCAGTAATACGTTCTCTATTGTTCCAAAATCGCTTGGTGTAGATATGGAGAATCGTGTAGAGAATCTTGTTACAATGATGGATGGCTATTTTATCAAGGGTGCTCATCACCTGAACGTAAATGTGCTGAACCGTGAGATGCTGGAAGATGCTATGGAGCATCCGGAAAAATATCCGCAACTTACGATTCGTGTTTCCGGATATGCTGTCAACTTCATTAAATTGAGCCGCGAGCATCAGTTGGAGGTTATTTCTCGTAGCTTCCACGAACGTATGTGATTCTTGTAATCATTACTTGATATGTAAAACATTTGTCGTTCTCCTCGCTGAGCTGGGCGGCAAATGTTTTTTCTTTAATTAATATTGAACAGATGATTAGAGTACATTCATATGAATCGCTTGGTACGTACGATGGTCCGGGGATTCGCCTTGTTGTCTTTTTGCAGGGCTGTAATTTCCGTTGTTTGTATTGTGCCAACCCTGATACCATTGATGCAAAGGGAGAGAGTAAGGAAACTGCTCCTGAAGATATTTTGAAGATGGCTGTCAGTCAGAAACCTTTTTTCGGAAAGAAAGGGGGAATTACATTTAGTGGAGGTGAACCGACTTTTCAGGCTAAAGCGCTGATTCCATTGTTTCGGATGTTAAAGGAGGAAGGTATTCATATCTGCGTTGATACTAACGGGGGTATCTGGAATGAAGATGTAAAAGAACTCTTTTCACTGGCAGACTTAGTTTTGCTTGATGTGAAAGAATTCAATAATGAACGTCATAAGACTCTTACCTCACGTAGCAATGAGCAAACACTGCGTACGGCGGCATGGCTGGAAGAAAATGGAAAACCATTTTGGTTGCGTTATGTGCTGGTGCAGGGCTATAGCTTCTTTCAGGAAGATATTGAGGCGTTAGGAGAGCATTTTAAAGATTATCGCATGATACAACGGGTGGAAATTCTTCCGTATCATACCTTAGGAGTACATAAATATGAAGCAATGAAGCTGGAGTATAAACTGAAAGGTGTGAAACAAAATACGCCCGAGCAACTGGAAGAAGCCCGGACGTTATTTGAAAAGTATTTTGATACAGTTTATGTAAATTGATTTATACGCTCTGAATATAACCTTTCGAGTTATTTGTCAGCCTGATGCATGGTGTTTAACTTTGCATCAGGCTTTTTTATTTAGCGGTTATTCTTTTGCAAATGGATTGCATAGGCCAAGATGACAATAAAACAAAGCAACGGAACGATAAAGCCTGTAGCTGTGCTTATTGTATCTGCGATGTATCCCATAATTATGGGAGCTATGGCTCCTCCTACAATACTCATAATAAGATAGGAAGATGCGCGTTTAGTATGTTCACCTACACCTCGTATGGCAAGTGCGAAAATGGTGGGAAACATAATAGATTCGCATAGGAAGCAAAGAAAAAATGCTCCTACCGATATGACTCCCATACCTAACATCACTAAGATCATGGCTAGAATAGCTCCTGCCGCCATATACGTCAATAAACGTTCGGCACGGATGAATCCCATCAGCCAGCTTCCTCCCATTCTGCCGGCCATAAAAAGTCCCATGCCGACAAATGACAACCAGAGCTGCCTCACGTGCGGATATACTGATGTGCTCTGTCACATAATTGATGAAGAAACTGTTAATACCTGTTTGAGCTGCAACATAAAAAACAGAGCTATCAGTCCGAAGGTAAAATTGCGATGCTGCCATAAAGAACTTTGCTTATTGTTTGCAGTTTCGACTGGCTCTTCGGCAAGTGTAATTTCAGGCAGATGAATGCGTGAGAAAACAATTGCTACGAGCAGAACTAATATGCCGATGATGGCATAGGGGATAGCAACACTTCCGCTTCCTCCATCTGCGGCAAAGAGGAACAAGCCTCCTACCAGTGGGCCGCAGATCCAGCCCAGTCCATTGAATGATTGTGCCAGATTTATTCGTCTTTCGGCGGAGTCTTTATCGCCTAGTACCGTTACATATGGATTGGCTGCTGTTTCTAGGCAGGTTAATCCACATCCGATAATAAACAGTGAGAGTAAGAAAAATTCGAAAGACATGATCTGTTCTCCAGGGATAAACATGAGTGCACCGATGCCATAAAGCAATAACCCAGTGACAACTCCTGCCCGATAGCCATGGCGACGGATTATTTCTCCTGCTGGCATGGCCATCAGAAAGTAACCCCCATAAACTACCGCTTGTATAAGTGCTGAATGGGTTTTTGAAATACTTAATGCATCTTGAAAATGTTTGTTCAGCACATCCAGAATGCTATGTGCAAATCCCCATAAGAAGAATAGTGTAGTGATAAGTACAAACGGGACGAGGTAATTTACCCCGTCGGCCGTTTGCACCAGTCTTATTTTGGTTTCATATGTTTTTGTTTGATAGTTATTAACTACGGCTTACCTCCAGACCTTTATTGGAAAGGCTCATTTCTACAAAACGGGCACGGTCGTTTGGCGGGTTCTGGGTAAGTATTTTACGAATACGCAAGGCGGCTTCAGGGTCTTTGGCAACCATGTATAAATAGCCACCTCCTCCGGCTCCTGGAAGTTTATAACCCAAACAAAGATCATCTATCTGTTGGGTAATGGCCGCTACACTGTTAGGATTGGTTCCTGAATCGAGTGCCTGATTCTGTTGCCATGTTTTGCGTATCAATCTTCCCATTTCCTCGAAACTGTTTCGCTGGATTGCATCGTATAGATCGATGGCATGTTGTTTCATTTGTCCCAGTAAGTTCAAGTGCTCTGTAGAATTGAGGAACATGCCACGTACGATTTCTGCCAAAATACCTTTTGCGGTACGTGTGATACCTGTATAGTATAATAGATGACATTTTTGATATTCATCGTGTGTAAACAAGTGTTCTGGCAACCAGCGTACCATTGGCTCCTGGTTCCATCCGGGTTGTGTCTGCAAGAGTTTCACACCTTGAAGCACGCCTCCGTATTGATCTTGCCATCCGCCTCCGGTTGTAAGCAACTGTTCTAATATCAGTGTACGGCTTCCGATTTCGTGTTTGTCCCAGTTTAAGCCACAAAAATCGTTTATTGCTCCTAATACAGTAGAGGCTAGGATAGAGCTTGTTCCTAATCCTGAGCCGGCTGGAATAGCAGACAATAGTGTTACTTCTATACCAGCTCCGAATGAACGTAATTTTTCTTCCAGTGAAGTACATCTTTCTGCCGAGAAATCAGGGTGAAAACCTGCCAGTACTAACGCTGCCTTAGGAATAGAGAAGGGAGAACCTACTTTATTGAATGTATGTAGTTCATCGAAAGTATTGATAACTTCCATTGCACCCAAGTCGATGGAACGAAGGATGATTTTATACTCATTACAGGGTTTGACATAGACTTGTAACGGGGGTTGACCGTTTAGCTCTATTGCAATGTTTACCACGTTTCCTCCTTCCATCAAACTGTATGGAGGGTATCTGTCCAACCTCCAGCTAAGTCTATACGTACCGGACTGCGTCCCCATACAATCTGGTCCGGATACACCGAAAGACGAGGGTGCTGTTTATGGTCGACTGTTGAAGTAAGTCCTTCACGCATCAGGCTGAAAGCTTTTTCTTCTTCCCGTGCTATTTCTTCTGCCAAATGACCATCTGAATCACGCAGTTGTAATGTTCGTGCACGGAACATTGCATCGCTGATACGGGTCATTAACGGTGCAGAGGAGGGAAGGGGAGCGGGTAATTCTAATTGATGATGTGCATATTCTTCGGCTGCTTCTTGCAAATTGAGCTGATAGAATACACTGCGTTCATAATTTTTAGCCAGGGCAGTCCAGCTGTTTTTACGGAAAGCTTCACGCTGCTCTGTCAGACGGCGCAGATTGGCATAAGCTGAAATCTCATCGGCTGAAACTTTTTGTGCGTGTATCCAGATATCTTTTCCCTCGTTCAACTTCGGCTCGTCTGTCATCCAACGCATGACGATTCCAAGTTCGTCGACAGATGTACATATCGGGAATATGCGTGCAGCCTGAAGATCATGGTTACATGCTATTTCATCAGCTGTCAGGCCACGGTCTGATAACCATTTCTGAACCGGTATTCCTTGATATAAGGTTGAATCATCTTTCAGACTGCCTTTAAAAGCGTCATTAAATCCATAGGGACGGGCCACATAATTACTTTCTCCCATCGGTATGACGTCAATACAGATTCCCTCAGGAATATTGATGTGCCATTGATTGACAGGTACTCCTGTTATGATATTGCGCTTATGGAGTGTCCAGTTTTGCTTATGCAACTGTTTTCTATCCATACCTCTGAGTTTTCGGATGTCAGTGTATAGTCGGTCAGTGCATTTTGCACGAAGATAGCCGGATGAGGCTTTACTTCTTGTGCATAATTGCTCTCTGGTCGATTACGCAATTTTGTATTGCCAGTGTAGACGAAATCATCTCCCGGCTTGTTCCATAGTGATGAAATTCACCACCCGGCAATGGCAGGATTGCTACTGTAAGTTTGTTTATTTCGGGATCGTTGATACGAGGATGGCTACCTAGAGCTGGTCCGAAGTCAGAATACATATCGTAGAAGCCGATTGATCCATCCTCTTTGAGTGAACGTTTTACCATTAACTCTACAGCCCGGTCACTCAGCAGCCAAATGCCAATATCCATCAGAAACAGATAGTTTTGCATCAATGCTCCTAATTCATCTACACTCGGCTTTTGAAGCATAAAGTCCAGCTTTTCGGGAGTATTGCGTGATGAAACAAAAACACCGTGATTCTTTGCCAGTTCAGGATCTACACAGTCCGTAACATACAACGTCTGCATCGGGGATTTCTTGTAAGGCTTGTTCTGCACGGATATATACATCTCCGCTGGCAATAAGTGTATGCAATTTCTCCGGGGCTTTCTGCATGATTTGCTCATACAGGGGAAGCTGAAGTGACAATAAGTTTTGTGTAAGCTTTTGACACGTCCCAGCGGAAACTGGGATTGGGGTAAGTATTTTACCGGAAGGAGCATATGAGGGTAATCTCCGACTTTGGCCGCCGGCGTGTAGCAGGATACGTTTTTCGTGAGCAAGCCATTCTGTGAGTGGAGTAGTGTCACTTTCGCTGTTTTTGCATGCTTGTAATAACCATGCAGTTCCACCACCTGAACCTAACTTTGAACCTACCGGATCGGATGTACAGAACCATTCTTGATGGTTGGCATGCTCTATATCGTGAAAACATTCCACCAGATTAGGTGGAAGCGATAAAAGTTTCTTCATATTGGATTATGTCGTTTGATGATTGATGCAAATACCTTTCAGATACCATTCGTAAAGGCGATGTATTCCTTCGTCGATTTCTACTTTGTGATGCCAGCCTAAGGCATGAAGTTTAGAAACGTCGGTAAGCTTACGCATTGTGCCATCAGGTTTTGATGAATCCCATTGCAGCTTGCCCTTAAAGTCTATTTCTTTCATGATTTTTTCTGCAACTTCACGGATTGACAGCTCTTTTCCTGTACCTACGTTGATGTGGCAGTTGCGTACTTCTTTTGCCCCTTCTGCATAGGTATCTTTGAAATCGACATTTAATAATACATGTACGCTGGCGTCTGCCATTTCCTCACTCCATAAAAATTCGCGTAATGGCTTGCCTGTTCCCCATAAAGTAACGGCTTGAGGGTAATGCCGAATTTAGCCAGTTTATCAAGAATTTCCTGGTCTGTGCAGTTGCCGTCTACACCTTCTACCGGACGTAGGTTGATATCTTTTCGTACAGCTTCCCAGTTATTCGTATTCAAGCATTTAGCAAGATGGATTTTACGGATCATTGCTGGCAATACATGACTGTTTTCCAGGTGAAAATTATCATTAGGACCATACAGGTTGGTTGGCATAACAGCAATGTAGTTCGTGCCATACTGCAAATTGAAACTTTCACACATTTTCAGTCCTGCTATTTTGGCGATAGCGTATGGCTCATTAGTATATTCTAACGGAGAAGTAAGAAGAGCTTCTTCTTTCATTGGCTGCATTGCTTCACGAGGGTAGATGCATGTACTGCCTAAAAACAATAGTTTCTTTACCCCGTGACGGAAACTTTCACCTATTACATTCTGCTGAATCTGTAAATTGCGGTAAATGAAATCAGCGCGGTATTGCAGGTTGGCCATAATTCCTCCTACATGTGCAGCAGCTAATACTACGGCATCAGGCTGTTCTTTGTCAAAGAACTCTCGTACTGCTATCGGATCCAACAAATCAAGCTCTTTATGGGTACGTCCTACCAGATTGGTAAAACCGCGTTGCATCAAATTATTCCAGATGGCAGATCCAACCAGACCTCGGTGTCCTGCCACGTATATTTTTGAAGATTTGTCTAGCATTGTGATTCTCTTTTTTAAAGTAGGAACGCGAACTTAATCACTAAGTCCGCGCCCCAAATTCATTTTTAATGAATTTATCGGTAAAATTAAAGTAGTGTCTTTTGCAGGAAATGACACTGCTATATTGATTTATAATGCAATTTTTTTACGAATTTCATATCATGCTCTACCATGATACGGACTAATTCTGCAAAAGGCGTTTTGGTAGGATTCCATCCCAAAAGAGTCTTGGCTTTCGTTGGGTCTCCTAAAAGTTGTTCTACTTCACATGGGCGGAAGTATTTGGGATCTACTTCAACTAATACTCGTCCGGTTTCACGGTCAATACCTTTTTCGTCTACTCCACTACCTTGCCATTCAAGTTCAATACCTAAATAGTGGAAAGCTAGTGTACAGAATTCACGTACGGTATGCATTTCTCCTGTAGCAATGACAAAATCTTCAGGGGTATTGTGTTGTAAAATAAGCCACATGCATTCTACATAATCCTTAGCATAACCCCAGTCGCGTTGTGCATCTAGATTACCTAGATATAACTTATCCTGAAATCCTTGTTTAATGCGTGCTGCAGCCAATGTGATCTTTCGTGTAACAAAAGTTTCTCCACGTCGTTCTGATTCATGATTAAACAAGATACCGTTTACAGCAAACATATTATAACTTTCACGATAGTTCTTTGTTATCCAGAAACCATATTGCTTTGCTACACCATAAGGCGAACGGGGATAGAACGGTGTGGTTTCCTTTTGTGGAACTTCCTGCACTTTGCCAAAGAGTTCTGAGGTAGAAGCCTGATAGATGCGACAGGTTTTTTCCAAACCGCAAATACGTACAGCTTCCAATAAACGCAATGTGCCTATGGCATCGGCTTCGGCTGTGTACTCTGGCACGTCGAATGATACTTTTACATGGCTCTGTGCTGCTAGATTGTAGATTTCTGTAGGATGAATATCACCAATAATTCGGATAAGCGAACTGGAGTCTGTCATATCTCCCCAATGTAGGTTCACCAAACGTGACTGTTTCATGTCGCGCACCCATTCATCTAAATAAAGGTGTTCGATACGTCCCGTATTGAACGATGAAGAACGGCGTAAAATACCGTGCACTTCATATCCTTTTCTATAAGGAATTCGGCAAGGTATGAACCGTCTTGTCCGGTAATACCGGTTATTAAAGCAACTTTTCTCATAAATAAAACTTTACTGAATAGGTTGGTTTTTTTATTTCTCAACACAAAGATATGTCAAAAAAGCTGTATTGCCAAGTGCGGTTTATATTATTTCCATATTATTCACGTCTTCTTGAAATTGGATTTTTCGGCAAATGGCTCTACGATTTATTTGTTTGCGTACCCAGTGTATTCCCTTTATTTTTATTAAGTTATAAAGTACGATAGGTAAAATCTGTTACATGCACTTCACCTTCACCTCCTGCATATATGCCAGGACGGAGAGAGAGGAATTCTCCCAATGTATTGTGATGGTAGCCTTGCATGTCAAATCCCCATGGATATTTGTGCCATGTCTTACCGTCGGTGCTGTACCATCCGGAAATAATGTTGTCATAATTGCGTAAGCGTACCCATAAGCGGCATTTTCCATCATTTACGGTTATTTCCGTTTTGGGCTGGCTGGTATGTATGGCTCCACGGCGATAACGAAGAAGTTCACCGGGACGGAATCCTAACCCAAAATGCATGTCTTTATTGTAGTAGATGACTAATCCGGCTGAAGCTTCTGCATTATTTAGTTCAAGGCATGCTTCGATTTCATACCGGTGATCACCTGCACGTGCAAGAAGGGGAGAGGCATCTTTGGGACTTTTACCTTTTGCTTTCAGTGTGATGAGTTCTGGAGTGACATGGAAGCGTGCGGAGAAGTTTCTCCGGCTGCTTGCCAGATAAAATCTTTCGCTGTACGCAATGACGGACGTTGAGGCTCCGGCAATGGAGCGGGTTTGTCTGTGAGATGTAGCCATCCGTCATCACCTATAACAACTTCACGTGTTAAAGTTTGTCTTCCTAACGTAAGATATCCTTTCTCATATCCATGAAAAAAAGCATCAATTTACCTTCTGGAGTATCAACTACTGATCCGTGTCCTTGACTCCACCAGGTTTCTTGTGGTGACTGAGTTCGTAATAATGGATTCTCTGGTGCATTTTCCCAAGGACCGTGTACGCTTTTTGAACGTGCCTGTACTACCATGTGTCCTGTAGGAGGTCCGGCAGTTCCACCTTCAGCCGCTAGTAGATAATACCAATCATTGATTTTTTTCACATTCAGGCCTTCTAATGAGAAGCTTTCTATATCCCATTCTTCAGGTATCTCCCAACCTTTATAGATGATTTCAGGCTTACCTGTAATGGATAGTCCGTCGGCGCTTAATGGGTGTAAATCGCCTGCGCTGAGTAATAGATATCGGTTACCTTTTTCATCCACTACATGCTCAGGATCTATTCCTCCTACTTTCAGATCTACAGGTTTACTCCATGGACCTTCAGGGCTGTCTGCCCATGTAACCATATTCGTTTTTTCTCCTTTTTCATTGCGGGTCGGGAAATAGATATAAAAACGGTTGTCGTACACACAAATATCAGGAGCCCAAATGTCACCTGTATATTCGGGTAATGCTGCCGAGCAGGGAGTCCAGTCTGCAAGATTTTTTGAACTGTATACCACTAGTCCCGGAGTGTAGATGAATGACGAATGTACCATGTAATAAGTGTTACCTACGCGTACTACTGATGGATCTGGCATATCGCCTTCCAACAGGCGAACTGTTGTTGAAACAGGTTCGGTTTTGTTCTTGTTTTTTCTGATTCTCCGTAGCTGTACAACTTGTAAATAAGGCTGCAAGCAGAAGAGCATAAATGTTGGTTCTCATAGTTAATAAAATTTGTGTTAAGTGTTATGTTTCGCAAGTTCGTCAAAATAAGTGAAATATCCAAATGTTTAGATATCTCAGGTAAATGTGTATCGATAAAATCAGGCGTTGAAGAAAAAATAACAGTAAATTTTGGAAATTCCCAATTCTTTTCAGATCGGTAGGTAGTTTTGCAATAGAAAATTAAACGAAAACAAATAATAACTCTTTAAAAACTTATGATTATGAAAAGTTAGTATTTTTCTTGGTGTGTTTGTTTACAATGCAGGTTGTAGTGGCTGACAATGATAAGCCTGTCACTTTTGAACAACTTCCTCAAGCGGCTCAGAGTTTTGTAAAAAAACATTTTGCAGACCGTAATGTGGCTTTCT
>ENA-OQHA01001014-OQHA01001014.1-human-gut-metagenome-genome-assembly--contig:-NODE-1014-length-11985-cov-2.765390_pt1 | contig 11985 bp, 21 predicted proteins | sample MGYA00242558_ERZ504707 | MGnify/ENA primary metagenome ERZ504707 (study PRJEB26092, sample SAMD00036197) | human gut metagenome | host: Homo sapiens | study: EMG produced TPA metagenomics assembly of... | reverse complement strand
CGCTGCCACCATCCGCTCCCGCAGCTACGAAAGCTGCTGCGTCAGCTGGTGCCGGGGGTGGAGATTACCGCGCAGGCCTGCCCGCTGTTCGTGCCGCTGGTGGAGGCCGGTTACGTGGACCACAGCGAGGAGAGCCGACAGCAGGTGACGAAGCTGGTGATCGCTCAGTACCTGACCGAGGTGCGTGAGGCCGGTGTGGACACCCTGATTTGGGCTGCACCCACTACCCGCTGCTCAAGACCATGATCGGCGAGTTCATGGGCCAGAGCGTGACGCTGGTGGATCCGGCCAAGACCGCCGCCCACCATCTGGAACAGATGCTCTCCGAGCGCGCCTGAAAGCGGCGCAGGAGCACGAGGGTCAGGCGCACTTCTACGTGAGCGATGTGCCGGACAGCTTTGTGCAGACGGCAGACCTGTTCCTGGGCGAGTACAAGGGCGGCCCGGTGGATCAGATCGCCATTGATAAATATTGATAAGGACAGAAAAACGTGAGCAAACCGCTGAAGGAAGATTATATCATCCGCATCAAGAGCCGCATTGAGCAGCATGTGAAAGAGCCTGTGGAGCAGGAAGAAAAGGAAGAGTTTGTGGAGCTGATGACCCGCGGCCAGTTCGTGCAGAAGGGCGGCAGCTACTACATTACCTATAAAGAGACCGAGACCACCGGCTACGAGGGCTGCACCACCACCCTGAAAATTGCCGCCGACGGCAGCCGCGTGGCGATGCTGCGGTTTGGCAAGGGCGGCGGGGCCGGCACCCAGCTGCTGATCGAAAAAGGCAAGCGCAACCTCTGCCACTACGAGACAGGCTACGGCTCCATGACGCTGGGCGTGACCGCCGACGAGATCGAGTGCGGCCTGACCGAGAAGGGCGGCACCGCAAAGTTCGGCTACCTGCTGGATGCCAACAGCGCCGAGCTTGTGAGCCGCAACCGCCTTGAAGTGACCGTGACCCACGTAAACTGAGATATTTCCCAGACTGTGAAAGGAACCAGACCAATGACTGAATTTGAAAAGATCTACCAGAACTATAACCCCCGTCAGGCTGCGCTGGACGAGGCACGCGCTCTGCTGACTGCTGCTGCCAAGGCCGCCATGCTGATGGTGCTCTGCCGGAAGCTGAGCTGCCCGCCTTCATCGTGGAGATCCCCGCCGATACCAAGAACGGCGATATCGCTCCAACATCGCCATGGCCGGTGCACGCAGCTGGCGCAAGGCTCCCAAGATGATCGCGGATGCGCTGCTGGCACATCTGCCCTCCATCGAGAACAGTGTGTTTGCCAAGGTGGAAGTGGCTGGCCCCGGCTTCATCAACCTGTTTTTGGCTCCGTCCTTCTGGGCCAGTGTGGTGCTGGGTGCCTGCTCCAACAAGGAGTATGGCCGCACCGATCACGGCAAGGGCGCCAAGTACAATGTGGAATTCGTTTCCGCCAACCCCACCGGCCCCATGCACATGGGCAACGCCCGCGGCGGTGCTCTGGGCGACTGTCTGTCCGCTGTGCTGGACTGGTCCGGCTATGATGTGACCCGTGAGTTCTATATCAACGATGCCGGCAACCAGATCCAGAAGTTCGGCAAGAGCCTTGCCGTGCGCTACCTGCAGAAGTACTGCGGCGAGGAAGCTATCCGCTGCCCGCCGAGTGCTATCAGGCGGCGACATCAAGGTGCTGGCCGGTGAGTTTGCCGAGCTGAACGGCGACAAGTACGTTGCCGCTTGCAAGGGAATGGATGAGGAGACTCTGTTCGAGAGCGAGCTTTTGCCGCCTGAAGGACGCACTGGTGGCCTACGCTCTGCCCAAGAACATTGCTGCCCTCAAGCGCGATCTGGGCAAGTACCGCATCGACTACGATGTGTGGTTCCATGAGAGCACCCTGCACGAGTCCGGCGCGGTGAAGGCCGTGGTGGATAAGCTGCTGGAGCTGGGCGCATGCTATAAGGCGGAGGACGGTGCATCATGTACCGCAGCGCCCAGTACGCTGCCAAGTACGGCACGGTGAACAAGAAAAAGACCGAGGACGGAACCGAGGAGGAGGCCAAGGACGAAGTGCTCGTCCGTGCCAACGGCATCCCCACCTACTTTGCCGCCGATATCGCCTACCACTACAATAAGCTGGCCACCCGTGGCTTTGCCAAGGCCATCGATGTCTGGGGCGCAGACCATCACGCCATGTGGCCCGCATGAAGGGTGCCATGGATGCCATCGGCCTGAACGGCGAAGATCTGGACGTTGTGCTGATGCAGATGGTCAACCTGATGCGCGACGGCCAGCCTGTGCGGATGTCCAAGCGCACCGGCAATGCCATCACTCTGACCGACCTGCTGGAAGAGGTGCCCATCGACAGCGCACGCTTCCTGTTCAATATGCACGACGCAGGCAGCGGCATCGATTTTGACCTCGATCAGGCTGTCAAGACCGACAACGATAACCCGGTGTACTATGTGCAGTATGCCCATGCCCGCATCTGCTCCATCCTGAAAAAGATGGAGAGCGAGGGCGTGCAGTTTGCCGGTGCCGAGAAGGTGGATGCCACCCTGCTCACCGAGCCTTCCGAGATGGATCTGATCCGGATGCTGGCAGCCTTCCCGCAGGAGATCGTCATGGCGGCCGAGAAGTACGACCCCAGCCGCATCAACCGCTTTGTCATTGATCTGGCCAGCGCCTTCCACCGCTTCTACGGCAGCTGCCGCATTCAGGGTGCAGACCCCGCTGTGCAGCAGGCACGTCTGGCTCTGTGCATCGGCGTGAAGAATGCCATCTTCAACGTGCTGACCATGTTCAAGATCAACGTGCCGGAGAAGATGTAACATGCAAAAACCCTCTCAGTCAAAACCTTACGGTTTTGCCAGCTCTCCCGAAGGGCGAGCTTTATGCGCTATGAAGATAAACGATTTCTTCACCCGCAAGAAGCCTGTTTCGGCAGATGAAAAGGCTCCCCCTTTCGGGGGAGCTGGCACGGCGCAAGCGTGACTGAGAGGTTCGTACCCCAAAAATCTGGCTCCCCTGCGGGGGAGCTTTTTTCGATAACAGCGAGGAACAACCAATGGAACCTTTGAAAATCGGCAATATCATCCTGCCGCACCGGGCGGTGTTCGGCCCGATGGCGGGCTTTACGGATGCACCCTGCCGCCGCCTGATGGCCCAGCACGGTGCAGGCTTTACTGTGAGCGAAATGGTGTCCAGCCGGGCGCTGGTGTACGGCGACCACAAGACGGTGAGCCTGCTCAAGGCCGAACCCAACGGTGCACCCTATGGCGTGCAGATCTTTGGCGAAGTGCCCGAGATCATGGGCGAAGCCACCGCCGCCATCGAACAGTACGAGTTCGACTTTGTGGATATCAACATGGGCTGCCCGGCCCCCAAATCGTTTCCGGCGGCGCAGGCAGCAAGCTGATGCTGGACCCGGACCGCTGCGGGCGCATCGTGGAGCAGGTTGTGGCAAATACAAAACGGCCTGTCACCGTGAAAATGCGCAAGGGCTGGGATGCCGACCACATCACTGCAGTGGAGTGTGCCAAGGCCTGTGAGCAGGCCGGCGCAGCCCTCATTGCGGTGCACGCCCGTACCCGGGAGCAGATGTACACCCCCGGCATCGACCCGGAGATCATTGCCCGGGTGAAGGATGCCGTCAGAGTGCCGGTGCTGGGCAACGGCGACATCCACTCGGCAGAGGATGCGGTGGAGATGATGCAGGCCACCGGCTGTGACGGCGTGATGATCGCCCGGGGCGCGCTGGGCGACCCGTGGCTCTTTGAGCGGGTGAACGCCGCCATTGAAGGCCTGCCCGCACCCAAGGCACCCAACCTGCAGGCCCGCATGAATGCGCTGCGCCGTCAGGTGGAGGAGATGGTGGAGCAGAAGGGCGAGTTCGTCGCCATGCCGCAGGCCCGCTCTCAGACCATGCACTATATGAAGGGGCTGAAAGGTGCGGCCAATCTGCGCCGCTACTGCTGCACTCTGACCCATCTGGAAGATCTGGACGAGCTGATCGATGCTGTTTTTGAAGAGCAGCGCAAAGCGGGCATCGACCCGGACGACGTGCGCGAGGTGCCGTTTCCGTAAGGGGAATATTACTGCTGCCGGGTCAGCTCATCCAGATTCTGGGTGTAACAGGGCAGACAGTGCTCTATGAACCAGTCGGCTTCCGGGCAGTGCATGGCCTGCAGGGCCGCTTTCTGCTGGGCCAGCGCCGCGTCAAACTCGTGGTTGCCGCTGCGCTGCTCCTCCGTGCATTTGATAAGGCGCTCAGCCGGTCGGCGGCCTTCAGCAGGCGCTTTTCCTCGGCGGTGAGCAGTTCCCCGGAGATGAACGGGGACAGCTCTTCGCTCAACTCGTCCGGCAGAAGGCCGGTCATGCAGCGCACGCTCTCGGTTTCCAACGCCTTGTAGGCATCCCGCAGTGGGGCTGCTGTACTTGACCGGTGTGGGCATGTCGCCGGTAATGATCTCCGGCGCGTCGTGGTACAGCGCCGCCACTGCTACCGTTTTGGGGCGGCAGGGCGTGCCGGTGTACGCCGTGCGATCAGGCAAAGCATGTGGGCCAACAGGGCGGTATCGCAGGTGTGCTCGCTGAGAGATTCGGCCCGGGTGGAGTGCATCAGGCTCCAGCGGGTAATGTATTTCATGCGCGCCAGCAGGGCGCTGAACGGGTACAGCATGGCAGCTTCCTCCTTTTTTCTCCAACATACCTGTCCGGCAGAGCGTTGTCAAGCCCTTTTTTCTGCGCAGTGTTCGTGCTATACTAGAACAAACCAACTTTCTGCCGCTTTGGCAGAGAAAAGAGGAAACCATGGAGCGGTCTGGTACTGCCCGGCAGCCGCAGCTGCTGGGACAAAAAAAGGATAAATTCTGGCTGACGGTGGGCCTGTGTGCCCTCACGGCGGCCCTGTTCTTTCTGCCGTTTTATATCATCGACGGCGGCTTTTTCCACTATGCAGGCGATTTCAACAGCCAGCAGATCAGCTTTTACCGCTATATGAACGGCTTTATCAAGGGCGCAGGCTACCCGGACAGTGCGTTCACCTCGGTGCACAATACCTTCTCATGGGCTACCGACCTTGGCAGCGGCGTGATGAACGCCTATTCGTTCTACCTGTACGGCTCGCCGTTCTTCTGGTTCTCGCTGCTCTTCCCGCAGGGTGGCTGCCCTACCTCATGGTACCGCTGCTGGTGCTCAAGTTTGCCGTGGCGGGCGGCGGTGCGTACCTGTATCTGCGCCGCTACGTCAAAAATATCGACTACGCCGTGCTGGGAGCCTGTCTGTATACCTTCTCCGGCTTTACGGTATACAATGTGTTCTTCAACCACTTTGTAGATGTGGTGGCGCTGTTCCCGTATCTGCTGTGGTCGCTGGACGAGGCCCTTTACAACGACCGCCGCAGCTGGTTTGCGTTCTGGGTGGCGGTGAACCTTGTCAACAACTACTTCTTCTTCATCGGTCAGGTGGTGTTTCTGGCCATCTACTTCATCTGCAAGCTCAGCACAAGGGACTTCCGTCTCACTGCAAAAAGTTCGGGCTGCTGGCCTTTGAAAGCCTGCTGGGCGCTGCCATGGGCAGCATCCTGCTGGTGCCTGCGGTGCTCTCCATTTTGCAGAACCCGCGCACCATCGACCTTTCCTCCGGCTGGGGCTTTCTGACCTACAGCAAGGTGCAGCAGTACCTTGCAATTCTCGTCAGCTGGATCATGCCGCCGGATTCTCCCTACCTCACATCCATCTGGTCGGAGGGCGTGATCAAGTGGACCAGCATGTCGGCCTATCTGCCGCTGTGCAGTCTGGCCGGTGCCGTGGCCTACTGGAAAGCCAAGTGCGGCGACAGTAAAAAGCGCATCGTGGGCACCTGCGCCGTGTTCGCACTGGTGCCCATCCTGAACAGTGCGTTCTACGCCCTCAATTCCAGCTACTATGCGCGCTGGTACTATATGCCGGTGCTGGTGCTGGCCGCAATGACCGTGAACGCGCTGGAAGACCACAACACCGATCTGGACAGCCCGGCCCGCGTCATCAGCTGGCTGATGATCGCCACGGTGGCCTTTGCGGTGGTGCCGGTGCAGGACAGCGACACCGGCAGCTGGTCGTTCGGCGTGCTCAAGAACCCCGGTCAGTACTGTGCGGTGCTGGGCTTTGGCCTGCTGGGCCTGCTGCTGTACCGCTATCTCTGCCAGAAGTGGCGGGGCGACAGCCGCTTTGCCCAGCGCCTGACGGCGGCAGTGCTGGCGTTTGCCTTCCTGTTCAGCGTGGTGCACATCGGCATTGGCAAGTTCGGCCAGTGGTATACCGACAGCGACCTTGTGAAGCAGGACACCAACGCCCTGCTGTTGAAAAACGACCTGCCCGAAGGCGATTACCGCGTGGATACGTACAAGATCCACGACAACATCGGCATGTGGCTGGATAAAAGCTGCCTGCAGTATTTTGGCAGCACGGCGGCCCCCAGCATCCTCAGCTTCTACCCGGCGCTGGGGGTCAAGCGGGATGTGCGCAGTGAGCCGGAGCTTTCCAATTATGCACTGCGGGGCCTTTTGAGTGTGGAGTACCTTATCACCACGCCGGAAAAGCAGACCGACTTTGAAAACGAAGCCGACGACGGCTGGGAATATGCCTTTGCAAAGGACGGCTATGCGGTCTACCGCAACACGAACTACGTGCCATGGGCTTTGCCTATGACTATTACCTCACCCAGACCGAGTACGAGGAGACAGCCAAGGCCACCCGCGCAAACCTCCTGATGCGTGCACTGGTGCTTACCGACGAGGATGCTGCAGTCTACGGCAAGTACCTCACCCATCTGCCGGAAGGCAGACGGGAGGAGCTGTACTATGAGTCCTACGTGCAGGACTGCCGCGAGCGCCGCGCCACGGCTGCCAGTGTGTTCCAGATGAACAATTCGGGCTTCCACGCCGAGATCACGCTGGAAAAAGAGAACCTCGTGTTCTTCTCCGTGCCTTACGATGACGGCTTTACGGCCTATGTCAACGGGCAGGAGGCCGACATTGTGGAGGTGGATGAGGGATTGATGGCTGTGCTGTGCCCGGCAGGTGAAAACAGCATCGATTTTGTCTACCAGCCGACGGCATCCGGCTGAGCCGTGCGCTGACTTTGGGCGGCATTGTGGTATGGCTGGCGTACACGGCGTACTTCGTCTGGCGCAAGCGCCGCACAAAGCGGGCCTGATGCACGGAAGAATGACTTTGTGCTGTAGAAAAAAGAAATTTTTGAAATTTCCTCTTGACTTTATGCCAATAAAGTGTATAATGCAATCAAACCGATGAGGCGGAAGAGAACCTGCACAGCGCATCTTCAGTGAGCCCGGACAGTGAAAACGGGCGAGAGCGGGGCAGAGCTTCGTGGGCCGCCGAGGGCCGGGCAAACGGGTAGCAAGCCTTAGTAGCTTTGGACGGAAGTCTCCGTTACAGGACAGGGGAGTGTTGGCTCTCCGTGAGAGGCTCTGCAGTTTGCAAAGCAGGGCAAGCAAGGTGGCACCGCAGAATCGAACTTTACCGATCCTGTCCTTGTGGATAACACACAGGGACAGGGTCGTTTTTATTTGTAAGACCCGTCCCGCAAAGGAGCGGGTCTTTTACTTTTGCCGCCCGCTCCGGGAAAGGAGTTTACTGTTATGAAAAACGTTACCATGATCTCCCGCCGCAGCTTCCTCAAGGCCGCTATGGCTGCTTCCGCCGTTTCTGCACTGGCATTCACCGGCTGCGGCGGCTCCGCTTCCAGCACCGTGGCTGCATCTTCCACTGCTTCTTCCGCTGCCGCTTCCGCAGCAGCCGAGGGCGGCCAGACCTTCAAGGTTGGCATCGTCAACTATGTGGATCATGCTTCCCTCAACCAGATCGTGGAATCTGTGGAGAGCCGTCTGGATGAGCTGGGGGCAGAGAAGGGCGTTACCTTCGACTACGCCGACTACTACGCAAATGCACAGGCTGACCAGTCCAACCTGAACCAGATCGGTGCCGACCTCGTAGGGGACGGCGTGGATGTGATCGTGGCTGTGGCTACCCCCACCGCCGCAACCATGCTGGCCGCTGTGGAGGATACCGATATCCCCGTTGTCTACTCTGCTGTCACCGACCCCGCTGCTGCAGGCTTTGACGGCGAGGAGAACATCACCGGCACCTCCGACGCACTGAACACCGAGGCCATCATGAAGCTGATCACCGCTGTCAACCCGGATATTGACACCATCGGCCTGCTGTACGACCTGAGTCAGGATGCCTCCACCCAGCCATTGCAGACGCAAAGGCCTTCTGCGACACCAACGGCATCAAGTACATTGAGAAGAACGGCACCACCACCGCCGAGGTGCAGATGGCGGCCGAAGCCCTGATCGCCGCCGGTGTCAAGGCCGTGTTTACCCCCACCGACAACACCGTGATGACCGCAGAGCTGTCCATCTACGAGACCTTTACCGAGGCAGGCGTGCAGCACTACACCGGTGCCGACAGCTTTGCACTGAACGGTGCGTTCGTAGGCTACGGCGTGGATTACGTCCAGCTGGGCGAAGCCACTGCGACATGGTGGCGGAGATCCTCTGCGACAGCAAGACTACCGCAGACCTGCCCTACCAGACCTTTGATAACGGCATCGTCACCATTAACACCGAGACCTGCGAGGCGCTGGGCCTTGACCTTGACACCGTGAAGGAAGCCTTCAAGCCCTACTGCACCGAGATCGTGGAAGTAACCACCGCAGAGAACTTCTCTTAAAAAAGAACCCTCTCAGTCAAAACCTGACGGTTTTGCCAGCTCCCCCGAAGGGGGAGCTTTTGGCGGTTCTGAGGAAGTGTTTTGCTGCCCACAGTGCACCGCATCACAAGAAGCTAAATTAAATAAGTCCGGTATCTTCGTGGTTAGCAGGCTCGCCCTCTCAGTCAAATCCTACGGATTTGCCAGCTCCCCCAAAGTGGGAGCCTTTGGCAGTCCACGTAAAGTTCATCTTTCTGCCAAGGCCTCTCCCTTTGGGAGAGGTGTCACCGTAGGTGACGGAGAGGGCGAGCCCGTTTTCCGTCACGACCCAACTCGTGAAAAGGGGATTCAGAAAAGCCCGCAGGCTTTTCTGAATCCCGAATAAAAACCCAATTCCGCTGAATATGGCCAGAGCAAAAGCGGAGGCCATTTTAAATCGTCCAATCAAAAAGAAACATAAAAGGAGCACACACATGCTGGCGAGTATCTTTTCGCTCAACGTCCTACAGACGGCGCTGGAACTGGGCTGTATCTATGCCCTGGTGGCGCTGGCACTGTTCCTGAGCTATTCCATCCTGAACATTGCAGACCTTTCCACTGACGGCTGCTTCACGTTGGGCTGCGCCGTGGCCTGTCAGGTGGCTTTGACCGGCCACCCCATTCTGGCCCTGTTCGCAGCCATGGCGGCAGGCGTGTGCTCCGGCTTTGTCACGGCCTTTTTGCAGACCCGCCTTGGCGTGGAGAGCATCATGGCAGGCATCATCGTCAACACCGGCCTTTACACCATCAATCTGGCCGTGATGGGCTTTTCCTCCACCATGTCGCTGGTCAAGACCGACACTGTTTTCTCGCTGGCAAAGGGCTCATTGAGCTTCCTTGGCGGCTGGTATAAGCTGGCCATCGCGCTGGCCATGATCCTGCTTGCCGGTGCGGCGATGCTGGGCTTTCTGGGCACCCGGCTGGGCCTGTCCATCCGCGCCACCGGTGACAACGCTGCCATGGTGCGTGCTTCCAGTATTAACCCGGCTTTCACCATTACGGTGGGCCTGTGCATTTCCGGCGCATTGTGCGCCCTCTCCGGCGGCCTGCTGGCACAGTATCAGAAGAGCTGCGATATCAATGTGGGCACCGGCATGGTGACCATCGCACTGGCTTCCCTCATCATCGGCGAGACCCTGCTTGGTAAGCGCACCATGCTGCGCCGGATCATCGGCGTGGTGTTCGGCAGCTGCCTGTACCGCTTTATCGTGGCTGTGGCCCTGCGCTTCAATGTGCCCGCCGCCGCCATGAAGCTGGTGTCTGCCATCATCGTGGCCATCGCCATTTCGATGCCGGCCATCAAGGAAAAAATCGCCTTTGAGCAGCGCAAGCATGGGCCTGCCGCCGCCGCGTGACTACCGGCAAGGAGGGAAAGTAAGATGGAAATGCTTCAGCTGAACGATCTGCACAAGACTTCAACCCCGGCACGGTCAATGAAAAAGTGGCCCTGAACGGTGTCAGCCTGCACATGGAAGCCGGGGACTTTGCCACCATCGTGGGCTCCAACGGCGCGGGCAAATCCACCCTGTTCAACGCCATCACCGGAGGCTTCATCGCCGACGAGGGCAGCATCCTGCTGGGCGGACAGGATATCACCTTTGAGCCGGAGCACCAGCGCAGCAAGGTCATCGGCCACCTGTTTCAGGACCCGCTCAAGCACGGCACCCAACATGACCATTGAGGAAAACCTTGCACTGGCCTATCTGCGTGCCGGCACCGCGCCCCACGCCATCTTCTCCCGCATCTCCCGCAAGGACAAGGAAGTGTTCCGCGAAAAGCTGGCGCTGCTGGATATGGGCCTTGAGGACCGCATGAAGCAGCCGGTGGGACTGCTTTCCGGCGGCCAGCGGCAGGCGCTGACCCTGCTCATGGCAACGCTGGTCACCCCAAGCTGCTGCTGCTGGACGAGCACACCGCCGCACTGGACCCCGCCACCGCCGAAAAGGTACTGGAGCTGACCAGAAGCATCGTGGCCGAAAAGAAGATCACCTGCCTGATGGTCACCCACAACATGCATCAGGCACTGGAGCTGGGCAACCGCACCCTGATGATGGATTCCGGCCGCATCGTCTTTGACGTGAAGGGCGAGGAACGCAGCCGGATGACTGTGGACGACCTGCTTGAAAAGTTCCGCGAGAACGCAGGCAAGAATCTGGATAACGACCGCATCCTGCTGAGTAAAGTGGAAAAGTGACCCGGACAGAAAAGCACAGCCCCGACAGACCATGCAGTCTGCCGGGGCTGTATTTTTGCGGGGAAGTGCACCGTAGGGAAAAGCGGTTCCCCCTGAAACAGCAAATCCCCCCTGCGCAGATGCACAGAGGGGATTTTAAATATCAGAAATTACTGAACGTATTCGACTGTATACTCGAAGCCGTACTCTTCCTGCAGCTTCTTCACCTCGGCCTCGCAGTCCTCGATGAAGGTGGGGGCGTAGACGGAAGCGCCATTGTGGGCCTTCTTGTAGTCCTCAACGATCTGCTGCAGCTTTGCCCAGCCCTCGTTGGCCTTGTTCTGGTCGATGCTGTCGGGGAAGTTGATGATGAACTCGCGGTGCTTAGGAATACGTGCTTTCATGGTAGGTTCTCCTTATAACAGTTTGGATTTTGATTGTTGATTTATACAGAAGCACAGAGAAAAACCTGTGCAACTTGCGAAAAACGGATCACAGCCCGTATACCCGGCGGGCATTTTCGGCTGTGGTGCGGAACACCTCTTCGGCAGAAATGCCCCGCAGCTGGGCGATATACTCGCCCACATAGCGGATGAGGGAGCTGTCACAGCGGGTGCCGCGCACCGGCTCCGGTGCCATGTAGGGGCAGTCGGTCTCCAGCACGATGCTTTCCAGCGGCAGGGCGCTGATGGCTTTTGCCGCCCGCTTGGCACCCTTGAAGGTACACGCCCCGCCAAAACCGATGAACAGTCCCTGCTTTGCCAGCACACCGCATCGTCGGCACTGCCGGAATAGCAGTGGACGATGCCCTTGGGCTGGTATTTTTTGAGCAGGGCGTAAACATCGGCATGGGCGTTGCGGTCGTGCACGATGATGGGCTTGTCCAGTTCCAGCGCCAGCCGGATGTGTGCCTCAAACATGGCCAGCTGGGCATCCTTGGGCACAGGCCAGTGGTAGTCCAACCCGCACTCACCCACAGCTACCACCTTGGGGTCCTCGTAATACGGGGCCAGAGCGCGCATCTCTGCGGCCCAGTCCCCGCCGTACACCGAGACCGTAGGAGCCGGGCCTTCCTCGCCGC
>ENA-OQHA01001013-OQHA01001013.1-human-gut-metagenome-genome-assembly--contig:-NODE-1013-length-11989-cov-4.815208_pt1 | contig 11989 bp, 14 predicted proteins | sample MGYA00242558_ERZ504707 | MGnify/ENA primary metagenome ERZ504707 (study PRJEB26092, sample SAMD00036197) | human gut metagenome | host: Homo sapiens | study: EMG produced TPA metagenomics assembly of... | reverse complement strand
CATTGCCGCACACGCCTGAGCGATCGCGGCCCGCGCCGGGCAGGGCCTGATTGCCATTGGCATCGACCAGTTTGGCGGGAAATCGTATTGATGGTGCTGAAGCCCTGCACGGTGCCGTGGCCCACGGTGGAACGCACCATAAGCTCCAGAGCGTCGTCGCTGGGGATGTAGGCGAGCTTGACCATCAGCGGGATGTCGCCGATCTCCTGCTTCACGGCCTCGGTGATGCGGCCCACGAGCAGCGGATTGTGGCATAGCAGGCGGTTGTGGCCCTCGTTGGGGCAGCTGGTGTTCATCACCATGAGCTTGGCACCGGTCTCCTTGACCAGGCGGGCGGTAGTGGCATGGTCGGCGATGTATTCCTCCTCGCTCATGCCCTCCACACGCGAGCTTGGAAGCTCGGGACCAGCACTTGACCGGGACCGGCGGCTCGATGGCGGCGCGCATGTCCGGCTGCCAGACGTCAGGGCTCTGCGAGGGCACACCGAAGCTGTTGGAGATGGAAATCGGCTGTTCATAGTTGGTGTCGGCCAGCACGCCTTCGTCCAGTTCGGCGCTGCCCGGTGTCAGTGAACCGTCCGCCGACTTGGGGTGTACGGCGAGCACGTTCGGGAACGGGTTGCAGCCCCAGGCGCGCGAACGCACGGTTTTGTAGGTCGCCAGATCGAAACCCATGTGGAAAGCGGCCGTGGTGAAACGGCTGTTGAGCAGCGGGCCTGCGGGAATGCCGAAAGGCAGGTTGACCGGCTGGCCCAAAAAGGTGGCCAAGGCACCCTCGGAGGCACCCTCGCTGGTGGTTCCGGCGGCATCGGCACCGTTGCCATCCTTCAGCGCCTCGGCGAACGCGCCGAACGGCCCTTGCTCATAGTTGTCTTCGTAACTGCGGCTGACATCGTAAAACGGCTCAAAATCACTCATGCTTCAACGATAAGCCAACCTGCATGCGCACACGCACACTCAACCCATCATCGCGCCGACAAACGAAATAATGGCGAAAGCGGCATTGGCTACCACAAAGATGATGAACGTCGGAGCTGCCCAGCCAAAGTACGTGTCTGGAATACTACGATTCGTACGGTGATATTGGCGCATCTCTTTGCCGTATATCACGAATATGATAATCGATCCGATCACGCCGATCACAGATAGCGACAATGAGAATATCAAATATGCGTTGTCATCAAGATAGTTGCCGGCAAGGGTATCGATGGCGCCGGAAAGAATCGCATTGTTGAAGATGTGCAGTGCAATCGACCAAACCAACGAGTATTCCATGGCCACGAATCCCAGAATCAGGCCAAAGAGGAACGCGAATGTGCCTTGCACTACGTCGTCATGGAACAGGCCGAACACCATTGCCGAGGTGACGATGGCGAAGTTCTTGCCCAACGGCTTGAGCTCCTTCATCAGTACGCCGCGGAACAGTACTTCCTCGCAAATCGGAGCGACCAGCCCAACGTACAGCCACATGCTTACGGTGACGCTGGATTCGGCGATGCTGTCTGACGTGGGAGAGGCAAGATCGGTGCCCAGCCTGGAAAAAGCGACCTGCACCAACATAACGATGCCTTGCACGCCCATGCCCAGCACGATGAACATCAACGCCCAGAGAGGCTGCATGCGCCCGCCGCCATATTGCTGATGTGGCCAAGCTGATTGGCTCCCCGTACGAGTCGCGATGCTGGCCACCAAGCCAGAATTCGCAGGTGAAGATGTCACGGTGGCGCATGAGCAGCAGAAATCCGAACGCGACGAACACCGATATCAGGCTGATGATGCCATCCCACTGCACGCCGGACAAATCGCTCGCGGTTATTACGCCGACGATAATGGTGGCGACCATTGCGCCCAAGAGCATCATGCTCATAGCGAGAGTCAGTCCCATTACACGATTGACCACCTTGCGACGCCACGTGCGCCATACACGGCGAGGATCGATCGGCATGACCACGGGCATTGCTGCGGGCATCGTGGCAGGCATTGCGTTGGGCATTGTGACTGGCATTGCCGGAGCCGTTTGCACGAATGGTTGCGGCGCAGCGGAATAGGGTTGTGGCGCGTAGCCCACTGGTTGAGCGTAGTACGGATGAGCGAGGGGCTGTGGAGCCGACTGTTGCGCCGGGTATGGGGAATAGGCGGATTGCGCCGGATACGTCGGCTGCGTGGGATACATCGGCTGGGCAGGATACGTAGGTTGGACGGGATATGTCGGGTATACGAGCTGCGCGGCGTATTGTGCAGGCTGCACAGCAGGTATTGCGGCTTGCGGCACAGGTTGTGAAACACCTTGTGAAACAATCCGTGGAACACCCCGTGAAACATCTTGTGGAGGTAGCGGTTGTGCCCATGCCTCCGGCTGACCCGCATATTGCGGCTGCATGCTCGGCCCAGGCTGAACATACTGTGGCGTCTGTGGCATCGGCGTCTGTGACTGTGCCGCAGACTGCGGTGCCGGTCGAGGTGGCAACGGTTGCGCTGACAGCGATTGCGCCGGAGCCGTATCGGAATCGTTCGACGGATTCATGTCATTCATGGTCATGATGCTCAACCTAACCGTCATTACTGGATGAATCGTGATTATGTCCACAAATGTGTACGAATTCAGGCACAGTATTTCGAACGCTAGGACGGAGTTCATGAGTGTTGAGGAAAGCGCCGCCACGCCGGTGTTGGTGGCTGCGGTGGATAACGACCGTATGGCGTTGTTGGCACTGAAGGGAATATTGCCGCAACTCCTGCCCGCCGCGCAATGGATGTGGGGCGCGGGCACCAGTGAGACCTTTGTTTGATGCGATGCGAGCGACCCAATAATCTCAATCAGACACAGAGCCAACGGCCCTGGGCCTGCAATTATGGACTCGCCTTTCGGCGAGGCTCAATGCTGGCCTCGCTGCTGTCGCAGCTCGGCACAGGGCCTGCTGAAAGCCCACCGGGCTTTCAGCAGGCCGATCGCGGCTAAATAATGCCGCGATCGGCCAACGGCCCTGTCCAGTCTGCGTCCTCCGGCTCGCGGGCGGACTCGATTTTTTCTTCGGGCCAGTGCTTGGCGGGAATGGTCTTGGGCTTGAAGGGGAACTTTTCGGCGCGCATCTTTTCGTAGGCGGCGATGTCGTCCTCGTGCTGCAGCGTCAGATCGATGTCGTCGTAGCCGTTCATCAGACGCCAACGCACGTAATCGTTGACCTCGAACGGCAGGGTCACGTCGCCGCAAGTGACAGTGCGGGTCTCCAGCGAGACAGTCATCTCACGACCAGGCTCTTCCTCCAGTAGCTTCCACAGGAGTTCGACGGACTCCTGCGGCATAATCGCGGCCAGCACGCCGTTCTTGGCGGTGTTGCCGTAGAAGATGTCGGCGAAGCTCGGCGCGATGACCACGCGGAAACCGTAATCGTGCAGCGCCCACACGGCGTGCTCGCGGGAGGAGCCGATGCCGAATTCGGGGCCGGCGACCAGAATCTGGCCCTTACCGGCGTATTCCGGCTTGTTGAGCACGAAGTTCGGGTCTCGGCGCCATGCGTAGAACAGGGCGTCATCGAAGCCGGACTTGGTCACGCGCTTCAAGAACACAGCGGGAATGATCTGGTCGGTATCGACGTTGGAGCGGCGCAGCGGCACGCCCACGCCGGTCAGTGTGGTGAGTTTTTCCATAACAATTTTCCTTTCGGGGATCTCTCCCCCAGTCAGTCTTCGACTGACAGCCCCTCGTCAGAGGGGGCTCACGTGTATTGACTCAGAGATCGGCGGGAGACGAGATTGTGCCGCGGATGGCGGTGGCGGCGGCTACGGCCGGCGACGCCAGATGCGTGCGCGAGCCCTTGCCTTGGCGGCCCTCGAAGTTACGGTTCGAAGTGGAAATCGAGCGCTCGTTCGGTACCAGCTTGTCGGGGTTCATGCCCAGGCACATCGAGCAGCCGGCGTTACGCCATTCGGCACCAAAGTCCTTGAACACCTTATCGAGCCTTCCTTCTCCGCCTGCAGACGCACGCGGGAGGAGGCCGGCACCACGAGCACGCGGTGAATGTTCTCGGCCTTGTGGTGACCCTTCATGATCGCGGCGGCCTGGCGCAAATCGTCGATACGACCGTTGGTGCACGAACCAATGAACACGGTGTCCACGGCGATGTCCTTGATCGGCATGCCTGGCTTCAAACCCATGTATGTAATCGCACGTTCGGCGGCGGCACGCTTGGTGGCGTCGGCGATCTTGTCCGGCTCCGGCACGGAGGCGGTGATCGGCAGACCTTGGCCGGGGTTGGTGCCCCACGTCACATATGGACCAAGCTTGGTGGCGTCAATATCCACCACCTTGTCGAATACGGCATCGTCATCGGTCTTCAGCGTCTTCCAGTACGCCACGGCCTGATCCCACAGCTCGCCTTCCGGCGCGTGCGGACGGCCCTTCAGGTACTCGAACGTGGTCTCGTCCGGCGCGATCATGCCGGCACGCGCACCGGCCTCGATGGACATGTTGCACACGGTCATGCGCTCGTCCATGGTGAGGTTGCGAATCGCCTCACCACGGTATTCGATCACGTAACCCTGGCCGCCGCCGGTGCCGATCTTGGCGATGATCGCCAGAATGATGTCCTTGGCCGTCGCGTCCGCGGGCAGCTTGCCGTTGACGTTGACGGCCATGGTCTTGAACGGCTTCAGAGACAGCGTCTGTGTGGCCATCACGTGTTCGACTTCGGAAGTGCCGATGCCGAACGCCAGCGCGCCGAACGCGCCGTGCGTCGACGTATGCGAATCACCGCACACGATGGTCATGCCCGGCTGGGTCAGGCCAGAATCGGGGCGAACGCGTGGACGATGCCTGATCGGCGTCGCCCAGCGGGTGCAGGCGCACGCCGAACTCCTTGCAGTTCTTCTCCAAAGTCGTCAACTGCAACGCGCTCGTCTCATCCGGGTTCGGGCGATCGATATCAACGGTCGGCGTGTTGTGATCCTCGGTGGCAATGAGCTGATCCACGTGACGCGGCTTGCGGCCGGCCAAGCGCAGGCCCTCAAACGCCTGCGGGCTGGTGACCTCATGCATGAGCATCAGATCGATGTACAGCAAATCAGGGGCTCCGTCGCTGCCCTTGCGCACCAGATGATCGGCCCAGACCTTCTCGGCCAGTGTCGTTCCCATAGTGATTCCTCCAAAAAATTCCGCGCGAGGTATTGTGTTCGCGCCTTGTTCGTGGTATTAGCCTATGTGCTTGCGATGGGCCCGGCCATGAGCATGCCGGATATTGAGATACGGTCAAATGATGGCCTCAATATGACTCGGATACGACTCGAACATGACCTAGTCATGACTCGGTTCCGCTCCAGACATGTCTCTTCGGCATCCACGAACGCCCTTTCAACTTCATGGCCACCCTGTGAGACACTTCCCCAATTTGCTATTTCACTATGTGAGATGGCATAATCGCCCTTATTATGACTGATTCCCAAGAAGAGCCATTGAACAACAGCTTGACCGAGTCCGAGCCGGTTGAAGACACCACCGCCAAGGACGATGGGGAAATCCATTCCGGCGTTGGCGTCCTTGATAAAACTGTAAAGATTCTTGACGCACTGGAATCCGGCCCGTCTACGCTGGGCCAGCTTGTGGCCGCCACCGGTCTCGCTCGACCGACCGCACATCGTTTGGCTATTGCACTGGAACGCCACCGTTTCGTACTGCGCGACCAGCATGGCCGATTCGTACTCGGCTCCCGTTTCGCCGAACTTGCCGCCGCAGCAGGCGAGGATCGTCTGCTGACCGCCGCCGGCCCGATCCTGCAGACCCTGCTCGATCGCACTGGCGAGTCTGCGCAGATTTACCGCCGCCAAGGCGATCAGCGCGTGTGCATCGCCGCTGTGGAACGCACCTCCGGCCTGCGTGATTCCATTCCGGTGGGTGCCATGCTGTCGATGGAAGCCGGTTCCGCCGCCCAGATTCTTCTGGCTTGGGAGGATTCCGACCGTCTGCACCAGGGATTGCGCCACGCCAAGTTCACCGCCACCAAGCTGGCCGCCGTACGCAAGCGCGGCTGGTCCGAGTCCGTGAACGAACGCGAAGAGGGCGTGTGCTCGATTTCCGCCCCGATCCGCAACGCCTCCGGCCAGGTCATCGCCGCCATCTCGATTTCCGGCCCGACCGGCCGCATGGTGCCGCCCCCGGGACGCCGCTATGCGCCGCTGGTGATGGCCGCCGGCAAGTACCTCACCGAGGCACTGGTCAAAGCCGTTCGCTGAAACATACCAGTCAATCCAACCGATAGCCCAACCGGCAGAAATCCCGCGTCACAACGAAAGAGACGCGGGATTTCTGCCACTAATCGTCCAACACAGCGGAAGGCCACCGAAACCTCGAATACTTCGCGCCGCTTTCCGCCTCTATCAGGAACAGTTACCTGAATAAACCGGGTTACCTGAATAAACCGGACAGTTGACTCCATAGCGACGGCTTGCGCAGCAAATCATCGCCCTCACCCTCGCCAGGCGTGGTCTGGTTCACCGCATAGGTGTAGGCGCGTTTGGAACTGGGCTTGCCCACCAGTTCGCCAAACTCCAGCAATTGCGTACGCGGCTCGTAAGGGTGACGGATATCAAATTCGATCAATCGCGTGGCACGTTTGGCCGGAGCCGGTCCGTACGTATTGAATCCGCAGGTTGGCGTAGCGATAAGCAACAGACCCTCATGTTCGCCGACGAAACCGTTGCGATGATCATGACCAGCTACGACGCCGAAATACCCCTCGCGCAGCAATTCGAATTCGTCTGACGTATCAGGCAGGATATGCCTTCTCCCAAATATCCGCCGGGCTGGGTTTGCAATTCGTCCAGCACGTAGTAGGTATCGGCGTGCGAACGATAGCCCTGCATGGCAAACGCCGCGTTGGCCGCCACCGGCTTCAGCACGTTGTAATACTCGGGCATCGGCATGTGCTGGAACACCATTGATTTCGCACCGATACGGTCGGGCACGGCGTTCAGGAAGGCGAGCGCTGCGGGCGATGGTGCGCCGAAGCCGCCGCCATGCACGTAATCGCCGGAGTCAAGAATGACCAGACCCAGCACATTGCGCGTATGGTCAACGTCCATAACCGGCAGCGCGAAGGTGCCTGGTTCACCGGAACCCACTGCGGATGCGGGGGAAGACACAGCAGAAGGCACAACAGCATCGGCACCAGCATCGTCAACGACGCCCAACGTATCAGCCTTCGCGGTAATCCCCGCACCGGAGCCAGTGGCACCAGACGGCGTCTGCACAGCGCCACCCGCTCCACAGGTATATGCAATCTGGTTCGGCAAGGTCTCACTCGGCGGATTGACACAACCGGGGAACTCACGATAGATACCGTCCAGTTCCGCATTGCTTAGCCCGCATTGGAAATCATGGTTGCCATACGTCACAGCCCACGGAATGCCGCGCGCCGCCAACGGCTCAGTGAACTGGCCAATGGCCTTGCGCACCAGCGCTCGGGTATGGTTCAGCGCGGATTCGGCAATAGGTTCGTCACACCAGCGACGTTTACGGAATGAATCGGCGAACGCCGGATCGTAGCCGGCGATCTGGTTGCCGGAGAAAATCACCAGATCAGGCCGTGTGGCATCAAGGCTGGCCTCAATCAGGGTGATGGTGTCTTTGGAGACTTTCGGCCCATCCTGAATGTCGGCAATCTGCAGCACGCGGAACTTGCCGGAATAGTGGAATTGCAGTCGTCCGAGACGCGCAGAGATAGAGACCGGACGGCCGTCTTCGGCATCGGCCGGCTTGATACGAGGTTTCGACGACATCCCCTCTGGCGTACGCTGTGTTTCCGTCATGCCCTCCACTGTACACACAAACGAAAAGGCCCGCCGGAGCGGGCCTTTTCTACAAGTTCAACTACTGGAGCAGAATCTCTGCACAACATCATCGTTGTAACGGTAAGTCTTTCCAATGCCCGTCCAACGTAACAGTCCTCGTGACCATACACTATTTGTGGGCTCTGCTCTGTTCAGTTGTTCTTGTACCTCATAATCTATTCATCACTCCCGTTTCTCGCAACCTGCAGAGAGTCGTTGTGCGTTTTTTATCACAACTGTTCAATCGCACTTTCTGGCTATCGGAAAACGAGCTGAACCGTTCACATCGAACCCGTCCGATGTTCGATTTCGTTCGTTTCACCGCCGCTCACGGCGTGTCGCGAGCGACGCTAGCACACTCAAAACCAACCAACACCGAACTAACATGAACACCCGTTGAATTCTGGCGCGTTCAGTCGTTTTCCGGCCACGCCAAAGCTTACGATATAAGCTATGGCACAGATATTTGACGCACCCTCGAAGGCAATTCTGCGCAGCCAAATCGCAGAGCATATTGCCGAAAACGACAACAACGACCGCCGCGTCGATCAGGAAGGCGAGGCACCGCTGCCCAAGGACCGTTTCTTCGACCGCGAGCTCAGCTGGCTCAAGTTCAACCAGCGCGTGCTCGAATGTGCGGAGAACGAAGACATGCCCCTGCTCGAGCGCGCCAACTTCGCCGCGATCTTCGCCTCGAACCTTGACGAGTTCTTCATGGTCCGCGTCGCCGGCTGAAGCGCCGTATCGACTCGGGCATCGCCGTGCCGTCTGCCGCCGGCCTGAGCCCGCGTCAGCAGCTGCGCGCGATCAGCGAGACCGCACACCGTCTGCAAGACGAGCACGCACATTACACGATCGACACCATTCTGCCGGAATTGGAGAAGGAGCGCATCGTCCTGCTGACGTGGGACAAGCTCACATCCTCCGAGCAGGAGCGCCTCTCGCGCTACTACCGCCAGCAGGTGTTCCCGGTCCTGACGCCGCTCGCCGTGGATCCGGCCCACCCGTTCCCCTACATTTCCGGCGGTTCCATCAACCTGGCCGTGATTGTGGAGAACCCGGCCTCCGGCAAGTCGCACTTCGCCCGTGTCAAGATCCCGGGCAACCTGCCGCGCCTGGTGCCGGTGGACGACATGACCGACGAGGAGTCCAAGGACGAGCGTTACGGCTTCATCGCCATGGAAAAGCTCATCGCCGCGCATCTGGAATCCCTGTTCCCGGGCATGATCATCAAGGAAGCCCGCTCCTTCCGCGTGACTCGTAACGAGGACATCGACGTGGAAGAGGATGACGCCGAGAACCTGCTCAACGCCATGGAGAAGGAGCTGCTGCGCCGCCGCTTCGGACCGCCGATCCGTCTGGAGATCACGGACACCACTAGCCCGTTCCTCTCCCAGCTGCTCGCCGACCAGCTCGGCGTGAGCCAGGACGAGGTATACCGTCTGCCCAGCCCGCTGGACCTGACCGTGCTCTTTGAGCTCGGCAGCGTGGACCGCCCGGACCTGAAGAACCGTCCGTTCGTGCCGACCACGAACCGTCAGATCGCCGAGGTCGAGTCCTCCCGTGCGCAGGACATTTTCGCCGCCATCCGCGAGCGCGACATCCTGCTGCATCACCCCTATGACTCCTTCTCCACTTCCGTGCAGGCCTTCCTTGCGCAGGCCGCCGCGGACCCGAAGGTGCTGGCCATCAAGCAGACCCTGTACCGCACCAGCTCCAACTCGCCGATCATCGACGCCCTGATCGACGCCGCTCATGCCGGCAAGCAGGTGCTGGCTTTGGTGGAAATCAAGGCTCGTTTCGACGAGGACGCCAACATCGCGTGGGCCCGCAAGCTCGAACGCGCCGGCGTGCACGTGGTGTACGGCATCGTGGGCTTGAAGACCCACTGCAAGCTCATCGAGGTCGTGCGTCAGGAAGCGGACGGTCTACGCCGCTACTGCCACGTAGCACCGGTAACTACAACCCGAAGACCGCGCGACTGTACACCGATCTGGGTCTGCTGACCTGCGACCCGGTGGTCGGCCAGGATCTGACTCGTCTGTTCAACCAGCTCTCCGGTTACGCGCCAAAGTCCAGCTTCCACCGTCTGCTGGTGGCCCCGCGCACCGTGCGCACCGGTCTAATCCAGCGCATCCGCCGCGAGGAGGACGCCGCCCGCGCCGGCAAGGAGGCCTGGATCAAGATCAAGGTCAACTCCATCGTGGACGAGAAGACCATCGACGCTTGTACCGTGCCTCTCAGGCCGGCGTGAAGATCGACATCGTCGAACGCGGCATCTGCGCTCTGAAGCCCGGCGTTCCCGGCCTGTCCGAGAACATCCGCGTGCGTTCGATTCTCGGCCGCTTCCTGGAGCACTCCCGCATCTACGCCTTCTGCAACGCGGACGGCCCGCAGATCGGCGAGGGTCCGGCTTCCGGCCCGGAGGTCTACATCGGTTCGGCTGACCTCATGCACCGTAACCTTGACCGCCGTGTGGAGGCTCTGGTGCGTGTCACCGCCCCGGAGCAGGTCGACGGCTCATCAAGTACGTGGACCTGCAGATGGCCGACTCCACCATGAGCTGGCACATGCAGCCCGACGGCACGTATGTGCTGCACACCAAGGACGACGAGGGCCGCCCGCTGGTCGACAGTCAGGAATATCTGATTCGCAAGCACCAGCGCCGCCCCAATTCGCACAACTGATTTCATTCGATGCTCCTGTCAGCACGAGCTGACTGAGGGTGGTTACGATGCCCGGCTCCTCTTTCGAGAGGATGCCGGGCATCGTTGTTCAGCGCGCAAAAACTACGTAGCAGCGGTCCAACGTGACCTACAATACAAGAGATGGGTACGAACAGTATGAGACGAATCGTGGAAGCCGCCGGCGGTATTCTGTACCGGTGGAAGGATGATGCCGAGCCGACGCGGGCATCATCTCCATCAGTGAAATCCAATATTGCCACCGATGGCACCATCATCGCGAACACCACGGATTCTGACGGCGAGACCACGGCAGCACCCGGCGCATCGGACGCGGCTTCCACCCCGGACCCGGCGCAGGCCGACAGCCCAGCCACAGCGGACAACGTACTCAACCGCATCGAACTGTGCATCGTGCATCGCCCGAAATACGACGACTGGAGCTGGCCGAAAGGCAAGGTCGACCCGAACGAATCGCACCGGCATGCGCCGTACGCGAGATCGGCGAGGAATCGGGCCTGTCCGTGGAACTTGGCCCCTATCTGGGCGACATCGAGTACCCGCTGTCCGAAGAAGGCAGCAAACAGCGCCATACCAAGGATCGGTCGGCGGATACCAAGCATATCCAGTTCTGGATGGCCACGCCGATCAGCGCCATCGACAACCTGCGGCGTACCCATGCGTTTGGCCCGGTGCATCGGGCGGACATCGGCGAAATCGACGAAGTTTTGTGGCTGACGCCGGCCGAGGCCCGCAAGAAGCTCAGCCATTCCACCGATAAGGACATCCTCGCGCTATTCGTTGATCGGGTGCAGGAGGGCGCGCTTGACGCCGTGCCGGTGATTATCGTGCGCCACGGCAAAGCGGAAGCGCGCAAGCTGTGGAAGGGTTCGGACGCGAACCGTCCGATCACGCCGCGCGGCGCGGCTGCGGCATACGCGCTGAACCGCGAGCTGGCGTGTTTCAATCCGACCCGACTGGCCACGTCGCCTTGGGTGCGCTGCCAGGAGACGTTGGAGATGTTCGCGTGGCAGACCGGACGAGACATGGTTCATCTCGATCCGCTCACCGAAGATGCATACGCCGCTGCGCCGGACACCGCATGGGAGTGTCTACTCAGCGAAATCGAGTTCGCACTTGAGCGCCGTCAGCCCATAGCGATATGCATGCACCGGCCGGTGATTGGTGGTATGTTCGGACACCTGCGCAGCATGTGCGTTGCGCCGTCTCTGAGCAAACGCCTGATCGCCAAGACACCGTTCATGCCGACCGGCACGGCGGTGGCGCTGTTCGTCACTCCGACGCCTCATGGTCCCAAAATCATCGATATTCAGAAGGTTCAACCGCTTGTCTACTAGACCCGCATTTCCTGATTCATCCAACTCCTCGGCCGCTGCCGCTGCAGCTCATGCCGCGGCACAATGGTGCCGCCGGCAGTCTGGGCCCGGGCTTCGGCTCGTTGCGTGCGGCCGGTAGCGGCATTC
>ENA-OQHA01001012-OQHA01001012.1-human-gut-metagenome-genome-assembly--contig:-NODE-1012-length-11998-cov-2.143880_pt1 | contig 11998 bp, 19 predicted proteins | sample MGYA00242558_ERZ504707 | MGnify/ENA primary metagenome ERZ504707 (study PRJEB26092, sample SAMD00036197) | human gut metagenome | host: Homo sapiens | study: EMG produced TPA metagenomics assembly of... | reverse complement strand
CGATTGCTTTGTAGTTGCCTTCTCCGTTACGGCGGGCCATCAGAATCTGCGAACCGACCGTGAAGCCGAAACCGATCATGAAATGGCCAGATAGTATACTCCGGCAATGGCTGAAGCACCCAGTTCCACTTCACCGACCCTTCCCAGAAAGGCGGTATCGGTGATTCCGATCATCTGTTCCATAATCAGACTGATCAGAATGGGGTAGGCCATCAGCCAGATACTGCGGTAAGAATAATCAACGGCTTTCTGTTCCATGGGCACCGGCAGTGAATATCGGGTTAGTTTTGGCACTGATCTCTTCGATATCCAGACGAACGATTTCTGTGCGCAGGAAATTCTTTTCGGCATATCCCATGCCTGCTATCTTATGGCCGGGACAATACCTGGCAATCAGCAGGGAAAGAGCTGACATGCGTTCTGCTTCATGCAGGGTGCGATAGGCTGAACAACGCAGAACGACACTTTCGTATGCGGTTGTAAACTGATCAGGGCGCACTTCCGTATGTCCTACCACGCAGAAGGAGACCTTGTTGCAGGCGTCCATGCAGCGCAGTTTCCGTCCCACGGGGGCACAGTGTATATAAATGGAATTTCCGTGATCCCAAACATAATTGACTGGGATTCCGTAAGCTCCTTCTCCATTTTCATCCTGCATGGAGAGGATGCCGTATGTACCTTCCTTCAAAAGCTGGAAAGCTCTTTTTTCGTCCAATAGCCGGTCCTGCCGACGTAACTGTGAATTGTTGAATTGCATGACTGTCGGATTTTTTTGGTTAGCGGACCAAAGGTATAAAAATTTTTGAAGACACGGAGACAGCCGGCTGACAATTCTACAGCCGGCAGAACAGAGATACAAAAAACGGAACGCTCATGTCGATCAGGATGCCGTGGAAAATGGCGACAGGCATCATGTCTTTGCCTGAATAGCGCGTGATCAACGGAAGAACCACGTCCATGGAGTTACTCCCGCTGCTGAAATAGGTGCCAGTTTCCCGAAATATTTGCAAAGTAAGGGAGTGCCCAGAAGTGCCATCATTTCGCGGAAGATGTTTGCCAGCAGGGCAATGGTACCCAGTTCCGTTGCCAGTTGCAGTCCGATGGAGGGTTCCTTGAACTGTGTAATCAGGATGGACGAGAGTGAATAGTAGGCAAATCCGCTTCCTACCGCCATGCAGTCGAAGATGCTCCAGCGTGAGAGCAGCAGGCTGGCCAGTGCGGAGAAGAGAAGTGTGCCACATACGGTTCCCAGCGGAATCAGCAGGTACTTCGGACGCAGGCTTCCCACGATGAACTTCAGGTCCTTGCTGGAACCGATGCTCAGTCCCACCTGCAGCATCAGCGCATAAGCATGTATAAGGTGAGGTTACTGCCTTCCGGATTGAACGGAAGCCATCCCATTACTCCCAACAGACATCCTGCCGCAAAAAAGAGCAGGACAATGATACTGCCTTTCATTGTTCACCTCCTTTCCTGAAAAAGAATCTCAGTACCATCCAGGAAGCCAGGATGCTGCCGCATGTAGCCGAAAGAGCCAGTATGGCGGCCTGTCCTCCGAAGGTGGCCAGATTGTTGACGATTAGCTGATTGGAGCCTACTGAGGTTCCCAGAAGGAACAGCAGGAGGATGATGGTCAGTGAAATGCTTTTTTCTGTCTTTTGCAGCCAGGCAATATTTCTGAACAGGTATCCTAATGTGATACCCGTCAACATAAATCCGATAATGGTAAACATATAAAACGTAATTATGAGGTTGGATAAACTGATTTCTGATCTCGTATCAGGCCGCCGGACGCGGCAAAACCTCATTGGAACCCGCTGAACCAATGGATATGCACGATCCGGTGGCTGCCACAGGCAATTTTGTGCGGCAGACAGGAAGTCGGGATATGTATCATTCTTTCTTTCATTGGTTCTTGTAATTTGACGGTGCAAAGGTAAGTATGATTTGAATATTTTCCAAATCTTTATGCAAAATAATTATTCAGACGGTATTGCAGAAGGGGTTACACAGGTCTGCCTGCAAGGATTTCCGGAGGGCTGTCTGCCCATCTTACAGCTGCTTGAAACAGGCTGAATCCGGAGAGACCGGAACGAGAAAGCGGGAAGGGAAGCTGTTCACTTGCGAAACATTTACTATCTTTGCATACGGATCATGGAAACGACAATTTATATAAAGAATATGGTATGCCGCCGGTGTATAATGACCGTTACGGACATTTTCCGGAAAGAAAGCATTTTGCCGCTGAAAGTGGAACTGGGTATGGTCACACTTGCCGCTCCCTTGTCTCCTGAACAGTTCCAGCGCATTCGGGAACAGCTGGAGGCGGTCGGTTTTGAGGTGATCGACGACCGGCGGATGCGGATGGTGGAACAGATCCGTCTGGGAGTGATCGGGTATGTGCGCGATCCGGATTTGCAGGACCGGCAGAACCTGTCCGAATATTTGCAGGACAAGTGTCACCGCGAATATAGTTTTCTCAGCAAGCTGTTCACCGAGCTTCAGGGGATCAGTATTGAAAAATATTCCATTCAGCAGCGGATCGAACGGGTGAAAGAACTGCTTTTCTATGACGAACTGAGTGTCAGTGAGATTGCTGACCGGATGCATTATTCGAGCGTAGCCCATCTGAGTGCCCAGTTCAAGTCGCTGACGGGATTGTCGCCTACCCAGTTCAGGCGGATGAAGGAACACCGGCTGAAGCCGCTGGATGAAATCTGAAATTTCTATTGACAAACTCCAATTATGATAAAAGCATTATTTTTTGACATTGACGGGACACTGGTCAGCTTCCAGACCCATCAGATACCGGTTTCGGCCGTACGTGCATTGAGCAGGCCAAGGAGCTGGGAATCCAGGTATACATTTCTACAGGCAGGCCGTTTGCACTCATCAACAATCTGGGGGATATCCGGCATCTGATCGACGGATACATCACCGTCAACGGAGCCTATTGCTTTATGGACGGGCAGGTCATTTCCTGCAGCCCGATTCCCCGCAAGGATGTGCAGACCCTGATTCGTCTGGCTGACGAAATGAATTTCTCCTGCATGGTGGTGGGCGAGAAGGATCTGGCAATGTACAATGCCAATGAGAAGTCCGACTTTATCTTCCGGCAGATGCTGAATGTCCGGGATCTGAAAGAAGTGGATTCTCTGGATTTCCTTCAGGGACAGGAAGTGCTCCAGCTGACACCGGTCATCACTGAGGAAGAAGAGAAAATCGTTCTGCCCCAGTTGTCCCAATGCTGTTCGGGACGCTGGTATCCGGACTTTGCCGACATTACGGCCCGGGATACCGACAAGGGGAAGGGGCTTCGGGCTGTCATGGCTGGAAGGGACTGAAGCGTGAAGAAACCATGGCTTTCGGAGACGGAGGCAACGATATACCCATCATCCGGGAAGCCGGAATCGGAGTGGCCATGGGCAATGCCAACGAGTCTCTGAAGGCTGTGGCCGATTATGTGACCTCGTCCGTTGAAGAAGACGGTATCAGCCAGGCACTGAAGCACTGGGTGCTGGATGCTGCTTCCATCTGAAATCCGTCACCGCAGGGAGGATTCTCCGTTTTTCTTCGGATATTCCGGAGATTTTTGTTAACTTTGTGCTTTCAATTTTCAAACTACGTATGAAATCGGATATAGAAATCGCACGCAGCATCGAGCTGGTAAAAATCAAACAAATTGCACGGGACTATGACATCCCCGTAGAAGAAATCTCTAATTACGGACGCTATATTGCCAAGGTGTCCGAGTCACTCATTGATGAAGAAAAGGTGAAACGCAGCAACCTGATTCTGGTGACTGCCATCACTCCGACCAAGGCCGGTATCGGTAAGACCACTGTTTCCATCGGTCTGGCACTGGGACTGAACAAGATCGGCAAGAAAGCATCTGTGCTCTTCGTGAGCTTCACTCGGCCCCTGTTTCGGCATGAAGGGTGGAGCTGCCGGAGGAGGATATGCCACAGGTACTTCCGATGGAGAAGATCAACCTCCACTTTACGGGTGACTTCCACGCCATCACTTCGGCACACAACATGATCGCCGCTTTGCTGGATAATTATATGTATCAGAACCAGGACAACGGATTTGCCCTGAAGGAAGTGCTCTGGAACCGCGTACTTGACGTGAACGACCGTGGTCTGCGTTACATTGTAACCGGGCTGGGAGGCAAGACCAACGGAATTACCCGCGAATCAAGCTTCGACATCACTCCGGCTTCGGAAATCATGGCTATCCTGTGTCTGGCTACGGATGAAGACGACCTGCGTCGCCGTATCGAAAATATTCTGCTGGGCTTCACCATTGACAACAAGCCTTTCACGGTGAAAGATCTGGGTGTGGCCGGAGCCATCACTGTATTGCTGAAGGATGCCATTTCGCCGAACCTGGTGCAGACCACTGAGCATACGCCTGCCTTCATCCACGGAGGTCCGTTTGCCAATATCGCTCACGGATGTAACTCTATCCTGGCTACCAAGCTGGCGATGACTTTCGGTGACTATGCCATTACGGAAGCCGGATTCGGTGCGGATCTGGGTGCCGAGAAATTCTATGATATCAAATGCCGCAAGGGCGGACTCCAGCCCAAGCTGACCGTGCTGGTAGCTACTGCACAGGGTTGAAGATGCACGGAGGTGTGGCTCCCGAACTGATCAAGGAACCGAACATGGAAGGTCTGAAAGAGGGTATCAAGAACCTTGACAAGCATATCGAAAACCTTCAGTCGTTCGGTCAGACAGTTGTCGTTGCGTTCAACCGCTATGCCAACGATACGGATGAGGAACTGGATTTCGTACGCTGTCATTGCGAAGAAATCGGAGTGGCTTTGCCATCAACAACGCCTTCATGGAAGGTGGTGACGGTGCTGTAGAGCTGGCTCAGCTGGTAGTTGACACCATCGAAAAGCAGCCTTCTCAGCCATTGAGCTTTGCTTATGATGAAACGGATTCTGTTGAAGAAAAAGTAACCAAGGTAGCCTGCGAACTGTATGGAGCCAAACAGGTACTGTTCGGTCCGGCTGCCCGCAAGAAACTGAAGATGATTCAGGAGCTGGGTTACACCCGTTTCCCGATCTGTATTGCCAAGACTCAGTATTCATTCTCAACCGACCCGAAGCTGTATGGTGTGGCAAGCGGATTCAACTTTGCCGTGCGCGACATCGTGATCAATGCCGGTGCGGAAATGCTGGTCATTGTAGCCGGTGAGATCATGCGTATGCCGGGACTTCCCAAAGAACCGCAGGCACTGCACATCGATATTGTCAACGGAGAAATCGAAGGTCTGTCCTGATATATCAAAGATATTTGTCCCTGCTGCATATCTGTAGCGGGGAATTTATAAAAACTTCGACGTAATGGATGAAACAACGAAACAAATTCATCCGGACGCCGAAACGTTTTTTTTTATAGCCGGAGCGGTCCGGCTTTCTCAGTTATGGTCGTAGCGCTGGGCTTTGATGATCATATAGATGGTTCCTGGCACAAGGATCAGTACGGAGACCAGGCTGATGATCATGTCACTGGTGAAAGGCTGAAGGAGGAGAGACACAAGCAGGATGGCGATTCCCATGACGCAGAATGCACGGCACATGAATGTCTTGAGCCGTTTGATGTCCACTTTCTTCTGTTGCTCTGGAGTCATGGTATTGTATCCGGCAATAAGTTTGGGGAATTTCAAGACCAGCAGGCCTATAAGGACCAACATGGCTGCAGTGATGATGGAAGATGTCATATCTGAATGTTTTAGAGAGTTTCGATTTTGATGTCCTGAATATTCCGGATCTCGTCACTGAAGTTGACACCGACCCTGTAGACCGTACGTTTGTCCTTGGCAAAAGGCTCTGCGTAGCCTTTTGCCCGGATCTGTGCCAGCGCTTCTTCCGCACTTCCGTTCAGTTTGAATTCCATGATGTACACGTAGTCTTGTGTCTGGAGCACCAGATCAATCCGTCCCCGGTTCGTATGGTATTCCACCTGTACATAGAAGCCCATCAGTTTAAAAATGATGTAAGTATGTTCTGATAGTGCACTTCCCGGTCACGAGCCAGTTCGTAGGGAATGTCGGCAAACATGGTTTTCAGACGCTCAAAGAAATCGTCCACCTTTCCCGCCATGATTTCTTCCACAAAACACTGGATCTGGTAGGGCGACTTGCTGACGCTCACCGAAGCATAATTTGGCAGGAGGAATTTGAAGAATCCCTGTTCCACCTCCCGGTTGGGGAAGCCCAGCGTATAGTTTTCGAACATCCTGTTGTAACCCTTGATGGTCAGGTAACCGCTCTGATAGATGACGGGGATGGGATCGGTGGAAGCCGTGTCGATGCTGTCCAGTACCGGCTGGCTGGTCACGATGTGTTCCAGATCTTCAATCGGAAAATGGTGCAATTTCAGCAGTTCAACCAGGTAAGTCGGAGTCCCTGTTTCAAACCAGTAGCTGCCGAAGCGCCGGTTGGCGAAGGTATTCAGCAGGCTGAACGGGTTGTACATGCCGATCGCGTTTTCTGTGAAATGATAGCCGTCGTAATTGGTTTTCAATTCCTTGCAGGTCTCTTCGTAACTCATCCCGGTAGCTGCAGCCAGTTCATGGATATCTTCCTCAAACCAGGTATGGATTTCCTTCTCACTGATACCGCAAATCTCTGCATACTGGTCAATCATGGAAATATCCCGCAGGTTGTTCAGGTCACTGAACACACTGACTTTGCCGAACTTGGTCACACCTGTCAGCAGGGCAAAGCGGATGCATCCGTCCATGGATTTCAGAGCCCCGTAAAAAGCCTTCAGGTACTGCGGTATTCATTCTGCAAAGCTTCGTTGCCGATAGCCTGCAGCATGGGCTTGTCGTATTCGTCAATGAGGATCACTACCCGGCGTCCGGTCTGTTCGCAGGCACGGCGGATAATGCCCTGGAAACGGAGAGAGAGGCTTGTCTCACTTTCACGTGCGCCATATCTGTTTTCCCAGGTGCACAGGTTATCATTCAGAATGCTGGTCAGTGATTCGGGAGTATCGTATTTCTGTGTGTTTAAATCCAGATGCAGTACCGGATATACGGTCCAGTCTTTTTCCAGTTTTTCCAGCGCCAGTCCCTTGAAAAGATCTTTCTTTCCCAGTGCGTATGCTTCAATTGTCGACAGAAGCAGACTCTTGCCGAAACGCCGCGGACGGCTCAGGAAGTAGTATTTGTTTGTGTTAAACAGTTCATACACCTGTGCCGTTTTGTCTACATACACATAACTGTCGTGTATCAGACCTTCAAAATTCTGTACTCCAACCGGATATAACTTGCTCATAACAACTGGATTTTGATTCTACTGCGAATTTAGCAATTAAAACCGAATATTCAAGTTGTATGCATGAAAACCAGGACTGAAATTTGAGAACTTTTTTACATTCACAGAAACTTTATGCTTTTGCGGATGGATCAGTGATTGAGAAATTCTGAGATAGCCGTATCAGGACTGAACTTCAGACGAAGAATTGTGATAACACCGAAAGATTTTTTATATTTGTCACATCTAAAAATGTATAGACAAATGATGAGGAAAATTCTTGTCTTATCCTGTCTGTTCGCCTCCTTGAACGTACAGGCACAGCATGCTGATGCACGTATCAGCCAGCTGATGAACGAAAGCCGCTGGTTTGATCTGGCACAGGAATTGAAAACCACTCCGGCTGATTCGGTTACACCATGGGTCCGTCAGATGGGAGTGGCTATGACACACTATTTCTTTAACCGTCCGGATTCGGCCTGTATGGTACTGACGGATTTGCTGGGCAAGCATCAGCAGGAGCTGGGCGACCATACACTGAACATGGTAGTTTTGCTGGCTGTCAATCTGGGACGGACAGAACAGTATGCCGATGCTGCCGGACTGATCCGGAATCTTTGTGACCAGCTTGGTGCCCTGGGAATGGACAGCACGCAGACTGCTCCGTATCGTATGATGGCCAGTCAGTATGGCCTTCTGGCTTCCTGCGGGCCTGTCTGTCAACCGCTGCACAAGGCAGGAGAATACCGTTTCCCGATGGTGACGGAGCATGAAACGGATCAGCACTTTATTGAAATGGACGGAAGCATAAACGGACAGGCGGGCCGTATGGTACTCGATACGGGAGCGGGCAGCAACATGGGTCACTCCGGAGCAGGCAGAAAAGTATGGCTTGCGGCGGCTGGGTATGGATGTTACCGTCGGAGGGATTGGAGGCATGAAGCAGGGATATTATGCGATGGCAGATACCCTGCGCATTGGTGGAATGGCTTGGATAAATGTACCTTTTTATGTGGTAGATCTCCAGACGGGACATGCCGAAGCTGACAGATTGGGCAAGGATCTTCAGCTTCCGCCTGTCGTTGGTCTTCCCATCCTGCTTCGTATGCAGGAAATTCAGCTGGACTTTGCCCGTCGGGAGTTTGTCATACCGGCTGTTCCTATGCCCAGTCCGCTCAGGGAAAGCAATATGATCCGTACAGACTCGGAATGCTTGCAGGTAAAGGTGGCGGACGAGACAGGTGCTCCACTTTATTTCCATTTTGATACGGGTTCCTATTACACCAATATGCAGCCGGCCTGGTATGGACGTCACCGGAAAGAAGTGGAAGCCGTGGGCATTCCGGATTCGCTCCGTCAGGCGGGAATAGGAGGGGTGAGCATTACCCGCAGTTACATTCTGCCGCAGAAGGAGTTCCGTATCGGAAGCGGTACGGCAGTGCTGGATTCGGTCGGTGTCAATACCGGAATTGACCTGCATACGGGACAACTGGACAAGGCGGCCTTCTCGAACGGACAGGAAGACGGTTTTCTCGGCCTGAACCTTCTGGAGAAATTCTCGAAAGTGATTATCAATCTGAAAGACATGTATCTGGAGGCTATACCATATACAGATAAATAACAGCCTATCAACTAAATATGATATAAATCGTACCATGAAAAATTTAATGAAAACGGCAGCAGCATTCTTACTGGGCATTCAGGTCTGTGCCTGTAGCCAGGTAGAAAACAAGGTATCACCTGCCATACCTTCTGATCCTGAGATTGAAGCCAACATCCGTCAGTGGCTGAAAAAAATGACACTCGAAGAAAAGATCGGGCAAATGTGTGAAATCACGATTGATGTGGTGACGGACTTTGAAGCCAGCAAGAAAAACGGTTTTACGCTCAGCGAGGCAAAACTGGACACGGTGATCGGGAAATATAAAGTGGGATCTTTGCTGAATGTTCCGATGGGAATAGCCCAGAAGAAAGAGAAATGGGCGGAAGCCATCCGGATTATCCAGGACAAGTCGATGAAGGAGATCGGAATACCTTGCATTTACGGGGTTGACCAGATTCACGGAACCACCTATACACTGGACGGGACCATGTTTCCGCAAGGAATCAACATGGCAGCATCTTTCAGCCGGGAACTGACACGAAAAGGTGCTGAAATCTCGGCATACGAGACCAGAGCCTGTTGCATCCCCTGGACGTATGCTCCTGTGGTTGACCTGGGACGTGATCCCCGCTGGCCACGAATGTGGGAAAATTATGGAGAAGACTGTTATGTCAATGCCGAAATGGGTAAGGCTGCAGTAGCCGGTTTTCAGGGGAATGATCCCAATCACATCGGAGAATATAACATTGCTGCCTGCATGAAGCATTACATGGGATATGGAGTTCCGGTGTCGGGAAAAGATCGTACGCCGTCTTCCATTTCACGCACAGAGATGCGGGAAAAACATTTTGCTCCTTTCATGGAAGCCGTACGCAACGGAGCATTGAGCGTGATGGTCAATTCGGGAGTGAATGAAGGTATGCCTTTCCATGCCAACCGCGAACTGCTGACCGGATGGCTGAAGGAGGAACTGAACTGGGACGGAATGATCGTTACAGACTGGGCAGACATCAACAACCTGTGTACACGTGATCATATTGCAGCTTCGAAGAAAGAAGCGATCAAAATTGCCATCAATGCGGGAATTGATATGTCGATGGTTCCCTATGAGGTGAGTTTCTGCACCTGTCTGAAAGAACTGGTGGAAGAGGGAGAGGTACCGATGAGCCGGATTGATGATGCAGTTGCCCGCGTGTTGCGTCTGAAATACCGTCTCGGCCTTTTTGAGAACCCTTATTGGGATATCCGGAAATATGACAAGTTCGGCTCGGAAGAGTTTGCCAAAGTTGCTCTTCAGGCAGCAGAGGAGTCTGAGATCCTGCTCAAGAATGAGAACAATGTCCTTCCCCTTGTTCCGGGAAAGAAAATTCTGCTGACAGGACCAATGCCAACTCCATGCGTTGTCTTAACGGAGGCTGGTCGTATTCCTGGCAGGGCGATCAGCAGACAATTGTGCAGGTGCGTATAATACGATCCTATGAATCTCTGTGCAACAAGTATGGAAAGGAAAATATCATTTATGAGCCGGGTGTGACGTATGCTGCTTCCGGCAACTGGTGGGAAGAAAACACTCCTGAAATAAGCAAGGCAGTAGCTGCTGCTTCCCGTGCAGATGTCATAGTGGCCTGTATCGGTGAGAACTCTTACTGTGAGACACCCGGTAACCTTACGGATCTGACGCTTTCTGCCAACCAGCGCAATCTGGTGAAGGCATTGTCTCAGACAGGCAAACCGGTCATTCTGGTTCTGAACCAGGGCCGTCCGCGTATCATCAGTGACATAGAGCCGCTGGCCGAAGGGATTATCAACATTATGCTTCCGGGCAATTACGGAGGAGATGCACTGGCTAATCTGATGGCGGGCGATGCGAATTTCAGCGCCAAAATGCCGTTTACTTATCCGAAATATGCCAATGCACTGGCTACTTACGATTATAAGCCTTGTGAAAGCATGGGCAGATGATGGCAATTACAATTATGATTCGGTGATGGACGTGCAGTGGCCCTTCGGATATGGCTTGAGCTATACTGCTTATCAGTATGCAAATCTGAAAGTCGACAAGCCGACAATTACCGCCTCTGACGAAATTACCGTGTCAGTGGATGTCACGAATGTGGGCAAGATGGCAGGCAAGGAGGCCGTGTTGCTGTATTCCCAGGATCTGGTGGCAAGCACCACTCCTGACAATATCCGCTGCGTAACTTTGAGAAAGTGGCTCTGCAACCCAATGAGACCCGGACTGTGACCATGACGATCCGGGGAAGTGATCTGGCTTTTGTGGGATACGACGGCAAGTGGCGTCTGGAAGCTGGAGATTTCAAATTGAGATGCGGAGATCAGTCGGCAGACCTGAAATGCAGTGAAACGAAGGTTTGGGAAACTCCCAACAGATAAAATCAGGGACTGTTCCTGAAAATATAAGAGGGTGATGCTTAAGTTTTAAACCTTATGGCACACCCTCTTATTTTTATGATGAAATAAATAATGCGACCCGTGTTAAATACAAAGTCTTTTAAATATTATTCCCGGACAGATCAGTCAAAGCTGCCGTAGCGGGTAGGAAGAAGTTTGCGGTCACCCAGCGTATTGTCTACACGGGCTACATTGATCCAGAACTTGTTCCAGCGGACGCTTTCAATGGGGTATGCAGCCTTTTCGCGGCTGTAGCATGATTCCACTGGTTGCCTACCACTTCGTATTCAGGATGCGGTGCATTGACCAGCACATTGTCTTCACGGGCAGCGTCTCCATTTTTCACTTCTTCAATTTCCTTCCAGATAGCCTGCATCGTATCGACAAAATTATCCAGTTCCGCCAGGCTTTCACTTTCGGTTGGTTCCACCATCAGTGTGCCATGTACGGGGAATGACAGGGTAGGAGCATGGTAGCCGTAATCCATCAGTCGCTTGGCAATGTCGTTTTCCGAAATACCGCTTTCTTCGTGGATCTTGCGGCATTCCAGAATCATCTCGTGACCGACGAAACCATTCTTCCCATGGTAGACAATGCCATAGGTATCCTTTGAGACAGGCTGCCAGATAGTTGGCGTTCAGAATCGCAGCTTTCGTTGCACGGGCCAGTCCGTCAGCTCCCATCATGCAGATATAGGCATAAGTGATG
>ENA-OQHA01001011-OQHA01001011.1-human-gut-metagenome-genome-assembly--contig:-NODE-1011-length-12013-cov-1.697375_pt1 | contig 12013 bp, 20 predicted proteins | sample MGYA00242558_ERZ504707 | MGnify/ENA primary metagenome ERZ504707 (study PRJEB26092, sample SAMD00036197) | human gut metagenome | host: Homo sapiens | study: EMG produced TPA metagenomics assembly of... | reverse complement strand
TACCTTTTGACACGTTCAATCGGTATTAACCGTGCGACTCAAATTACCATGACAGGAGAACCAGTATCAGCTGAAAAAGCCTTGGCCTGGGGAATTGCCTACAAAGTTGTTGAGTCAGAAAAACTTGAAAAAACTGTGAGTCAATTGATTAAAAAATTGAACCGTTCTTCAGTGAATTCCTTTAAAGCCATTAAAGAAATGGTTTGGGAATCTGAATTTGCAGGATGGGAAAATTACGCTAAGTTGGAACTTGATTTGCAAAAATCTCTTGCCTTCACTGAGGACTTCAAAGAAGGGGTACGTGCTTATAGTGAGCGTCGTCGACCTAAATTCCAAGGGAAATAACCACATTTTCTAAAAGAAAAACTAAAGTTTTTTAATCGGGCTTGCGAATTTAGTTTGAGTCTGATATAATTTGAAAGTCAAAGTTTTATTGAAAGGAGTCTGGTGTGAATTACGACAAAATTGATGGCTATCTTGTTGATATTTTTAATAACGTAGTATTATCGAAGAAGCAAGTTTAAAGAATTCAAAGTTTAACGATGTTTCCCTCAAGGAAATGCATACCATTGATGTGATCGGTACACATCCAGATACGACACCAAGTGCAGTAGCTAAAGAACTCATGTTAACTCTTGGTACTGTAACAACTTCTCTCAATAAACTTGAAAAGAAAGGTTATATTGTCCGTACGCGTTCATCAGTTGACCGTCGTGTGGTCCATCTATCGCTTTCTAAAAAGGGTCGTTTGGTATATCGTCTTCACCGTCGTTTTCATAAATCAATGGTGATGAGGATTACAGAAGGCTTTAACGACGAGGAATTGAAGGTTATGAGCAAGGGATTGGAAAATCTCCACGCCTTTCTTGAGGAGTTGAAATAATGGCATTTGCAAAAATTAGTCAGGTTGCCCATTATGCACCTGCTCAGGTCGTGACTAATGATGACCTATCAAAAATCATGGATACTAGCGACGAGTGGATTCGCTCACGTACCGGTATTCAGGAACGTCGCATCTCATTGAATGAGAATACGAGTGATTTAGCTACCAATGTTGCTCATCAGCTATTAGAAAAATCAGGATTAGCTCCTGAGGAGCTAGACTTTGTTTTAGTTGCAACGATTTCTCCGGATAGCTCTATGCCGTCAGTAGCGGCTCGAGTTCAAGGAGCGATCGGTGCAGTCAATGCTTTTGCTTTTGATATTACTGCAGCATGTAGTGGTTTCGTCTTTGCCTTGGCAACAGCAGAAAAAATTGATTAAGTCAGGTGTCTCAAAAAAAGGTCTAGTTATTGGTGCTGAAGTCCTTTCTAAAACTTTAGACTGGTCTGACCGTACAACAGCTGTCCTCTTTGGAGATGGTGCTGGTGGAGTTCTCTTGGAAGAAACTGAAGAAGAACATTTCTTCGGAGAATCTTTGAATACCGATGGTAGCAAGGGTGGTCTTGAGTCAGGAGCCTCTGCAGTTATCTCGCCTTATTCAGATGAGTCTGATCAGCCTAATCCCTATATGCAAATGGATGGGAAAGCGATCTTTGATTTTGCCGTTAAGACAGTTTCAAAGAGCATTAAGGCCTTGGTTGAAGAAAAAGGTGAACCTGATTACTTCCTTCTTCACCAAGCTAATATTCGTATTTTGGATATTATGGCTAAGAAAATCGATGTCAGTCGTGATAAATTCTTGGCAAACATGATGTCTTATGGTAATACCAGTGCGGCAAGTATCCCAATTTTGCTTTCTGAAAACGTGGCAAATGGGACCTTAAAATTAGACAGCGGTCAAACAATTCTTTTATCAGGTTTTGGTGGGGGTTTGACATGGGGCAGTCTTATTGTTAAAATCTAGTTATATAAATTATGCACCAGCATAGATTATAAGAAATATATTTATCTTAAAGGAGAAATTAAAATGGCAGTATTTGAAAAAGTACAAGAAATCATCGTTGAAGAACTTGGGAAAGATGCAGAAGAAGTAAAAGTAGAAACTACTTTTGACGAACTTGACGCTGACTCACTTGACGTGTTCCAAGTTATCTCAGAAATCGAAGATGAATTCGATATCCAAATCGAAACTGAAGAAGGTCTTAACACTGTTGGTGACCTTGTTGCTTACGTAGAAGAAAAAACTAAATAAGCAGGGCATAGAGAATATTCTTATTTGGGATATTCTCCTTTGTTTATACAATTACTTTGATTATTAAACTATTTATTTGATTAGAAAATCGAAAAAAGGTGCAAAATGAAATCTCGTATTACAGAACTGTTAGGAATTAAATATCCAATCTTCCAAGGTGGTATGGCCTGGGTTGCTGATGGAGACTTGGCTGGAGCCGTTTCAAATGCTGGTGGACTCGGAATTATTGGTGGTGGTAATGCCCCTAAAGAAGTGGTAAAAGCTAATATTGATAGAGTAAAACAAATCACTGACAAACCATTCGGTGTTAATATCATGCTTTTGTCACCATTTGCAGATGACATCGTCGACCTCGTTATTGAAGAGGGCGTTAAGGTTGTTACAACAGGTGCCGGAAATCCAGGTAAATATATGGAGCGTTTCCACGAAGCTGGAATTACAGTAATCCCAGTTATTCCATCGGTAGCACTTGCTAAACGTATGGAAAAACTTGGAGCAGATGCTGTTGTCGCAGAAGGTATGGAAGCTGGTGGTCACATCGGTAAATTGACAACTATGGCTCTTGTTCGCCAGGTTGCGGATGCGGTATCTATCCCAGTTATTGGTGCTGGTGGTGTTGCTGATGGACGTGGTATGGCTGCTGTTCTTATGCTTGGAGCAGAAGCTGTTCAGGTTGGTACGCGTTTCGCTGTTGCTAAGGAATCTAATGCACACCAAAACTTCAAAGATAAGATTTTGAAGGCTAAAGATATTGATACTGTTATTTCAGCCTCAGTTGTTGGACACCCAGTTCGTGCGATTAAGAATAAATTGGCTACAGAATATAACCAAGCTGAAAAAGATTTCTTGGCTGGTAAAAAGACTCAAGAGGAAATTGAAGAGCTTGGTGCGGGTGCCCTTCGTAACGCTGTTGTTGATGGAGATGTGGAATATGGTTCAGTTATGGCTGGACAAATTGCAGGTCTTGTTCGTAAAGAAGAAACATGTGCAGAAATCTTGGAAGACCTTTACACTGGTGCTGCCAAGGTGATTAAAGAAGAAGCTGCTCGTTGGGCAGATGTAACGTCTAAAAACGTTGAAAGGATTAGGATAGTGACAAAACGTGCGTTCTTATTTGCTGGTCAAGGGGCTCAGAAATTGGGCATGGCGAGCGATTTGTATGCGACTTATCCCGTTGTCAAAGAGACATTTGATACGGCTAGTCGTATTCTAGGTTATGATTTGCGTGAATTGATTGATTCTAACGAAGAAAACTGAATCAGACACGCTATACTCAACCAGCTATTTGACAACGTCAGTAGCCATTTATCGTCTCTTAGTAAGAAAATGGTATCACTCCTGATATTGTTGCCGGTCTCTCTTTGGGTGAATATTCTGCCCTAGTTGCGGCCGGAGCACTCTCATTTGAGGATGTGGTAGCTTGGTTGCTAAACGTGGAGAATTCATGGAAACAGCGGCTCCTGCTGGAAGTGGGAAAATGGTTGCAGTCATGAATACAGATCCAAGTTTGATTGAAGAAATCTGTCAAAAAGCATCTGAAAAGGGTGTAGTAACGCCTGCTAACTATAATACTCCTGCACAAATTGTTATTGGTGGTGAAGTTGAGGCTGTTGATTATGCTGTGGAATTGCTAAAAGAAGCTGGTGCTAAACGTCTGATTCCTCTTAATGTTTCAGGGCCGTTCCATACAGCTTTACTTGAATCAGCTAGTCAAAAATTGGCAGCAGAACTTGAGAAAGTGTCATTCAATGACTTTACGCTTCCTTTAGTAGGTAATACTGAGGCTCAAATCATGAAGTCAGAAGACGTCAAGGCACTTTTGGCTCGTCAGGTGATGGAACCTGTACGTTTTTATGATTCGATTGCCACTATCCAAGAATTTGGTGTAGATGAAGTGATTGAGATTGGTCCAGGAAAAGTCTTGTCAGGTTTCTTGAAGAAAATTGATAAAACCCTACCAACTCAAAATGTTGAAGATCAAGCTAGTCTTGATGCCCTTCTTAATGCTTAAAACGAGGTAAACATGGAACTTAAGAATAAAAATGTTTTTGTAACAGGTTCAACACGTGGAATTGGATTAGCTGTGGCACACAAATTTGCTAGTCTTGGTGCCAACGTTGTCCTAAATGGACGTTATGAGATCTCTGAGGACTTGCTTGCACAGTTTGCAGATTATGGTGTAACTGTTGTTGGTATCTCAGGTGATATTTCTAATGGCGAAGATGCTAAACGTATGGTTGCGGAAGCTATTGAAAAGCTTGGTAGTGTTGACGTGCTAGTTAATAATGCTGGTATCACTAACGATAAGTTGATGTTGAAGATGACTGAAGAAGATTTTGAACGTGTCTTGAAAATCAACTTGACTGGTGCCTTCAATATGACACAAGCTGTCTTGAAACCAATGTCTAAGGCGCGTCAAGGTGCCATCATCAATATGTCATCTGTTGTAGGTCTCATGGGGAATATTGGTCAAGCTAACTATGCGGCTTCAAAAGCTGGTTTGATTGGTTTTACGAAATCAGTGGCGCGTGAAGTTGCGGCCCGTGGTGTCCGTGTCAATGTTATCGCTCCTGGTTTCATTGAATCAGATATGACTGACGCTATTCCTGAGAAAATGAAAGATGCTATGATTGCTCAAGTACCAATGAAACGTATTGGTCAAGCAGAAGAAGTAGCTGAAGTTGCAGCATTCTTGGCTAGTCAAGAATATCTCACAGGTCAAACCATCGCTATTGATGGTGGTATGACCATGCAATAATTGATTTTCAATATCAAAAATCATTTACTAGAATATCCATCCGACAAAAGGAGAATATATATGTCTACAAATCGTGTTGTTGTTACAGGTTACGGCGTAACCTCACCAATCGGTAATACACCAGAAGAATTTTGGAACAGTCTTCATGACGGTAAAATTGGTATTAAGCCAATTACTAAGTTTGATGCTTCTGAAATTCCAGTCTTTAACGCTGGTGAAATCCAAGATTTCCCGTTCGATAAGTACTTTGTGAAAAAAGATACTAACCGTATGGACACTTACTCACTCTATGCGATTTATGCTGCTATGGAAGCTCTTGAAAATTCAGGACTTAACATGGAAGAAGAAGATCGTGATCGTGTTGGTGTTATCGTGTCATCTGGTATCGGTGGTCTCCAAGAACTTGAAGATCAAATCATCCGTATGAACGAACGTGGTATGAAACGTATCAAACCAATGTTTATCCCTAAAGCACTCTCAAACATGGGGGCTGGTAACATTGCTCTTAAAATTGGTGCTCAAGGGGTATGTAAATCAGTGACGACTGCTTGTGCCTCTGCCAATGATGCAATCGGTGAGGCCTTCCGTGAAATTAAATTCGGTTTGCATGATGTTGTCTTGGCTGGTGGTGCTGAAGCTTCAATCACTAAGATTGGTATCGGTGGTTTCAATGCTCTTACAGCACTTTCAACAACAGAGGATCCAGAACGTTCATCAATTCCATTTGATAAAGACCGTAATGGTTTTGTTATGGGTGAAGGTGCAGGGGTTCTCGTTATCGAAAGCTTGGAACATGCTCAAAAACGTGGTGCTAACATCTTGGCTGAGATTGTTGGTTACGGATCAAACTGTGATGCCTACCACATGACAACACCAACTCCAGACGGTTCTGGTGCTGCTAAAGCAATTAAATTGGCTATCAATGAAGCTGGTATCAAACCTGAAGATGTTGATTATGTTAATGCTCATGGGACATCAACACCTGCCAATGAAAAAGGTGAAAGTGGTGCCATTGTTTCTGTACTTGGTAAAGATGTTCCAGTTTCATCTACTAAATCATTTACGGGTCACTTGCTAGGTGCTGCTGGTGCGGTTGAGGCTATTGCAACAATCGAGCTATTCGTCATAGCTATGTACCGAAAACTGCTGGTACAAAAGAATTGTCTGACTACATCGAAGCTAATGTTGTTTATGGTGAAGGTCAAGAAGCTGATATTGAGTACGCAATTTCAAATACTTTCGGTTTTGGTGGACACAATGCTGTTCTTGCCTTTAAACGTTGGGAGGCTTAATTCATGAATATTTCTGAAATCAAAGATTTGTTGGCTCAATTTGATGCATCAACTTTGCGTGAATTTTCATACAAAAACAATGGTGAAGAATTGAACTTGAGCAAAAATCAAACAAGTTCAGTAACAGCTGCCCCAGTAGCTCCTACAGTTGAAGTAGTTGCGCCAGCTCCTCAGGCTCCGGTTGCCCCAGTAGTAGCACCTGCTGCTGTTGAAACTCCAGCAACACCAGTTGAAGAAGCTTCTGCACCAGCTCAAGCTGCTGAAGGAGAAGTGGTTGAAGTCCACTTGTCGGTGTGGCTTACTTGTCTCCATCACCAGAAAACCAGCCTTTGTTTCTGTTGGTGACACTGTTAAGAAAGGTCAAACTCTTCTTATCGTTGAAGCGATGAAGGTTATGAACGAAGTACCAGCACCTAAAGATGGTGTTATTACTGAAATCTTGGTAGCGAATGAAGAAGTTGTTGACTACGGAAAAGGATTGGTACGCATCAAATGACAATTGATATTAATGCTATTCGTGAAGCTTTACCACACCGTTATCCAATGCTTTTGGTTGACCGTGTGCTAGAAGTTTCAGAAGACGAAATCACAGCTATTAAAAATGTAACGATCAATGAACCTTTCTTTAATGGACATTTTCCTCAATACCCAGTTATGCCTGGTGTTCTTATCATGGAGCTCTTGCGCAAACAGCTGGTGTTCTTGAATTGTCTAAACCTGAAAACAAAGGCAAATTAGTCTTTTACGCAGGTATGGATAAGGTTAAATTTAAAAAACAAGTGGTTCCTGGTGACCAACTTGTTATGACAGCTAAGTTTGTTAAACGTCGTGGAACAATTGCTGTTGTTGAAGCTAAGGCTGAAGTCGATGGGAAACTTGCTGCATCAGGTACTTTGACTTTTGCTATTGGAAGCTAATGTTTTGTGAAAATCCTTCTGGCGACAGTCGGAAAGGATTTTTCTTTAGACATTGGTCTATCACATAGAAAGGAAATCAACACAGACTATCGAAAAATGTCTGATGTTATCTTGTTTTATGTTTAAAAAATTATTGATTGCCAATCGTGGTGAAATTGCAGTGCGTATTATCCGTGCAGCGCGTGAATTGGGTATCCAAACGGTTGCTATTTATTCTGAAGCAGATAAGGATTCTCTCCATACTATGCTTGCTGATGAAGCTATTTGTATCGGGCCTGCAAAATCAACGGATTCTTATTTGAATATGAATCGTGTCCTATCAGCTGCTATTGTGACTGAGGCTCAAGCTATTCACCCAGGGTTTGGTTTCTTGAGTGAAAACTCTAAATTTGCCACTCTCTGTGAAGAAATGAACATCAAGTTTATTGGTCCTTCAGGCGAAGTCATGGACAAGATGGGTGACAAAATCAATGCCCGTGCTGAAATGATTAAGGCTAATGTCCCTGTAATTCCTGGTTCAGATGGTGAAGTCTTTACAGCTGAGGAGGCTTTGGAAGTTGCCAACCGTCTTGGTTACCCAGTGATGCTTAAGGCTTCTGCCGGTGGTGGCGGTAAGGGGATTCGTAAAGTTAACACTGAAGAAGAGTTAGCTCCCGCTTTCGAATCTGCGTCACAAGAAGCTAAAGCAGCCTTTGGTAATGGGGCGATGTATATTGAAAAAGTTATTTACCCAGCTCGTCATATCGAGGTTCAAATTTTGGGAGATAGCTACGGTAACATTGTTCACCTAGGTGAGCGTGATTGCTCTCTTCAACGTAATAACCAAAAGGTCTTGGAAGAATCACCTTCAGTTGCTATTGGTAAGACACTTCGTCACGAAATTGGTTCTGCGGCTGTCCGTGCCGCTAAGGCTGTTAATTATGAAATGCGGGTACTATCGAGTTCCTTCTTGATGAAAAACAGGTCAGTTCTACTTCATGGAAATGAATACCCGTGTTCAGGTTGAGCACCCAGTTACAGAATTTGTAAGTGGTGTGGATATTGTTAAAGAACAAATCCGTATTGCTGCAGGTGAAAAGCTCTCTGTGACCCAAGATGATATTGAAATCAAGGGACATGCTATTGAGTGTCGTATCAATGCAGAAAATCCTAAGTTCAACTTTGCACCTAGTCCAGGGAAAATTAGCAATCTCTACCTACCTAGTGGTGGTGTTGGTCTTCGTGTAGACAGTGCAGTTTATCCTGGCTATACTATTCCACCTTACTATGATTCAATGATTGCCAAAATCATTGTTCATGGAGAGAATCGATTTGAGGCACTCATGAAGATGCAACGTGCCCTTTACGAGCTCGAAATCGATGGTGTTGTGACTAATGCTGACTTCCAGTTGGATTTGATTTCAGATCGTAGCGTTATCGCTGGGGATTATGATACTTCCTTCTTGATGGAGACTTTCCTACCAGATTATCAGAATCGTGAGGAATAAGTTTATGGGATTATTTGATCGAAAAGAAAAGTATATCCGTATCAATCCTAACCGTTCTGTACGTAATGGGATTGATCACCAAGTGCCAGAAGTTCCAGATGAACTTTTGCCAAATGTCCTGGTTGTAAACAAGCTATTTATCAAAAGGACTTGAGACAAGCTAAAATCTGTCCAAATTGTTCTTATACCTTCCGTATTTCCGCTAAAGAACGTCTCGATTTAACGGTTGATGAGGGATCATTCCAAGAACTTTTTACAGGTATTAAAACTGAAAATCCATTGAATTTCCCAGGTTATATGGAGAAATTAGCAGCGACTAAGGAAAAAACAGGTCTTGATGAAGCTGTTGTAACTGGCGTTGCAACTATCAAGGGACAAAGAACAGCCTTGGCTATTATGGATTCTAACTTTATCATGGCTTCAATGGGAACTGTTGTTGGTGAGAAAATCACCAAACTCTTTGAACATGCGATTGAAGAAAAACTTCCAGTTGTTATTTTTACAGCATCTGGTGGTGCCCGTATGCAGGAAGGAATCATGAGTTTGATGCAGATGGCCAAGATTTCAGCCGCTGTAAAACGTCATTCGAATGCTGGCTTGTTGTATTTGACTGTATTGACAGATCCAACAACTGGTGGGGTTACAGCAAGTTTCGCCATGGAAGGCGATATCATCTTAGCTGAGCCACAAACCTTGATTGGTTTTGCAGGTCGTCGTGTTATTGAAAACACAGTTCGCGAAACTTTGCCAGATGATTTCCAAAAGGCTGAGTTCCTTCAAGAACATGGTTTTGTTGATGCCATTGTTAAACGTACAGAGTTGGCTGATACCATTGCCACACTCTTATCATTCCATGGAGGTGTTCAATGAGCGACGTAGCACGTATTTTAAAAGAAGCGCGTGACCAAGGCCGTTTAACTGCTTTGGACTTTGCCCAAGGAATCTTCGATGACTTTATCGAACTTCATGGTGACCGTAATTTCCGTGACGATGGTGCCATTATTGGTGGTATTGGTCGTTTAAATGGCCAAGCGGTTACTGTAGTGGGTATCCAAAAAGGTAGAAACCTACAAGACAACCTCAGCCGTAACTTTGGGCAACCTCATCCAGAGGCTATCGTAAGGCTCTTCGCCTCATGAAACAGGCTGAAAAGTTGGTCGTCCAGTTGTTACCTTTATCAATACTGCAGGTGCTTATCCTGGTGTTGGAGCAGAGGAACGTGGACAAGGAGAGGCAATTGCGCGTAACCTTATGGAAATGAGCGACCTTAAGGTTCCAATTATCGCCATCATCATTGGTGAAGGTGGTTCGGGAGGAGCTCTTGCTTGGCAGTAGCTGATAAGGTTTGGATGCTTGAAAATACCATCTACTCTATCTTAAGTCCGGAAGGGTTTGCGACTATTCTCTGGAAAGATGGCTCACGTTCAGAAGAGGCAGCAGAGTTGATGAAGATTACATCAGGCGAGTTGCTTAATATGGGAATCGTTGATAAAGTGATCCCAGAACGTGGTTACTTTACAAGTGAAATTATAGAAGCAATTAAGACAGCAATCGTAGATGAGTTGGCAGAATTAAGCCAATTATCAACAGAGAACTTGCTTGAAGCGCGTTATCAACGTTTTAGAAAATACTAAAAAACATTGGGATATAATCCCAATGTTTTTTAAACGGTATGACGTTCGAAGGCTTGGTCTGAGATACCTTGTTCAAGGATAAGTTTAGCCCATTCCTTAGCTGAATGAAGACTGTGATCCTTGTAGTTACCACATGATTCAATGGTAGTTCCTGGAACATCTTCCCATGTAATCTCGTTAGCAATAGCTTCAAGACTAGATTTGATAACTTTAGCAATCTCTGTAGGATCTTGTTTTCCCCACATAATCATGTGGAAGCCTGTACGGCAACCAAATGGCGAGCAATCAATAAGTCCATCAATACGTTGACGGATCAGTTAGCGAGTAGGTGTTCAATAGTGTGAAGACCACCTGTATCAATACTATTTTCATTAGGTTGAATCAAAACGGATATCGAAGTTTGTGATGATATCTCCTTTAGGTCCAACTTCCTCAGAAATAAGACGCACATAAGGTGCTTTTACAATGGTGTGATCAAGTTCAAAACTTTCAACAGTAACGTCTTTTGGCATGGTAATACCTCCCTATTCTAATAGAGTTATGATACCATAAAATCCGTTTAAAGTTCTACTATATATTTGAGAAATCACTATAAATATGATACACTAGAAGACGGTTTTCTTTAGGGAAACCTTAGAAAAGTTGAGGTAAAGACATGATAAACATGATAATTTTAGTTGTCTTTGCACTCATTGGTTTAGTCGTTGGATATTTAGCAATTTCTATTAAACTTAGCAAAGCTAAGGAACAAGCAGAAACTACCTTGCTAAAGGCAGAACAAGACGCTGTGAACCTTCGCAGTCAGGCGGAACATGATGCAGATCATCTGCGTGTGACTGCTGAACGCGAAAGTAAGGCTCAACGTAAAGAGTTCTTGTTAGAAGCAAAAGAGGAAGCTAGAAAATATCGAGAAGATATTGAAAAAGAATTCAAATCTGAACGTCAAAGAGCTTAAACAAATGGAAAATCGTTTAACAGAACGTGCCACTAGCCTTGATCGTAAGGATGAAAATCTATCAAGTAAAGAACTTGCCCTCGAGAAGAAAGAGCAGAGTCTTGCTGACAAATCTAAACATCTTAATGAGCGTGAAGAGAATGTGACTCAGTTGGAGGCTGAGAAGCAAGCTGAACTTGAACGTGTTGGTCAGATGACCATTGCAGAGGCGCGTGAGGTAATCTTAACGGAGACTGAGAATAATCTAACTCATGAGATTGCAACACGTATCAAAGATGCAGAAGCACAGGTTAAAGATACTGTTGATAAGAAGGCCAAAAATGTGTTGGCGCAAGCTATGCAACGCTTGGCTGGAGATTATGTTACTGAACAAACAGTAACTACTGTTCACCTTCCAGATGACAATATGAAAGGTCGTATCATTGGACGTGAGGGTCGTAACATCCGTACGCTTGAAAGTCTAACAGGTATTGACGTTATTATTGACGATACTCCAGAAGTGGTTGTCCTTTCTGGTTTTGATCCCGTTCGTCGTGAAATTGCACGTATGACTCTCGAAGCCTTGATTAAGGATGGACGCATCCATCCAGCTCGTATTGAAGAGTTGGTTGAGAAGAGTCGTCAGGAAATGGATAACCGTATCCGTGAGTATGGTGAGGAGCAGCCTACGAAATTGGCGCTATGAATCTTCACCCTGATTTGATCAAGATTATGGGACGCTTGCAGTTCCGAGTGCATCCAGCTCCATCAGCCAGGCGAGCGCCCGCTGGTTCGCTCTGCCGTTGTCTACCTGCTGGAGGGTTCCCTGACCGAGGAGCAGGTGGCAGAGATCAAAA
>ENA-OQHA01001009-OQHA01001009.1-human-gut-metagenome-genome-assembly--contig:-NODE-1009-length-12026-cov-4.863602_pt1 | contig 12026 bp, 19 predicted proteins | sample MGYA00242558_ERZ504707 | MGnify/ENA primary metagenome ERZ504707 (study PRJEB26092, sample SAMD00036197) | human gut metagenome | host: Homo sapiens | study: EMG produced TPA metagenomics assembly of... | reverse complement strand
TCACCCGTTCGCCACTCGCTCGAGAAAGCAAGCTCTCTCTCGCTCGTTCGACTTGCATGTGTTAGGCGCGCCGCCAGCGTTCGTCCTGAGCCAGGATCAAACTCTTTATAAATGATATTTATCACTTTTAAAGTGTTAAATCTTGTTCGCTCAGCACGCAATCGCTTGCGTCCTGTGTGAATTACTTTTGGAATTGTTTTTAGTGTTTTTCCAAACACTTAAAAGGTTCCTTACAAGTTTTTCGATATTGTTCAATTTTCAAGGTCCTGTAGCGCCTCAGCCTTGCGGCTGACGACCTGTTTATTGTACCACCGAAGTGGTTTTTTGTCAAGCCTTATTTTTAGAAGCTTTTGAACTTTCTGAACTTGGAGCACTTCAAACATCTCAGTGTCAACTGGTGTTTTCAGCGTCTATTGGTTCTTTTCAAGGGCTTCCTGCTGAGGTTTTGGAAGTCATTCTTTTGCCTCAGCGCTTGGCGCTCAAGTATAATACCACACCCCCGCCTCCTTGTCAACACTTTTTGACAGATTTTTTCCAATTTCTTTGCAGAATAAAGAATCTCCCTGTTTTTCACCCGTTTCAGGGCGTGCCTTTTTCTTGACAAGGCTGCAGACAGAACGTATTATGGAGTTATCCCCGTATCCTGTATAAGGTAGCTATACTTATTCTATAAGGGAGAAGCGCCATGTCCTGTGTCAGTATCCGCGGCGGGCGCGCTATTATATTATATATACATTATATTGCGCTGCAGAGGAGGGCTTTGTTTATGATACTCACCGTCAACATTGGCAACACCCACATCACCGTGGGCGGCTACGAGCAGGATACTCTGCGTTTTTGTGGACGGCTGCACTCTGATACCGCTGCAACGGTGGATGAATACGCCATCCGCCTGGTGAATCTGCTCTCTCTGCACGGTGCTTCGCCGGCACAAATTGAAGGCGGTATTCTGGGCAGTGTAGTGCCCGTGCTGAGCGGCCGGGTTCTTTCCGCTTTGCGTATCCTCTGCAATGCGCGCATCCTGACGGTCGGCCCCGGCCTGAAAAGCGGCATCAAGCTTCGGCTGGACAACCCCGCCCAGCTGGGCGCCGAGCTTTTATGCGGTGCTGTTGCTGCACTGGCAGAGTGTTCCGGGCCGCTGGTGGTGATCTCAGCCGATACCGCTATCTCCATGATGCAGTCAATGCCAAGCAGGAGCTTGTGGGTGGAGTGATCCTGCCCGGGCCGCAGCTCTCGCTGAGCGCACTGGTAAAGAACACCGCTCAGCTGCCGCAGATCGACCTTGCTGCAAAGGCTCCTGCATCCATTCTGGGCAAGAGCACCTCTTCCTGCCTGCAGAACGGCTTTGTACTGGGCACCGCCAGCCTGCTGGACGGTCTGGCGGAACGTTTCTGCGCAGAGCTTGGCCCGCAGACAGCATTCTACGCCACCGGCAATCTGCCCATTCCCATCCGGGAAGCATGCTGCACCCCCATTCTATACCGGGAGACCCTCATCACAGACGGGCTGTACCGCATCTGGATGAAAAACAAAAAAGGATAACTCGAATCCTCCCGGCGCACCGTAAATCGCAGCCTGTTGTTAGACATTTCTACACGCTGGGAACCACGCACTAAGCAACAGCCCGCTGGGCTGATTGCTTGCCCTGCTGTGCAGGGCCTGACGGGTTGCGTTTGCTGATTTTTCTGCAGCCCCTTGGCAGGGCTTTGAAAAATCAGAACGCGGCCCCAACAACTCCTCCCTGTTTCAGCCGCTGGCTGCGGTCGTCGTCGTTGCTGTTCGAATCCTCCCGATCGCACAAAAAGAATCCCCGGCACACGAAGTGTGTCGGGGATTCTTGGTGCGACCGGAGGATTCGAACCTCTGGCCTTCCGGGTCGGAGCCGAACGCTCTATCCAGCTGAGCTACGATCGCACATATTTATTTCATCGGTGTAAAGTAGTATAGCACAGCCACACAAAAAAATCAAATATGAAATGTCGATGCTATCTTGCAAAAGCCGCAGCGGCCCATATAATAGAGGTGTGCCCCGGTGTGCGCGGGCACGGTTTAGGTTAAAGGATAAAAAGAGAACATGAAATCAAATACCAAAACACTGACCGAAGGCCCTCTGGCCAAACAGATCTTTCTGGTCAGTCTGCCGCTGGCGCTTTCCAACCTGCTGCAGGTGCTGTTCAACATGTCGGACGTGGCCGTGGTAGGCCGGTTTGCAGGCTCTACAGCGCTGGGCGCGGTGGGTTCCACCAGCATCCTCGTCAGCCTGTTCACCGGCTTCCTGATCGGCCTGAGCGGCGGCATCAACGTGCTGGTGGCCCGCTTCTACGGTGCACGGCACGAGCACGATGTGGAAAAGACTGTCCACTCCGCCGCCATCGTCAGCCTGATCGCGGGTGTGGTGCTGCTGTTCGTCGGCCTGCTGGGTTCCCCCTTCATGCTGCGGCTGCTGAACACCAAGGACGACCTGCTGCCCGGTGCCATCCTGTACCTGCGGGTGTACTTCCTTGGTATGCCCGCTCTGGCCTTGTACAACTTCGGCAACGCTGTGTTCAGCGCCATCGGCGACACCAAAAAGCCGCTGATGTACCTGTCCATTGCGGGCGCACTGAACATTGCACTGAACCTGTTCTTTGTCATCGTGTACCAGTTAAGCGTCATGGGCGTGGCGCTGGCCAGTGCCATTTCGCAGTGCGCCTCTGCCGGGCTGATCCTGCACGCTTTGACCAAAGTGCAGGACTGCTACGTGCTGGACACCAAAAAGCTGCATCTGGACCCCGCCACAACAAAGAGCATTCTGGGCCTTGGTCTTCCGGCCGGTTTCCAGAATGCCATTTTCGCCATTGCAAACCTGTTCATTCAGGCAGGGGTCAACTCCTTCGACTCTCTCATGGTCAAGGGCAACAGCGCCGCCGCCAATGCCGATGCCATGATCTACGACTGCATGGCCGCATTCTATATGGCCTGTGCAAGCTTTATGAGCCAGAACTACGGCGCTGGCAAGCCGGACCGCGTAAAGAAGAGTTATTTCATCAGTCTGGCCTACTCCTTTGGTGTGGGCCTGATCCTGGGCGGAAGCCTGTTCCTCTTTGGCCGCACCTTCCTTGCCCTGTTCACCACCGAGAGCGCCGTCATTGATGCCGGCATGAAGCGCGTGGGCGTGATGGGCTTTGCCTACTGCATCTCCGCCTTTATGGATTGCACCATCGCCGCTTCCCGCGGACTTGGCAAGACTGTGGTGCCCACCATTATTGTGGTAATGGGTTCCTGCGTGTTCCGGGTGATCTGGGTATACACCATCTTCGCGCACTTTCACACCATTCCCTCGCTGTACGCACTGTACCCCTGCAGCTGGGCGCTGACCGCCCTTGCCGAGATCGTGTACTTCGCACACTGCTATAAGGAATCGATGAGGATTTTTGAGCAGCCAAAAGCTGCCGCATAAAGCACAAAAGCTCCTGTCTGAATGGACAGGAGCTTTTGTGTTACTGAACTTTTACTTCACCGGCCAGAACGCGCTTGTAATCCTCATAGTTGCGGGCCAGCAGTGCGGGGGTGTCCAGACCATATGGGCACTTGGCCTTGCACCGGTTGCAGTGCAGGCAGCCCTCGATCTTTTTCATCTTGGCCTGACCTGCGGGGCTGAGATGCTCTGCCGAGGGCGAACGCCGCAGCAGCAGCTCATGCGGGCGCAGTTGTTGATCTCGATGCCTGCCGGGCAGGGCATACAATAGCCGCAGCCGCGGCAGAACTCGCCGCACAGCTCGGCACGATCCCCCTCAATGACGGCACGGATGTCGTCGGTCATGCGCGGCGGGTTGTCGATATAGGAGAGGAACTCGTCCAGTTCCCTTTCACGCTGCACGCCCCAGATGGGCAGAACTCCATCGAACTGCGCCTCAAAGGCATAGGCTGCGGCGCTGTTAGTGATCAGTCCACCGGACAGGCCCTTCATGGCGATAAAGCCATATTTGCCGCCTTGCACTTGTTCACCAATTCCAGCTCCTGCTCACCGGAGATATAGCTGAACGGGAACTGCAGCGTCTCGTACAAACCGCTGTCAATGGCCTCGTGGGCCACCTTCAGGCGGTGGTTGGTGATGCCGATATGCTGGATCATGCCTTTGCTTTGGCCTCCTGCATAGCCTCGTAGAGCCGGAGCCGTCGCCGGGCTTCGGGCAGAATGCGGGATTGTGGAACTGGTACAGGTCAATGTAATCAGTGCGCAGATTGGTGAGTGAGGTGTGCAGATCCTTCCAGAAGTCCTCTGCGTTCTGCGCTGCCGTTTTGGTGGCGATATACACTTTCGTGCGGATGCCGTCAAAGGCTTCGCCCAGCTTCACCTCGCTGTCGGTGTAGGCGCGGGCGGTATCAAAAAAGCGGATGCCTGCCTTGTAAGCCTTGCGGGCCAGATAGACGGCATCTTCCTGCGAGATGCGCTGGATGGGCAGTGCGCCGAAGCCATTTTTGTTCACCGTGATGCCGGTGCTGCCAAGGGTGACCATATCCATAGCTGTTTCCTCCACTCGTGGGTGTAAAGACTCTCCTTTTTCATTATAAAACGAACGATTCTGCTGTGCAAGAAGTTAGGCAAAGCAAAAGGGCCTTTCCCGAAGGAAAAGCCCTCTTTGCTTACTTTTTACTGATAATCGTGGTTCAGGAACATCGCCTTGATGACCACCACCTCGTCGTATTCCTCCTGTTCCACCTGCACATCTGCGTTCAGGGACTTCAGGCGGTTTTCCACGCAGTCAAAGCCTCCGGCACGGTGACGGCGCGGCCCTCTTCAATGGCATCGGCCATCTGCTTGAGCACGATGGGATGTGCGTAATGGCTGGGCACCGGGAAGGCACCGTTCGGGTAGTGCTTCACGTATTCTGCCATAGCAGCTTCGGCCTTCTCGGCCCGCTTCATGATGGCGCTGTGGTTGTTGTGGGCGGTGGGCAGCATGTTGTAGCTGGAGAACAGGAAGATGGCTGCAAAGCCGAACAGCGCAAAGTAGATGCCATAGCCGCCGGTATGGGTGGTGACGGCATACAGGCCATAGGCCGCAGAGACGATGCCCATGATAAAGATGGCCAGCGCCACATAGCGGTACACCGGCTTGCTCTGCAGCTGGGCACGCTTGCGGCGCTCGGCTGCGCTGAGCTCATCGGAGAGGGCAGGCTTTGCTTCCAGATATTCCTTTGCCCTGCGCAGCACGGTGATGCTGTGACGGGCATCGTCGGTCAGCTCGCTTTCCGGCAGCTTGCGGGAGCCTTTTCGGCTTCCTTCTTCTGCAGCATCTGCTCACCGGCTGCGCTGAGCAGATGGATCTGCGGCTGCTCTTTGGCCAGCACCTCCAGCAGCTTGTCCACATCCCGCTCGTCCTTGAAGTTGCACTGCTTCTGCTTGCCGCCATCGTACTCCACCACAAGGTAGGCCATGGAGCAAACATGCCCTTGCCGGTAAAGCCGCCGGAGCTCATAGCCACCCGCTTGAACACGCGGCTGATGCTGCCGTAGGGCAGATAATAGCGGCGGTCGATGTAAAAGCTGTTGAGGTACAGCGCCTTTTTGCCAACGCCGCAGGGGCCGATCTTTTTGCAGGACTTTCTGTCCTCCACCAGCTCCTGATTATCAAGCTTTGCCATACCCAGCTGTGCAGGTTGAAGATCATGGAAGTTCCCTTCTTTACTGTTAGTTTCCGGTCCAGCCGCAGATGCTGCAGCCATTCCAAATAAAATCACCGGTTCTATTTTCGCACTGCAGCCCTCAAAATGCAACCCCTTCTGCTGCTAAGATTTGCACAAAAGGTTTGTCTGTTATGTCAAAACACCCCCGTCACTGCGGGGTGCAGCGGCGGGGGTGTCAGAGTTTAAGGCTTATGCGGTGCGGCAGACATCCTTATGCCTTCTGAGAAGCGGTGTGCTTCTTGGTAGCATAGATGAAGAGTGCCAGCATTGCGATTGCAAAGATGATGCCGATGGGGTATGCAACGGCAGTGTTGTAAGCGACCAGCTTGCCGTCTGCGTAAGTATTGATCATCTTGCCCAGGCACTCAGGTGCCAGCACGAAGTAGGTGCAGGACACAGCGCTCATGAAGGTAGCGGGCACAGCGGTGATCCAGTAGTTCTTCTTCTCCTTGAACAGGTACATGGATGCAGCCCACAGAACGATCATGGCCAGCGTCTGGTTGGTCCAGCTGAAGTAGCGCCAGATCACGGTGTAGTTGATGAAGCCCAGTGCGTTGCCGATGCCCAGGAAAGCACCAACGCCCAGCACAGGAACACAGAGCTTCAGGCGGTTTACGTAGCTGTCCTGATCGATCTTGAGCCAGTCGGCCAGAGTCAGACGAGCGGAACGGAACGCGGTATCGCCGGAGGTGACGGGGCAGATGACAACGCCGATCATTGCCAGAGCAATGCCAACGCCGCCCATGGTCTTTGCACACACGTCGTAGATGGCAGCAGACTGACCAGCAGCCAGAGCCTCGGCCAGACCAGCCATCTTGCCGTCGGTGATGGTGTACAGTGCGCAGCCGGCAGCGGCCCAGATCAGAGCGATGACGCCCTCGCAGACCATTGCGCCGTAGAACACGAAGTGGCCCTGCTTCTCACTCTTCATGCAGCGAGCCATCAGAGGCGACTGGGTGGAGTGGAAGCCGGAGATAGCGCCGCAGGCAACGGTGATGAACATGAAGCTCCAAATGGGAGTGCCCGACGGATGCATGTTGCCGAAGTTTGCCCAGATCTCGGGGATGGTGTAGGCGGGGTTGGTGAAGATGCCGAAGATAACGCCCACAGCCATGATGATCAGGCAGATGCCGAACACGGGGTAGATCTTACCGATGATGGCATCAATGGAAATAAAGGTTGCGATGAAGTAGTACACCAGAATGATGATCAGCCAGAACAGGGTGGTGGTCAGCAGACCGGACATGCCGCTGTTCTTGCACAGGGTAACGATCAGGCCTGCGGGGCCCACTGCGAACACGGTACCAACCATGATCAGCAGCACAACAGAGAACACACGCATGATGTTCTGCATGACAGGTCCGAGGTATCTGCCGGTGACCTCAGCGATGGATGCGCCATCGTTGCGCTCGCTCATCATACCGGAGAAGTAGTCATGCACACCACCTGCAAAGATGGTGCCGAAGGTGATCCACAGGAACACCACGGGCCCCACAGAGCACCCTGCAGTGCACCAAAGATGGGGCCCAGACCTGCAATGTTCAGCAGCTGGACGAGGAACAGCTTCCACTGGGGCATCACAACGTAGTCAACGCCGTCGTTGATGCGCACAGCAGGAGTTTCGCGGTCGTCCGGTCCGAACGTGTTGTCAACGATCTTGCCATAGACAAAGTAGCCGATGATCAAGAGCGCCAGACAGAGTAAGAAACTAATCATACCAGAAACCTCCTTTTTGATTCAAACCACAGCCAGCATTTTGCGTGCCCAGCTGCAACTCTGACCAATCTCTGGCTTCATGTTAACACTTTTTTCATAAAGCAGTTAATATTTTTCTGGTATGGTTCCCATATCAAAAAGTATATGGCAAGATGCTTCTGCGGAATACCTGCAAAGAATTTTTATCGCATTCACGGCAAATTTTCTTAATTTCCCAGCAAAGACCTTTCCCGGAACCGGTCAAAACCGCTGCTGCCAAACTTTCCAGTCTGTTTTTGTGCAAGTTGCTCAATCGTTTTCGATTTTCTCCGCAAATCGTGATTTCTTTGCCTGAAACGCCGCAAAATACAAGGCACCCTCCACCGAGCCATTTCAGCGGAGGGTGCCTTATTCAGCAGATCATTTGTATATATGTTTGTATATATCGTGTCATGCCTTCTGGCTGCCTTCTTCGTTGCGTGGAGGAAGACTGCCAGCATTGCAATGGCAAAGATGACACCGATGGGGTATGCCACTGCGGTGTTGTAAATGGTGGCGCCCTCCGCGGTCTTGCTGTTCAGCAGGCCGCCCAGGCATTCGGGAGCCAGAATGAAGTAGGTGGAAGAGACTGCGCTCATGAAGGTAGCGGGCACAGCGGTGATCCAGTAGTTCTTCTTCTCCTTGAACAGGTACATGGATGCAGCCCACAGAACGATCATGGCCAGCGTCTGGTTGGTCCAGCTGAAGTAGCGCCAGATCACGGTGTAGTTGATGAAGCCCAGTGCGTTGCCGATGCCCAGGAAAGCGCCCACGCCCAGAACCGGGATGCAGAGCTTCAGGCGGTTTGCGTAGCTGTCCTGATCGATCTTGAACCAGTCGGCCAGAGTCAGACGGGCGGAGCGGAATGCAGTATCGCCGGAGGTGATGGGGCACACCACAACGCCGACCATTGCCAGTGCGATGCCCACGCCGCCCATGGTCTTGGAGCAGACATCATAAATAGCCTTGGACTGGCCCATGGCCAGTGCTTCGGCCAGACCGGTGTTCAGGCCGCCGGTCACCTCGTACAGGCTGCAGCCAGCAGCGGCCCAGATCAGAGCGATAACGCCCTCGCAGACCATTGCGCCGTAGAACACGAAGTGGCCCTGCTTTTCACTCTTCATGCAGCGTGCCATCAGGGGCGACTGGGTGGAGTGGAAGCCGGAGATCGCACCGCAGGCCACCGTGATGAACATGAAGCTCCAGATGGGAGTGCCCGACGGATGCATGCTGCCAAAGTGATCCCAGATCTCCGGGATGGTGTAGGCGGGATTGGTGAAGATGCCGAAGATGACACCGATGGCCATGATGATCAGGCAGATGCCAAAGATGGGGTAGATCTTGCCAATGACGGCATCAATGGAGATAAAGGTTGCAATAAAGTAGTACACCAGAATAATGATGAGCCAGAACAGCAGCGAGGTGAGCACGCCGGAAGCGCCGCTCTGACTGCACAGCTCCACGATCAGGCCTGCGGGACCCACCGCGAACACAGTACCCACCATGATGAGCAGCACCACCGAGAACACGCGCATGACGTTCTGCATCACAGGGCCTAAGTACTTGCCGGTGATCTCGGCGATGGAAGCGCCGTCGTTGCGCTCGCTCATCATGCCGGAGAAGTAGTCGTGCACGCCGCCTGCAAAGATGGTGCCGAAGGTGATCCACAGGAACACCACAGCCCCCACAATGCGCCCTGCATGGCACCAAAGATGGGGCCAAGGCCGGCGATGTTCAGCAGCTGAACGAGGAACAGCTTCCACTGGGGCATCACAACGTAGTCCACACCGTCATTGATGCGCACAGCAGGCGTTTCGCGGTCGTCCGGGCCGAAGGTGTTGTCCACGATCTTACCATAGACAAAGTAGCCCACGATCAGGATCGCCAGACAGAGTAAGAAACTGATCATACCAGAAACCTCCTTTTTCTTTGTGCCGGAATTATGGAATCATTTTCCATTTATCCCGGCCAGCTTTCTAGGTCTATGTTAACATATTTTTCATAAAAGTGATAATATGCTTCTGGTATGGGGCATATCAAAGACCATATAGCCGCAAAGTTTTTTAGCCGATGTTTCGTCTCTTTTTCGCTCGATTTATCAGCAAAAAGACAGCCGCAGCGCTTTATGCGCTGCGGCTGTCGGCCAAATTCCTTTGCTTTCCGGTTTTTCCGCATTCCGATGTTTTGCCAGTTCTTAACCGGTTTCGGCGGTCATTTCACGGTCAGCGCCGCCTGCTTGTGCAGCAGCTGCACAAAGGTCTGCTCTTCCGGGCGCAGGGTCCCCCTGTCCGGATAGACCAGAACATCCTTCATGCGCTGGCGCTGGGCCGGGCATTTCCTGAGCACCAGATGGTATTGTTCCAGCGCCCGCTTTGGCATGGGCGAAGCCCACATATAGGCATTGGGCAGGTTCTGCAGGATGGAAACTGGCTGCACCGCTCATACACATGGATGCGGCGGTTCGGGTTCGTATGCCAGCGCAGGCCGCTGTCCTCACCGCCGGGCAGCTGGAAATCACCGTGCAGGACTTCCATATAGCTGTTCAGCTGGGTGATGTCGGTCACTTCGCACTTTGCCAGCGGGCCTTCGCGGTTGGTCAGCAGCCGGTATTCAAACTCCATCACCGGCTCCCGGTGCAGGCCGTGACGGTCGCAGTAGCGGCGGTAATAATCCTCATCCTCCTCCGCGTAGCGCAGCAGGGCCAGATGATAGCCCCGCCGCAGTACATGGTCCAGCGCTTCCATGGAGCCGGATTCCCGGATATGCACCCGCAGCTGCTGGCTGTCTGCCATCTGCTGCAAAAATCCACCGTCGCGTAGGAAGCGTAGGTGGCGTGGGGCAGCACCACCCGCAGCTCCGCACAGCTGCTCTGCCGACTGCGGCATCCAGATCCAGCCGGTCCACCTCGTCCAGCACCCGCTCTGCCTGCCGGATAAAATGCCGTCCCTGTTCGGTGGGGATCATGCCGGTGGACGAGCGCTCAAAGATGCGGATGCCGTATTCCTCTTCCAGATTCTTGAGCGCCTTGCTCACATTGGGCTGGGCCGCATACAGCTGCTTTGCCGCCGCGCTCACGGAGCCCCACTTGCGGATGGCCACCAGATAACGCAGTTCCGTAATATTCATGTGACTGCCCCCTGTTCCAAAAATCATTCCTATTTTATCAAGCCGGGCGGCCGGCTGTCAAGCCAAATGCGGTTGACGCGCCCCGCGCAGAGCTTTATAATAAAAATGCTGTATTTACAAAAAGGAGTTTAGCTGCTATGGAGACTACCTACCGTGTTCTGCGCATTGAAGAGCAGATGTATGGCTGCGAGGAGCTGCCCGCCGGTCAGCCGGTGCTGTGCGATGTCACGCTGGCCGATCCCGCCGGGGAGCGGCGCACCCTGCCCTACCCGGACAAAGAGCTCACCCGCCTTGGCATCGACGAGGGCAGCATGGTCGTCCTGACCGCAGACGGAACGCTGAAAAGGCATAAACACAGGAGGAACACATGAAAAAGATCAAAACCTCTGCCCTGATCGGTCTGGGCGCACTGGGTATCCTGTTCGGGCGCAAAATGCCCGGCGTGCAGGTCATTGCCGATGAGGACCGCATTGCCCGCTACTCTGCCGAACCGGTCGTCTGCAACGGCGAAGCGTGCAGCTTTCGTTACGTCACCCCTGCCGAGGGCAAACCGGTAGACCTGCTTCTGGTGGCCGTCAAGGCTACGGTGCTGGAACAGGCCATTCAGGACATTGCAAAGTTCGTAGGGCCGGACACCGTGATCCTCAGTGTGCTGAACGGCATCACCAGCGAGGAGCACATTGACGCAGCCTATCCCGGCCACACCCTGTGGAGCGTTGCCATCGGCATGGACGCCACCCGCACCGGGCGCACGCTGGTGTTCAATCAGGCGGGCAAGATCCAGTTCGGTGAGCGCAGCGGCGAGATGACCGACCGTGTGCAGGCCGTGGCTGACTATCTGGACGAGTGCGGCATTGCCAACGAGCCTGTGGGGATATCCTTACAAGCAGTGGAACAAGCTGATGGTGAATGACGGCCTGAATCAGCCGCAGCCGCCTTTGACCAGCCCTACGGCGGCCTGCGCCAGCCCGGCGAAGCACAGGACATGATGCGCGCGGCCATGCAGGAGGTCATCCGGCTGGCGAACCTTGAGGGCGTGCCCCTGCCGCCGGACAACGATGTGAGGTTCATCGATGCATGATGCCCACCTTTAACCCCGAGGGCATGCCCAGCATGCGGCAGGATGTGCTGGCAAAGCGCCCCACCGAGGTGGAGGAGTTTGCCGGTGTGGTGCGCCAGCGGGCCAAGAAGTACGGGATGCCCACCCCTGCCAACGACTTTTTCTACACCCGCATCCGCGAGATCGAGGCGGGATACGACCAGTAAGGAGCCACCCATGCATACGCTTTATTTCACCCGCCACGGAGAGACCGTCTGGAACGTTGAAAACAAGATCTGCGGCATGACCGACAGCCCCTCACCGAGCGGGGCCGCCCAGCAGGCCCGGAAGCTGGGCGAAGCCGTCAAAGCCAGCGGGGTGCACATCGATGAGACCTGTACTCTCCCTGTCCCGCCGCCGCCGACACCGCCATGGCCATTGCCGAGGCCACCGGCCTGCC